>Ga0302233_10000489_pt1 | contig 32541 bp, 54 predicted proteins | sample II_Palsa_N3_1_FD_193516 | JGI IMG/M metagenome (GOLD analysis project Ga0302233, IMG submission 193516) | Peat permafrost microbial communities from Stordalen Mire near Abisko, Sweden - II_Palsa_N3_1 | ecosystem: Environmental > Terrestrial > Soil > Palsa > Peat permafrost | place: Sweden... | reverse complement strand
GCAACACGATCGAGATGCAGTCCATCACTGCCCTGGCCCACTTGCGCGCCTGCGTCCTCTACTTTGTGGATCTCTCTGAGCAGTGCGGCTACAACATTGCTGCGCAGGTATCTTTTTTTTTTTTTTGCTTTTTGTTTTGTTTTTGCACGCTAATCAATATATCAAAAATAAAGGTCGCACTGTACAACAGCATCAAGCCCCTGTTCACCAACAAGCCGCTCGTGCTCGTCCTCAACAAGGTCGACCTCGTGCGCTACGAGCAGCTCTCGGACGAGAACAAGAGCATGATCGAGGCCATCGTCGCCGAGGGCGCGACCACGGTCGAGTCCAGCTCGTTCACGGACGAGGGTGTTATGCACGTCAAGCAGGTGGCCTGCGACAAGCTCCTCGCGTCCCGTGTCGAGATGAAGATGCGCAACAAGCAGGTCGGCAGTGTGCTCAACAAGCTCCATCTCGCCGAGCCCGTCCCCCGCGACGAGAAGGCCCGCCCCGCCGCCATCCCCGAGGCTGCCTTGACACAGGTCAAGTACGACAAGAACGACCCCAACCGACGAAAACTCGCACGCGACATCGAGGCGGAGAACGGTGGGCCCGGTATCTACGCTGCCGACTTTAACCGTACGATTGAAGGAGTGGCGAAAGGCGGTTTTTTTAATTTAATTTTGATTCGTTCATATAGAGCAATACATTCTCAAGAACGACAGCTGGAAGCACGACGCAATCCCAGAGATCTGGAACGGCAAGAACGTTGCCGATTTTGTTGATCCCGACATCGAGGAGAAGCTGCTGGCGCTGGAGCGCGAGGAGGAGGTAAACTGAAACCGTTTTTTTTGTGTGTGTGTGTGTGTGTGTCCTAACCACTTGTGACAGCGCCTCATCTCGGCCGGTTTCTACGACAACTTTGAGTCAGAGGAGGAGGACGATGAGGAAGAGGAAGAGGAGGACGAGATGGAGACAGCAGGCAGCAATCTTGCCAGCCGTTCGGACGCAGCCAAGAGCGCCGCTCTGCGGAAAGCGTCCAAGTCGGGCAAGGCCGCCATCGCCGAGGCACTGCGAAAGAAGAAGATTGCCACGATCTCGGCCAGCCGCGAGAAAAAGCTCACACGAAAGAACAAGCCCCAACTGCCCCGCAAGGCTGTCGCTCGTTCTCTCGGCACCAACATCGAGAAGCACCTCGAGGAGCTCGGTGCATCGGACGCAACGATCGCAGAGATTCACGCCAGGGTATTTTATTTTATTATTATTTTATATACAAATTTTTGTTGACAAATGTGTAATAGAAAATTGTCCGCCGGGATCGCTCCCTATCACGGGCCCGCGACGAGGACGGCGAGGACCGCATGGACGTGGACGACCAGGACGACGACATGAAGAGCGGGCACCTCATCAACAAGAACCGCAACATTGGCGGTCTCCGGGGTCCCGAGCAGGCCGCCAAGGCCCGCAAGATGCACAAGAAGCAGCAGCGCAACTCCAATCTCATGGCCAAGGCGGGTGAGTCTGATCGCCACGTCGCTACAAAGATGCCCAAGCACTTGTTTGCAGGCAAGCGCAAGATGGGTAAGACTGATCGTCGCTAAGTGTACCCAAAACAAAAAAAAAAAAAATCTGTTGTTTGTTGTAAATATATAAGACGCTCGTAAGAAGCGTTCATGTGGAGAGAGGCAGGGTCTTGGCTGCGATCGGGTGGTTGGCCTGGAGGAACGCGCGTGCGTTGGTCGCGTGCCGCTCGTACATGTCATGGAGGTACCCTGCGCACTCAAAGTTTGCGTTGGAGTGCCACGGCTTGGGATCGATCATGTGGTAGATTGCGCCTGTCTTCTGGAGCCACTCAAAGTTGTTGCACTTGCACGCCTTGCCCCACAGGTTGTACACATAGCCGAGCAGTGGCATGCTCCGCCCGCCCCACAGCTCCTTGTTGACGTTTGGCAGCTCGCCCATCATGAGCGCGAGCACCGTCTGCTCGGATCCGCCAAAGAGCCAGCTGCAGTGCGGGTTGCTGCGTCCCTCGCAGGGCTGGTCGATGAAGCGCATGAGGTTGTCAAAGAGGGCCTGGGTGGGGTGCACGACAAACACGCCGCCGTTGAGGCCGTAGGGCAGGTGGTCGCATCCGTCGTGGCCGTACGTCTGTGCAAAGGGGAACGCGTCGTTGACCGTCGCAAACAGCTCGTCCACCTGGCGCATCATCACCACGTCCGTGTCCAGGTGCACGAGCACGTCGTACTCGTACATCCGGAACGCGTTGAGCTTGTTCCACGACACCTTCCAGTTGCCGCGCACGCCGTCCCATCCGTCCCACCGCTGCGACGGCTGCCAGAACTGCGACCAGTGCACAAAGTCCATGTTGAGCGCGTTGGCCGCGGCGGTCTCCTCGGCAGACACGGCAGACGCAGGCTCCAGCGTGCAGCACAGCAGACGGTGGCGCGAGCCAAACTCGACCAGCCCTTGCGCCATCCGAAAGCACTCGAACCACCGCGTGCGCTCGGCCGCGAGCACAAAGTAGGCCGATGGCTTGGTGAGCGTCGCGGCCAAGTTGGTCGTGCCTGTGCTCGTCGTGCTCTCTCCCGCCTCTGGCTCACTCAGCGTGTCGTGTTCGTCCTCCTCGTCGATGCCGACTGTGCCATTGCCGCCGCCGCCGCCGTCGTCTGACCTCAAGAGCGACACCATCGCTAGCACCAGCACTGCCACCACCGCACCAGACAGGACGCGGCTGGCAAGCGACATTCGCACTGCCATGTTCAGATGTCGATGCGTGCAAACCAAAATGTACAAATGAGTCTACTGGGCGGGACTACCGATGGCGCTCCTGCTTTTCGGTGCGCTTTTTGGCCTTCTCCTTGCGCTCCTTCTCGCGCAGGTCCAGCTCCTTCTGGCGCAGGACGTTGCGCTGGTGCTGGTCCTTGGCCTCGGCACGCTTCTTCGCGTCCTTTTCGGCCACGTCCGCGGCGTTGCGGTTCTCGCCCAGGCCAGACAGGTCAGACAGGGTGTTGCCGCTGCGATCCTTATAGATGAACTCGACCTCGCCGTCCTCGTTCTCGACCACGTCGTCCGCGTCGTAGCCGTACTGCTCCAGCAGGGCCTCGCGTTGTCGCCGCTCTGCCAGCGTCATCTCTGGTTTCTTTGGCGCCGTGCCACTGCTACTGCTGCTGCCATCCTTGTCAGCGCTGACCACGAGCGCCGTCTTTTCGGCATCCTTGGCCGCCTGCGATGCCTCCTGTGCAGCCTTGGCCGCCTTGGCCTTGGCCTCGCCACATGCAGCACTGTACTTTTCAAACAGGCCGTCCAAGAACCCCTCATCCGACGCCTTGCTGGATCCCGCAGCCTCCAGGAACTCGCGCACGGCGTCCTTCTTCTCGTCTTGCTCCATCGCCTCCTGGCGCCAGGTGGTTTAGACATTAAAAAACGGCCCACATGGCACATGCAACGTACGTCTTCCAGTAGACCGCGAACATAGTCGGCGATGGCGCCATCGCTCACGCCCGCCTCGGCCAGCTGCGTCGCAACAAACGACAGATCGGGCGCCACGACCACGGTGCTCGTGAAGGCCTGTTTAAACAGAGGTAAGGGGCCTTGTCTCGGGTTTTTTTTTGGGGGGTACATTTATTTTCGACATTGCAGGGCAGCACAGTCGGGCTGATGGTAAAATATGGAGTCTTGTGGAAATCTAACCTGTGCTTTCTCCAGGCGGCGGCGGCGGCGGCGGCGGCCTTGGTGACCAAGCAGGGCTATCTCGTCAAAGAGGGTACGCTCTCGATGTGTGCCCAATGAAACATGACACTTAAAAAAAGTCAACTAGGCGGAACAAACGTCAAGAACTGGCGCAAACGATGGTTTTACTTGTTTGCATTTCACTCCCCCGACTAAACTACACACACACACACACACACAGGTTTGTGCTGTCCAATAATGCCATCCACTACATGAAGACTCCCGATGTATGCGTGTTTCCACCCCCTTTTCTTTTGCGCTGTCGTTGAACCGTTTGACCGCAATGTTTATCAATAGGATTCAGCACCTCTCGGGACCATCTACCTCGAGGATATCACGATGGTCAAGCGGTCGACCGAGAAGCCGTCGCAAAAGTTTGTGTTTGAGCTGAGTGGTACGCTTTGATTGCCACGAGCTATCGGCTGAGAAACGCACGCAAAACCTCAGGCGTCGACAATTCGCGGACGTGGTTTTTGTCGGCATCCACGGCTGAGGAGATGGACGAGTGGGTCGAGTCGATCCAGAGCACAATCACGTTGGGACGGCAATCGTCGTTCAAGGTAGAAGACGCATTGGTAGTGGTCTAAGAACGCCCAAGCTTCATGAATTTCTTTTTGTGTGTGCCGCGGACAGGCAATAACTCTGCAATATGCTATCGTCGAGTGTTTTGTAAACCGCGGCGTTCGCGTGTCTGGCACCGGCGTGGGACCGCGTCTGCTGGCCACGTTGACGCACGGCATTGCGCACGATCAGAAAAAGAGCGACGAAAAGGGGTGGTACTGCGACAGGCATCTTCCTCTGTGCACGGCGATCAACATCTTTGTGGCCCACGGATGGCAGCTCAAGCACGTCATGGAGTCTGTTGGCTATGTGCCTGGCGAAGAGGCCGTCCTCCAGCCCCTCAACCAGGCGCTCTTCTATCGTACGTTCATCAAAAATCTTTATGTGAAATGCTGAAATGTTTTTCTTGTTTGGTTAGGCGTCCCCAAAAGGCTGCCAATGTATGTGATCCTCTAAAACTATTTGTGTAGTAATTCTTTTTATTTTTTTTCCCCTAGTGAAAGCTCTCCATCGTCGAGCCCTGCTCCGACCAAGAAGCTCCCATCGCTACCGTCTGCCCCGCTCCCCTCCCCTCCCAAGACACCCAGTACCATCCGTAAGCAGGGGGGCATGTTTGCCAACGACGCCGAGCTGCAGCATCTCATGCAGCAGATGGGCCTGAATGAGAACTCTTCAGAATAAACTTTTTTGTTTTCTTTCAAAGTAAAAGGCCATTTTAAAAAAGTTGCCACTCTAGGGCTCACCACTGTTTTTTGTGTGTTTACCAACGTCTCTCTTCCGGCAGCGGCATGGCGTCCCTCGCGACCTCGTCGTACGGCGCGAGTACAGCGGGCAGGTACTGTCGTCCCGTTTTTTTGGCTGGACAATCGTTGCTAACTCTGTCCGACACACGCTGCTTAAATCGACCGTCCTGCCACAATAACAAAGCACTAGCTCAGCGCCCGTGCAACGGTACTCGCCGTCCAAGCACACCAGCGTGGCCCACTACGAGCGTATGCTTGCCGATCGGGACAGCGTCCCTTCGTCAAGGTGCGCTTTTCTTTTTTTTTATTTATTACCGTTGTTCCTATGAAAAAGAGCTGACCCTTGTTTCTTTGTTAGCAGGAGACTGGCGTTCAACGACAGCGGGAATAGCGAACACACAAAGGTCGTCACCAACGCCGCGGCAACGCGCTGGACTGGGCTCGACATGGCGTACTGTTTTTTTTCCATCTACCTTTTTTTTTTTTTTTTTTTTGCTCAAACTCGTGCCTTTTTGGCACCGTCCTCCCCCCACATGGCCGCAACCGTTCTTGCAGCAACATGACCATCCGCAACCTGAGTGCGTCGCTGTTCAAGTTCGCGTTCCTCACGACGCTCCGGCTCAACAACAACCAGGTGTGTTTCTTTTCTCTCTCTTCGGCGCTCGTCAGCTCGTCTCTCCTTTTATTCACTTTCCTTCTCGCCTTTCTTCCTCCTCTTATGTGATCAAATTAGCTTGTGATCGTCCCTCCAGCCATCGGGCAGCTTAAAGCTCTTACTGCACTCGACCTGAGCGCTAACCGGATAAGACACCTGCCGCCAGAAATCGGCATGTGCACCCAACTACGCGAGGTTGGTTTTCCCTGCCCTTGATTTCTTCGTATGTCCATTGACGGCAAACATAAACATCTTAGCTGCTCTTGCACAACAACGCCCTCGTGACCTTGCCCTGGGAGACGGGCATGCTCTATCAACTGGACGCTCTCACGCTGGAGGGCAACCAATGGCAGGATCCCATCGCATCACTCAAGGAGACATCCACACAACACATTGTCCAGTACTTGCGAGATAACGGCCCTATGCCTCAACAGCCTCCAGACCGCCCTTGGGTCCCGCTGACGGAGAACGTGAACGAGAGTGCTGGTAGTGTGACAACACAAAAAGAAGAAGGAAAAAACACGCTCATTCTCAACGTCGTTATGATAGCCTTCACCGTGTTTTGCATGAACACTCTCTGCGACAAGTACGCCTCTCCGCAAATGTATGGGTACTGCCCGTCGTGGGCCCTCGCCTGGGACAACCGGAAACAACTCATTTTGACAGAGCTCCTAAGCAACGGGACAGACATCATTTGCTTGCAAGTACGACTCCATTGTTTTTTCCTTTCTTTTTGGTCGTCGGTGTTGACCACAAGACCGTTTTTTTTTTAATTTATTTAGGAAGTCGAAACAGGACAATTCTATGACTTTTTCTTGCCCGAGCTCACTCACAACGGCTACAACGGCATCTTCCGGTATTTGCTTGCACTAAAGTGAGAGTTGCCCTGATCGTTCCCGCGTAATCAAGGCCAAAGTCTCGTGCCAAGACCATGGGTGAAGAGGAAACCCGCTCTGTCGACGGATGCGCAATTTTCTATAAGACCTCCAAGTAATTCTAAAGAGAAAGGAAAAAAAAAAAATTTTTTTTTTTTCACACTTGCCTCCATTCCCAGGTTCTCTGCCAAGACAGACATGTTGATCGAGTTCCAGCAAGCACATTGCCGTCCCGAGTTGCGAAGCTATGCGGATTTCTTCAACCGCATCATGCCCAAGGACAACATCGCACTGGTCGTCGCACTTCGGTGAGTCTCTTATTTATTTGTTTTCTAAATTCCCCCCCTTCCCCAGTCACACCGCAACAAAGGAGACATTGATCGTGGCCAACCCGCACATGACATGGGACCCGCAGTATGCCGACGTGAAACTGGTTCAAACAGTCCTCCTGATGGACGAGCTCCAACGGACGGTTGCCCGCGGCGTGTTTGGCTCTCGCGAGGCCCTTCCCATGATCATCTGTGGCGACTTCAACTCGCTCCCGTCTTCGCCCGTCTACCAGTTCTTGTCGAAAGGACAGCTCGCCAAGTCGGCGCACAACGACTTTGATGGTTTGTCGATATATCTTTTTTGATGCTTTTTATGAATCTTTATCCCAATTTAAAAAAAGGCCACAACTATGGACCGTACACCGAGGAAGACCTGACGCATCGCTTCCAATTGTCGTCCGCCTACGCCAAGCTCGGCGAGTTACCGTTCACCAACAAGACGCCGTCGTTTGTTGGGACGATCGACTACATCTGGTACTCGAACGATCGTCTTGCCGTCACGGGCGTTCTTGGCCCTCTGAGCTCGGTACTTTATTGATTTCTCTTAAAGCAAAGCGCTCAAAAACTCTACTGTGCGGCTCAAACAGGAGTACAGTGCCAAACATCCTGGTTTCCCGAACGCACACTTCCCTTCGGACCACATCTGCCTCGTTGCAGAGATGATGTTCACATGACGAATGTCTCCAAAACAAGTATTTTGTTTGTTTGTTTGTTTGTTTTGCCAGTTTCCATTTTTTCTTCTTTTTTTTTTTTTTTTCAAAAGCCTTCAAAAAATCCAAATGTGCACGTTTTTCTTTTCTGTTTTCCTTTTTATTTTTATTTTCTCTTTTCCTATGTTGCCGTGTGCCGTGGTTTTTGCATTTCCCCCCCTTCTTTTCTGCTTTGTTTGTTCAGCCTGTACAACTGTGTACCATCAGCCCAACGCTCTACCTCTTTCATCCCCGGGGAACATTTTCCTAAAAAAAAAAGTTTATTTAGGGTAGGATTAGATTCTATCGCTCCCTCAGGATAACAGAGTTCTACAGCGTAACTGTAAATGTGCCGATCAAATCAAAAAAGTAAAACACAAAAACACAAAAAACAAAGAAGTTTTACGGTTAGCTTAGAATACGTTTCCTCCTTGATTCGTGCTCTAATTGATAAACATACAGATCCACCGATGACGCTGGCCTGTCGATGCTGCTTTTCCCTGCTCTCTCGTCTCTCTGGAAGAAGAGAATAGTCAGGGGGGGGAAAGGCACTCTTCAACGAATGGCGTACGTTGAGGAACCGCAATAGGTACATATGAAGGCACAGGAGGACAACCGATGCGATCAGCATGTATGAAAAGTAGCGGCACGCCCCACACGATGAGCTTCCGTCGTCTTCACCTCCTTCGTTGGCAGGACATTTCTGCGCGCTGATAGCCTTTTCGAACTCGATGTGGATGTCGGTGGCATGGCTACGGTTAAAAGAAAATTCTTTATAAGAAGCGAATAAATAGCCATTTTTTCACCTTAGTATGTGGTAAACAAACACCGGCACACAGACCGTGGACACGAGGGTTCCTGCAGTCGCCCAGGATGCCCATCGGAAGGTCGTTGCGCACAGTGCGACCACTGTGACGAGGAGGATCGAGCCTGCGGTTATCACGTCCATGGTCGAAAACATTTTGATCTGGCTGATGAGGTAGACTCCGGTGCACACGAGCGCAAAGTTTGTAAGTGCGTTGATAACGTTGAGCGTTTGCGCGTGCTTCTTGAACATGGACAATGACAGCTTTCCAAACACAACAAACATGACTGCGGGCGTGATCAACCCCACCGCAAACGACAGGATGGAGAAGAACGCGCGCGGGCCCGAGTACATGGACATGACCATGCCGAGGAACGGCAGGGTGCTACGATATACATAATTTATCTCTCTTTTGAAATGCGATGGATACCATGGATTGACAGACACGACCAGCGCAAACAGCCCGCCGACCGCAAACGGGTTGGTCAGTGCAGGAAGGTCCAGTGGGTTTATAAATCCTGTAAAGCACAGCATTCCCGTCACGCTAAACACGCCGCCCAGCCCCGCACGCACGCCATTCTGCACCGACGACACGAGTAACCTTGTGGCCACGAGCGCAAACACCTGCATCGACGCGGGCTCAGCAAATACCACCAAAAGAAGAGACGTTGGCGTGTACCGCGTAGGTCAACAGGAAGCCCACGAGGAAAAACACAAACGGCCACCCGACGTCCTGCCCGCGAAATCGAAACAACGTGAGTGGCACGAGGACTGCGATACTTTATATTTACTATTTCGCTCTGGTTTATTCACTAGTCTTACCAATCACACAGGGCGATCCAGCAGCAAGGAGGCCCGCGGCCGCATTTACAACCACATCGGCCAGCGACGGCAGCACGTCGCCGAGCCCGACCAGCAGCATTCGTTCCCTGGTAAATTCACTGGGCACCTCATCGGCGGCCATTTTAAGGGTACAGTGACAGAGTGGTCCGTCTGTCACTCTACAAGCGCTTTTGCTGTCCAGGGCTGGTTTGGACCGGAATAACGAGAACCCGTTACGTTGCTCTCGCAGCAGACCAGTCCTGATTAACCTCTGATTAGGTACCGTAGTTTCCCACTCAAGATATGGACCTGAGTCATGTGGACCTGAGCAACGTCGCCCTCGTATCCGTCCAGGCCGTGCTCAAGATCCTTATGTGCTGCTGCGTGGGTGGGGGGCTGGCGCGGTATGGCCTGATGCCGGCGCAGCTGCAAAAGGGCGTGTCGACGCTGGTGGTGTACGTTTTTACGCCATCGCTGCTGTTTGTCAAGGTTGCGGCCGTGCTGAGTCCCGAGCGGCTGCTGGATTGGTGGCCGCTCGTCGTGTACCTGCTCATGTTTGTGCTGTGGGCGTTCGCCTTGGGCTGGATCGCGGCGTGGATGCTCCGGCTCAACCGAGAACAGCGCAATTTTCTCATTTCGACACTCGCATTTCGTAACACGACGTCACTCCCGATGGCGCTCGTGCTCGAGCTCGCCTATGGGCTGCCGATCCTCCTGCGGGACGCCCACGACACGCCCGACAACGTCGCCGACCGCGGCGAAGCCTACATTCTCTTTTACACGGCGCTCGTCAACGTCCTCCGCTGGAGCATCGGCTCGCGGCTCATGGGCAAGCCGGCGACGGCCCAAGAAGGACAGCCCGGGGGAAAGCACATGCAGCTGCACGATGAGACCGACATTGTGGAGCTCGAGGCGCTCGAGTCGCCGTACGATCGTCGCGACAACGAGGAGATCATCGACGTCGACCCCAACGAGCGGCTCGGCCTGTTTCACAACACCCAGCTCTCGATCGACTTTCTCTACGTCGATATCAACGAGGCCGACAAGGCCGTCGCCGAGATGCGCCTTCTCCAGCACCCGCCGCCTCCTCCAGAGCAATCTGCCGTGGACGAGCTTGCGTCGCGCACAATGCGATTGCTCAGACGGGCACGTCGCTTGTTTAAAGGTACGACTACGAGAGTAACGAGTGTGCTAAATTATTTTTATTTTTATTTTTAAACAAGGTTTGAGCCCTCCGCTCGTTGCAACCGTTCTCGCCGTCATCGTGGGGCTCGCGCCTCCGCTGCAGGGCCTGTTTTTTGGCCCCGATGCGCCGTTCAAGCTCACGATAACCTCTGCACTCAATGCCTTTGCCAACTGCGCCATCCCGAGCACACTTCTGGTCCTTGGTGCCCAGCTCAGCAAGGGACCAAGCCACAAAAAGTCTGCGTTCCCGCCAGACGATTCCGACATGCGGTAATAAAAATAACAATTATGGCAAGGATAATTCTGATTGATTTTACAGACCGAGCGGCTACGTTGCCATCCTGTTCCTCACGCTCGTCTTCTCGGCAGTCCAATGGGCCGCCATCGTCCAGTTGCTGGCCTACGCCGCGCCCGGCTCCCTGCTGCGCGATGACCTGGTCATGCGGCTCGTGCTGATGATCGAGGGCGCCGTGCCCGCGGCCGTGAACCTGCTCACGATCGCCTCGCTCAACGGTTTTATGGAGCAGACCGTCGCCAATGTGCTCTTCTACTCGTACGTGCTCTCGATCGTCACCCTCACCTGCGCCTCGCTCGGCTTTGTTGTCATTCTCGAAGCCTTTCCCATGACTTGATCTAATAAACTATTTTCTGAATTTATTGTTACAAAATTGTACCATTGAAAGTAAATTATCAGTCTTGGATCTCGACCACCACAGGCGCATCTTCGTCGTCGTCGTCGTCATCGCGCTCACCGGTGCGCTCGTCGTCCTCGTCGTCGTCGTCACCGCCGAGTGCAAACCGCTTGTTGATGACAGAATAGAGCTCGTTGCAGCTTTGCTGGAGGGTTTTGATCGCGCTGTTCGTGCTGGCGTCCAGGGCTTTGATGTTGCGGTGGAGAACTTTGATCGAATTGGTCAAAAAGTTGCTCGGCAGGACGTCTGGCGGGAACATGTCGTCCGGCACGAGCTCGACGTGGACCTTGGACACGACGAGGAAGGCAATAAACAGTCTCGGCGCCTTGTCCAGGAGCTCGATGCAGTTGCAAAAGAGCACAAAGAGGTCCTTCCACTGCTCGAACGCGTCGTACATGTGCACGTGCAGGAAGCAGATAAACGCCAGCTGGAACTCTCCCAATAATACTTCAAGGCGGGCGTAGCGAGACGCCACATGCTGAAGCAGCCAGGACTTGTCGAGGCTGTGGCGAGTGATGTCGTTTGGTGACGCGCCTTGGGGGAAGGAGCGCTTAAAGTTGAACTTGGACCACTTGACGTCTGAGGTCGGATTCGCCATCGCCGAGGGCGCGGCTCCGTCTGCAACTGCTGCTGCTGCTGCCGCTGCTGATGTCGATGGTTCAGCGGCTTGGCTCGGCGGGAGCGACGTGACTTTCCCCGAGGGCGGTAATAATTGGCCCAGGAGGTCGGCCGTGATGTGCTGCGACATGGACTGCCACATCTTGTGCACGTCGTCCAACGGGTACGCGCCCATGCTCGACTCGATCTCTACACGAGAGAGTCAGTGGTAAACCAGAAAGGCGGCCTTTCTCTCCACATACCGAGGAGCGTGTTGTCGGTGTAGAGGATCGACTCGTCCAGCACGAGCTCCTCATTGTCGACGTCCCACTTGTAGTGATACGCCTGCGTTGGCGCATTCTTTCCATCAGCCCAGCCCAGCCCACACCATGCAAAAACTGGTCGATACCTTGCGCCTCTCCATGGGCACAAACAGGCCCGATCGCATGCTCGGCTGCCCCGCCGTCTTGTCGATGGCCGCATAGTACAGCAAGTGCACGCCACTGGGGATCATCTTGATGCCACGGAACCGCTCGCCCGTCCGCCACGACTTGAAGTCGATCCCGACCTCTGTCCCGGGCGGCACGCCGTCCACCACGACCTTGGCCCCGTGCACAAACAGCTCTTGGCTGCGAATCGACGTCGCCGATTGGGTCATTGGTGGAACTGACCATATTTGTTTTCCAGTCGGCCCATGTGCGCGTCCTATGTCGAACGGGTGATCGGCGATTGCCCGTTGATCCTCACGATCCCGCACGGTGTGCTACGCAGCTCGTCTCCTGCGTCTCTCTGACACTACAAAACAGGAGGACACCTCAAGCCGGGCAGCATTCCGAGACGGATCGGCGGCAATGTGGTCGCGGACGGGGACCTGCACACGTACGAGCTGGGCACGCTGATTGCCAGGCTGTTTCTGCAGCGGACGAGGCGGAAGGTGCATGTGGTCGCGTGCATGCTGCATCGCAGCAGACTGGATGCCAATCGCGGCCTGGAGAACGGCGCTAATGGGAATGCAATCGCGGGCGAGGCATGGGCCCTGTACCATGCTGCCATCGAGGATGCAACTCGTACAAAACTATCATTGATTCTTTTCTCTTATTCGACGCTTACGCAGGGAGTGTCACAAGGGACTGGGGGCGGGGCCTTCTTATCGATCTGCATGGCCAGGGCCATCCGGAGCAGTGGATCGAAATCGGCTACCTCTTGCGAGAAATGCCTCACCTGCAGCTGAGTGACGCTGCGCTGGACGATCTGTCGACGTCGCCGCTGTCTGTGATCGCGTCGATCGCCGGTCTGGTCAAAGTACGCTCGGAAGACGAGGCACGCCCGCTTGCTCCGTCCCAGCTGCTGCGTGGAACGCCCAGTCTCGGTGGCCTGTTGGAATCTGCGGGCTACAGGGCGATCCCATCGCCAAGCCGCCCAAGCGCAGCTGGAGGGAGCTACTTTAACGGCGGCTACACCGTTCGACGACACGGCTCTGTGCCCGAGCCCCTGCACAAGCCGACCGCCACCGAGTTTGCAGAAATCCTGCCCAAAACACCGCTGCCTGTCGACGCGATCCAGGTTGAGCTGCCCTTTTACCTGCGCGATCCCACTCGCCCAGCTCGTGACGAGTTTGCCTCCACCTTTTGTGACATCCTCGCCCGCTACCTCCATGACCACTACAACCACGTCCTCGTCCCCAAGAGCAAGCCCACCTCGATCCGCAGTTCCGAGGGCGTCAAGCGCTCGTCAGCGCTCTAGCTAACGCATTTGATAACGCATTTAATATTTTGCATGCAAGTCTACGTAGTCAAAACAATAGGGTCCTACGAAGGATCCCCAAGGATTGGATTCCTGAAGAGTCGTGACTCGAAGGGGGTGAAAAAAAACCCCACATTCCTTCCAAATGCTCACTGCAACGACCCTTCTCCGCCGCACCAACAGCCTCACCGTATGTTTTTTTTCTTTCCTGCTGCCGGCACACAGCCACTGAACAAACAAAACACAGGTGCGCTCGCTGGCAACCCAGCAGCGCAAGGCGAGCGACAAGCTCTACAGCAGGTAGGCGAAAAACGGCGTGCTGACCCAATCCCCATGCACCCCCCTAAAAATAATAACGTAACAGTGCTGAGGAGGCCGTCAAGGACATCCCAGACAACGCCATGCTCGTCGTCGGTGGTTTCGGCGTGTGCGGCATCCCCGAGAACCTGATCAAGGCCCTGCGAGACCTCGGCTCCAAGGGATTGACCATTGCGAGCAACAACTGCGGGTACGTTGCGGGGGACTCGAGTCTTGCTTACCCTGTCCTGTGCACAGTCTAGAGGACGCCGGCCTCGGCCTGCTGCTCAAGAACAAGCAGATCAAGCGCATGATCGCGTCGTACGTCGGCGAGAATGCAGAGTTTGAGCGGCAGTACTTGTCGGGCGAGCTCGAGGTCGAGTTGGTGCCCCAGGTAGCTGACGAGCGACGGCCTCGTGCCCTTGTTTTGTCTCTCTCTGTCTTTCTCTGTCTTAGCGTACGTAATCGCAGGGAACTCTGGCCGAGAAGATCCGCGCTGGCGGTGCTGGCATCCCCGCCTTCTTCACGCCCACGGCCTACGGCACCCAGATCCAGACGGGCGGTGTCCCGCTCAAGTACAACAAGGACGGCTCTGTAGCGCTTGCCTCCAACCCACGCGAGGTACAGTATCACGAGCCAGATCAGGGGGACACCGCTGATACGCTGGCCAAATAATGTAGGTCCGCCAATTCAACGGACGAAACTACGTGATGGAGGAGAGCATCAAGGGCGACTTTTCGCTCGTCAAGGCGTGGAAGGCCGATCCTGTCGGCAATCTTGTCTTCCGGTACGTAGGCGCGTAACCCTTTGCCCGCTAAAATAACTGCACGAAAAGTGGATCTGCGCGCAACTTTAACCCGCCTGCGGCCAAGGCTGGCAAGATCTCGATCGTCGAGGTCGAAGAGCTCGTGCCCCTGGGCGCAATCCAGCCCAACGAGGTCCACGTCCCCGGCATCTACGTCCAGCGCCTCATTGTCGGAAAGAACTACGAGAAGCGCATCGAAAAGCTCACGCTCTCGCCCGCTCCAGGTGCCCCCGCCAAGGACGCCTCGGCCGCCACGAGCAAGGCCGATGTGGATGCCGAGAAGCGCAACCTCATCACTCGCCGAGCCGCCAAGGAGTTTAAGGACGGCATGTATGGTAATGTGCCACTCAAAACATAAATAAAATAAAAAAAAATACTTGCCCCCAACTCAACTCTGTTTTCGCAGTCAACCTCGGTATCGGCATGCCGACCCTCGCTGCCAATCTGATCCCCGCCGGCATGACCGTCCATCTGCAGAGCGAGAACGGCATCCTTGGTCTGGTATGTCGGCAGGTGCAGTCGTCCCCGCATTTATTTATTTTTTTATCTTTTTTGTTTTTTCAAGGGACCGTACCCGCAACCAGGTAAGCAGGATCCCGACATGATCAACGCCGGCAAGGAGACGGTCACGCTCATCCCTGGCTCGTCCCTCTTTGCCAGTGACGAGTCGTTTGCCATGATTCGCGGCGGCAAGGTCAACCTGACCATTCTCGGCGCCATGGAGGTCAGCAGCGACGGCGACTTGGCCAACTGGATCATTCCGGTAAGTGCTAGCTTCCCTGGGTAGGTGGGTACTGATCCGAGGCAAACACCAAATAGCGCAAGATGGTAAAGGGCATGGGCGGCGCTATGGACCTGACTTCGGGTGGAAGCCGCGTCGTGATCACGATGGAGCACGTTGCAAAGAACGGCAAGTCCAAGATCCTTCCCAAGTGCACTCTGCCCGTGACGGGCGTCAAGGTCGTCGACCGCATCATCACAGATCTCGTAAAGGCTGCATTAAGTTGGAGAAGTTGAAGCATAATTATTCGTTTTGGCCTGCAGTGCGTGTTTGATGTCGACAAGGTCAAGGGCGGGCTGGTCCTGGTCGAGGTCGCCAAGGGCGTCACTGTGGACACGGTCCGCAAGAACACTGCTGTGCCCTTTGAAGTCGCCGCCACCCTCGGCGAGTTTGCATAGACGATAATTTCTTTCTTTCCATTCACGAGTCTATCAAAGCACAAAAAAACAAACAAAACCTCGGCTAATCCGTATCGGGCGACTCTGAGGGCGTCGAGGGTCCAATGTCTGTTGATCGCACAGTGTACATGTCGAGATTCTCGTTCTCCGAGGGCGAAGCAGCGCCCGTATCGGCGGCAGCTGCAGTCGCGTCCACATCGCCATCGGTGGATTCGTCAAAGGCGATCGAGTCTACGACCTGGACCATGTGGTGGCCCTCGGGGTTGGTCGAGAGGGCGACCATCTCGTTGACTGCATCCTCCATCGTCATCGTCGGTACCTTTGCAATGTCGTTCACATCGACAACCGTGCCGCGGTTCTCCGTCTTGGCCTCTCCGCGGTTGTACTTTACGAGACGCTGCACCTCCTCCTTGGTGGAGCGGTAGATGTCAGAGGCCTGGTTGTACGTGCGCGTGGGTGTGGGCAGCGAAAAGCCGAGAGAGTTCTCGACGTGCGCGAGTACGTGCTGGGTCGTGTTGGGGAAGGCAAAAGGGAAGGCGGCCACGGATACGGTCGGTGTCAGCAGCCACCTCCAGGCCAATGTCTTTGTAGTCACGGGCACTAATAGGGGGGCATAAGCACGCGCACACACAGAGAGAGGAGGAAGAGGGAGGGAACGTACGAGTGCGCACGTAGAGGCTGGAGCCCAGCACGACCCATGTGTAAATTAGAGCATGCGGGTACACCTTGTCCCCAAAGATCAGGGTTCGTCGTCCGTGGTAGATGTCTAGAGGAAACGCGGTGTAAGGGCAAGAAACGCAAACACCAGCCTCGTACCAGAGACAAACTCAGAGCCCAGCACGTGTATGCCCCTGGCCATGGTCGCCAACACCTGCGCAGTCTCCACCTGTGCCTGTTTTTGTCGCGCAGGTTAATCGGTGAGTCCGACGTGGTCTTCGGCATACCTTGACAATGCCGTACACTGTCTGCACCGTCTCCCGCAGCATGCGGACAGGCGAGGTCACGGGCACCTCGTCGTTCACGAGGTAGACGTACTGCTGCTGCTGCTGCTCATCCGCATCCACATCCGCATCCACGTCCTTTGGTGGTGCTGGGTCATAGATGGGCTTGAGCTGCTTCTTGGGGGTGGCTGGTGCCGCCGTGGCAGACTCGGCATGGATACGCTGGTGCTGGTGCTGGTGCCGGGCTGCAGAGCGGCCCACGACAACGGCGGCGCCCAAAGCAGCCGCTGTTCGCAACATCCGGGTCTGGGTTGAAAACTGGCTCGTTTGTTCACTGCAGTGAAAACCTTTCTTCATCCACTAAAAAAAAAATTTTTTTTTTTGCTCTCAGGCTTTAGTTGTCGGTGCCGAGCTCGATGGCAAAGGCGGTGCCGAGCTTGAGCCACTGGGCAAGGTGGTCGAAATCGATGTGGGTGTCGTCCTCGGTGTGGATGTCGGGGTTAATGTTGCTAAAGTCCTGCTCGAAGGGGAAGCACGACGGGTAGCCAGCCTCGGTGAAGCTGCCGTGATCAGAGCAGGCGTAGCCGCACTCGGACTCGACCTGCAGATATTCTTTTTCAAGCCGCGGGAAAACGACGGCGGAATGTTTTGTCATACCCATGGGATGTCACAGTACTCATCGATGAGCCGCTTGACAAAGTTGTTGACGGCAGGGTCGGTGTAGTCGGTGATGATGGCAATCTCAGAGTTGATGGCATAGCCTAAACGAGACACAAGGTAAAAAGTGCTCAGTACTTTCCACCACCACCCCATTTCAACCGTACCATCCATGTCAATCTGCATCATGGCACGGACATCGACGTCGTTGTCGACAAAGTCCGAGACGACGGCGGCACTGCCACGGAGACCGACCTCCTCGGCCGAGTACCAGTGGAACTGGACGGTGAGCTCGGGCTTGTAGCCGTTCTGGGCGAGGTTGCGGAAGATCTCGAGGATGGTCATACTGCCGCTGCCATCATCGTCGGCACCAGGGGCACGGCCGTTCGCGGGGTTGCGGAGGTTGATCGAGTCCTGGTGGGAGCCAATGACGACGACGTCCTCGCGGTTGGAGGAACCCTCGATGATGGCGATGACACTCTTCTGGAGCCAGAGGTGAGTGAACTGCGAGACCGAGATGTCTGTGCGGTTTCCAGCATAGTCCTGGACGGTCTGTGGTAGGGTAGGCATTCATCGCATTTAGCAAAACAAGCGCCACTGGAAAAGGGCAGGCCGTCGTCACCTGGAAAAGCCAGTTGCTCGACTGCTCACCCGAGGACGAGGTGTAGTAGCGGTTGTTGAACGAGGTGAAGACGTTGAGGTTGTTCTGGACATTGCGAATGTCAAGGGAGCTAATGTAGGTGTTGACCTGGGTTTGCTGGGTGGGGGTCGTGGGAATGGCTGAGGAAACGAGAAAGGTAGAGGGAAAAAAATAATAATTTAAATTAGATAAAATAACAATGTTTATACCAAGGGCGTTCTTGTTCAGGGCCTTGCGCGAGACACCGAGATCGGGGTGGTCGGTGACGTCGCGGAAGCCGACGTTCTTGGCAATGAGGTTGAGGATCTCGTCCTCGCTCATCCACACGCGGACGTGCGGCTGAAGCTGGATCAAGCGGCGGGTTTCCTCTTGCTGTATGAGAAAAAGCACGCGATTTGCACGATTTGGTAAAACGGTGTGGTGAAGGAGCTCGTCCTTACGGCAGCGGCAACAGTGGCCAGCAGCGCGAGCGCGACAACGGCGAGTTTGGCGAGCATTTTCAAGTTGAAAATGTCGGTCACAAGGCAGGGTCCATCATTTTCGTTGTTTTCTGCCCGTGTACGACGGTTGGTTGAACCAGGCTCGAACCCGCTCGACGATTATGAGTGTAGTGGACAGCCCGACCAAGCTCGACAGACAGAAGCAGGTAATCAAAGTGCAATCCCCCGCCACAATCTGGCTGGAACAATGGAGCTGAAGCAACGTGCATTCTTTGGTAGGCGCGAGTACGTGAGCTACGGCTGCAGTTTTGTGTGCGCAAAGAGTTTTCCGAGACAGGCATCCTGATCAAGACGGATGGAACGCTCAACAGGGACTACTTTAGGTACCGGATGAGGCCTGCTTTCAAAACACACACAAAAAAAAGCGTTGGTTGGTAGTGTGAAGCTGCAGCAGGATGACAAGGAGTGGGCGGCGGAGGAGATGGCGGCGCTGCAGGAGGGCATCCAGAAGTTTGGCGTGGGCAAGTTTAACGACATCCAGCGCGATTTCCTGCCCGATCGGAGCATCAACTTGCTCAAGGTCAAGACGATGCGTCTGCTCGGTGTACGCGATCTGAGACGATACCTGGGCTGGCGTGGATCGGCCGAGCTTATTGGCAAGGTACACTTTGCACCGGATTGTTTGTTTGGTGTGTTTTTTTTTTTTGAATGGAAAGAGGAAACAAGGAGTACGCCAAGAACAAGGCCACCGGACAGGAGCAGCAGAATTGGATCAACGGCGTCGTCGATCCGACTCAGGCTGCCAAGCGCAAGGCGATGGAGGAGCTCAAGGCGGAGGAGGAGAAGGGCAAGCGCCGTCGCAATAACAACAGTTGAGCGATCTTTGTTTGCGCTGTGACCCCACAATTTCTTTTTTTTTCTGTGAGTGACATGTCTGACGACGAGGACGTCTTCGAGGACGCTCAGGCCGGCGAGACCGGCGACGGCGCCGAGGACGACGGCGCCCAGGTGGTGGACGAGAGCGGCCTGCTGGTGGACGAGGAGGTGACCAGCGACCGCACGATCGAGGAGTAGGAGAGGCGTCTGCCAAAAGAAAAAACAAACACAAATCTAACGTGGTGTTTTGCAGCGTGATCCTCGGCCAGAGCCTCTTCCTCAACAACAACTTTCTGGAGTCGCAGGCGCTGTTCCAGGCCAAGTCGGAAAAGTCGCTGTATCACTCGCTGGGCTATGGGACGATCCTGACCGTTCGTGCCATCATGACGATGGAGGCGGTGCGTGTGTTGACGAAAAAAAAAACAACCACCGGGGCCGAGATCTAACGGGGTTGGGGGCACGCAGGAGGACGTTGCGACCGCCAGCAAGCAGCTCAAGAACACGATCTCGCTGGCCAACGTGTACCGGCGCAAGCAGGGGCTCCTCTCGTCCCTGACCAACCTGGTAACCAAGCGTTGGCTTTTGTTTTGGATTGCTAAGCCAAACCATGCGAAACGGGGACAGGTCAAGGGAAGCAACCACGAAAAGCTGCGCCAGCTGACCAAGAACCAGCTGCACGCCGAGCTGATCTACGCCGAGTCTGTGCTCCTAAAGGTACGGTCTCCTTGACGCCTTTGCAAACCGCCATAGTGATGCTGTCGCAGTCGCTCATGATCGCACTGAGTGACGAGGGGTTCCTCAGCCTGATCAAGAGCGGCGTCAACATCCGCACGTCCTGGTTCACCTTCCGCAGCTGCCTCGATCTGTGGAAGGAGGAGGCCCAGTCGTCCACCAAGAGCGACTTCAACAAGATTGCCACCTCCACCCACTTTACGAGCGGCGTCAGTCTGGGCGCGGGCGGCTTCAACCTCATGCTCTCGCTCTTCCCGGCCAAGCTGCTCAAGGTGATCGAGTTTGTCGGCTTCAGTGCCTCCCGCGAGGTCGGCCTCCGTGTCCTCTACGAGGGCTGCGAATCGGGCGGTCTGCGATCGCCCCTGTGCAAGCTGATGGCCCTCGGCTACCACCTCGTCGCCGGCTCGTTCCTCGAGCTCGACCACATCGACATTGGCGCTGCCGAGATCATCCTCGAGTCCCTCCTCAAGCAGTTCCCCACCGGTGCCCTCATCCTCTACTTCCAAGGCAAGCTGTTCGAGTCCAAGAAGCAGCCTACCGAGGCCATCGAGGCCTTTGAGAAGGCCATCGGCTCCAAGCTGCAGTGGCAACAGCTCCACCACATCTGCTACTGGGAGCTCGCCTGGTGCCACTCGTTCAACCTCAATTGGGAGGGAACAGCAAAGTACGCCGACCTCTTGCTCAAGGAAAACAAGTAATCTATGCAATCAATCTTTTTTTTTTTTGATAACTAAAAGAGTTAAATTATTGGTGTCTAGATGGTCAAAGGCAGTTTACGCCTACTTCAAAGCCGCGTCGCTGCTCATGAACGGAGACAGCAAAGACGTCCAAGACTTGATGGAGAAGGTGCCCACGTACAAGCAGAAGATTGCCGGCAAGTCCCTCATGATTGAAAAGTTTGTGATTCGCAAGGCTCGCAAGTACGCTCTGCAGGTACATATTAAAAAAAAAGCTATCATACCAAAAAAAATAATTTTTTTTTGCTAAACCGTCGATCATTAGGGCCGCAAACTCGTTCTGCCCATGCTTGAGCTGATATACGCGTGGGGTTTTCTGCGCCTGATGGGCCCCAGTGCCAGCAAAGCACTTGAATTGGTTGACAAGGAGGTCGTCCGATTGCGCGCCGAATAGTACGCCCGCTTCACTTTTTTACTGGTAATGTTTTATTTTTAATTTCCTCTTTTCTGTGCAGCAACGAAAAGCTGCCTGAAATCAAGGTCGCACCAAAGAAGGGGTCCAAGGAGCTGAGTTCCCACATCGTTGACGATTTCCTCTTGTCCCTCCTGCTCAAGGGCACCCTGGAGCGCGAGGCCAAGAACTTTGACGTGGCCGACGCAGCGTTCAAGGAGATCTTTGCTGCCGAGGCTGGCCTCACCCTCGACCACTACATTGCCCCGTTTGCTCGCATGGAGCACGGACGACTCCTGATGGAGAAGCAGCAATGGGTGGCTGCCAAGGAGCAGCTCGTGTACGCCGTCAACAAGTATGACCACTTTTCTAACCAGGGACGCCTCCGTCTACGCGTGCACGTCATGACGCAGCAAGTGGACGAGGTGCTTGCCGCCGAGAAAAAATAAGCAGCATAAGTTTTGTGATAATCAATCGTTGTTTGCCGTACGGAAAAAGAAAAAAAAACACCACCATAAATTAAAAGTTTTCAAGTTACACAGCTAATTGAAGGACAGGATGGATAGATGTGAGGATTGCCTGCAAGAGCATGCGATGAGCCATGACAGTCGCGATGAGTTGGGCGGCAATGTACACGGCGGCGAGGGCGACGCAGTAAGCTACACAGAGGCGAACGAGGATCCGGGCCATAACGGTGAGCAGTTGAGACGGCCCGAGGACAATGATTGAAGCAGGATGAAAGGAAGAAGGCTGCGGCGTCCGGGGCCCAATTAGTGGGGTCATGGAGGAGGGTGTCATCGGGGCAGTCATCACGTCAACCAGAGGCATGGGAGGAGTACTTGGTACGCTGGCTCGTTTTTTGTCGCCGCTGGCCGAGTTCTTTGCCGCAATGCCGGCCGCAGCACCGCCGCCGCCGCCGCCGCCAACGGTGGGCCAGGCGCCGACCATTTGTGATATCCGCATGAGCATAAGAAACACGAGCGGGAATGACTTGACTGGTGCAGCCTGAGCGGACGCAGACTCGGTTGGCGGGACGGGGGTCGGCGATACGCCTTTTGGCGTGGGCACGCGCGATCCTCTCCCCTCTGCCCTTTCCTGGGGGACGTAATCGTCCACGAGCGGGACGGTGTCGTCGGTCAGGGGCAGCGTTGAGAATGACGTGAGCAGGACACTCATGTCAGCGTAGGAGAACTCGCGCTTGTGGGCGACCTGCCTCAGGGCAATGTGCAGATCGAGCCTTGCGAGGAACCGATCATAGTCGACGTCAGACACAAACAGCTCGTAGTCGATCGTCTGCATAAACTCGCGCTCGAGAGCGTTGACCTGGCTGAGGGTGTACTTGCCGTTGATGTTTGCCCAAAACACGTTGGCATAGGCCGAGTCGTCAATGTACTGAAACAAAATAGGCCCTGTGTTTGAATTTGAAATAACACAGGCCAGGCACATACCTTGTCTGCAGCTATTAATGCCGCGAGGAATGCCGCGCAGCCCGACGAGTCGCCTGCCGCGGTCGGTAACCTCAGAGGCGCAAACGGCTTGAGGCGGTTGAGGAGGAACACGGCGATGAGCAGGGCCGAGCACGACAGGTCGGATCGGTGCAGCAGCCGCTTGACAAAGTTGGCCAGCACGACGTTGTCCATGTCGTCCGTAGTGGCCACAAGCGCGGCAATGAACACGGCCGTTATGTCTGTCACAACAACGCAAGTTAGTTGGTGGCTTCAACTAGCACAACGCACCAACGAGAGCGGGCGGAATGGCCGTGGTGGCGCCCGTCCCCAGGCCGGTCTTGCGCAGTGAGCTGACGATCTCGCGGTACCCACCCAGCGGCTGTTTACACAAGCCATGCGTCATGAGAGCCACACGCAAACCGAAGAACGGCGTTAGAACCGTAAGAAAAGAGCGCACCACTAGTTATACCTGGTAAGGGCCGGCCTGGTGCTCGACGTGAAGGTGGCCGTGCCGTGTGCGGCGCGGGACAACAGGCATAATTCTGGGGTGCTCGAGCTTAAGTCCTGGGTTGGAGACTGTGTGAAAATGGCAACGATGACGTAGAGTGACCGAAAAACAGGCCATTGATTTTCTCACATTAAAAAAACACGCCACCGAGCATGAGCGAAAACGGCCAGGACGAGACAAGCAACGCCGGCGGCAACTGCAAGGTGGACGTGCTAGTGCTGGGCGCGGGGGTGGCAGGCGCGTCGCTGGCCCATGTGCTCGCTCGTGATGGGCGCAAAGTCATGCTGGTCGAGCGCGATCTGAGCGAGCCAGACACGTTCCGGGGCGAACTGCTGCAACCGGGTGGTCTGGAGCGACTCAATGAGCTCGGCCTCGGGGGTGTGTTTAAATAAATACAGACATGAGATAAATCGAAAAAAAAAATTAAAAATTAAAATTCTTATTTTCCAGAATGTGTCAATGGCATTGACGCCAAAGTGTGCGAGGGCTACGTCGTGTACAACCGCGATGGCGCCAGCGTGCCGATCGACTATCCCACGTGGACCAGCGCGGGCGATCTGCGCCTGGGCCGCACCGTGGGCCAGCCTGCTGCCGGGCGCAGCTTCCACCACGGCCGCTTTGTAATGCGTCTGCGCGAGGCTGCACGGACGCTCACCGGCAACGTGACCATGGTGGAGGGCACGGTGCTGGACCTGATCGAGGAGGGCGGCGTTGTCCTCGGTGCGGTGTACAAGACGATAGACAAGGACAGCAGGATAGCAACAGTGCGGCGAGTACTCGCGCCGCTCACGGTCGACTGCACGGGATGCTTCAGCAGGCTGCGCAAACGGCTCACGAGCGCCACACCGTCCTACTCGTCCCACTTTGTCGCTCTGCTGCTGCGCGGCGTCAAGCTGCCGCACCAGCGCTTTGCCTACGTGATGCTGGCCCGGCCTGCGCCCGTATTGTGCTACGAGATCGCAAGCGGTGAGGTGCGCGTGCTCGTCAACGTCCCCGACCCGCTGCCATCCGTCTCCAACGGCGACCTCAAGCGGCACCTGCTGGACACGGTACTTCCGCAACTGCCCGAGTTCTTCAAGGAGCCCTTTGAGCGGACAGTGTGCTCGAACGATCCTTCCGACAGCGTGCGGTCTGTGCCGTGCCAGATCCTGCCCACTGCCGCCGTGCAACGGCTGGGCGCGCTCTGCCTGGGCGACTCGCTCAACATGCGACACCCCCTCACCGGAGGAGGGATGACCGTCGCCTTGTCCGACGTCGCCCTCCTGGCGCGCCTGCTGCGCCCCATCGCCGACCTCTCGGCCGATCGCAAGCGGGTCTTTGACGCGGTCGCGCACTTGTACGACGAGCGCCGCAACACGGCATCCACCATCAACATCCTGTCCGAGGCACTCTACGACGTCTTTTGTGGCGGCAGCTGCAATCCGGCCCTCGAAACTGTCCAGCAGGCCTGCTTTGACTACTTTCCCAGCTACGGCTCGCACTGGTATGTGAATTTATGTAAAAAAAAATTTTTTTTTATTTACTTGTTCTAGTCTGGGTCTCTTGTCTGGCCTCAACCCGTCGCCCTCCTGGCTCATTCGCCACTTTTTCACCGTGGCCGCCTTTGCGATCTACCGCTGCAACAGCCCGTGGCAATACGTCCATGCCCTCTACGCGGCTTCGATGGTCATCGTCCCTCTGCTCCTCCGCGATCTAGTCCAGCCCGACAATTGTGTAGCAAAGTGAACACCGTCTGAATACTGTCGTCGTGTATAACCGGAGATTTAAGAAGACAAAAAGAACAATGTCCCGGCAAAAAAGTTCAAAAAAAAAAAGTTCAAAAAAAAAAATACGTCACGGCACGGCAGTTCCATTACATCAACCAAACACATGTCGACAAGCGGCACAAGCGCCAACGCGCTCATCCAGCTGGGCAACAAGCTCAACGTACCGGTCCCTCTTTGGTGCAGAGCTGACAACTGAACTGGTGACTGTTTATTATACAGCGTCTTTTGGAGACGGTCCACGACGATCCTCTTGAACTCCCCCGCGTTGCAGTCGTGGGCAGGTGCGTCACAGGCCGCACGGACACCCTCACTCACTCATTCTCACAGTCAGAGCGTCGGCAAGAGCTCGGTCCTGGAGGCCTTTGTGGGACGTGACTTTTTGCCGCGTGGATCGGACATCGTCACCCGTCGACCGTTGGTCCTCGAGCTGGTCAACACCAGCAGCACGTCGACAGGTACTGGACATCGTGTCTGAGTGCGTGTTGCGCAAACGACAAATAAATGTGATGCATATGCAGACGAGCCGAACGAGTGGGGAGAGTTCAAGCACGTACCAGGGCAAAAGTTCTTTGACTTTGCCCAGATCCGCCGCGAGATCGAGGACGTATGTGTATTTGGTTTCCCTTCAAAGCAAGCTATTAAGCACGTCTGTGTACAGGAGACCATCCGCAAGTGCGGCACGTCCAAAAACATCAGCCCCGACCCAATGTACCTGACCATCTACTCGCCCAACGTGCTCACGCTCACGCTCATCGACTTGCCCGGCCTGACCAAGATCGCCGTGGGCGACCAGCCCACCGACATCTCTGTCCAGATCCACAGCCTCGTGAGCGAGTACGTCAGCAACCCCAGCACAATCATCCTCGCAGTGTCGGCGGCCAACGTCGACATTGCCAACTCAGAGTCGCTCCAGCTCGCTAAAGTGTTTGATCCGTACGGCGAGCGCACGCTCGGTGTCGTGACAAAGCTCGACCTGATGGACCGCGGAACGGACGCGGCAAACCTCCTCAGCGGCAAGCTCGTCAACCTCAAGCTGGGCTTTATTGGTGTCGTCAACCGCAGCCAACACGACACGCGCTCGGGCAAGTCGATCAAGTAGGCATCCCTTTTTTGCTATTTTCTGCTAACAAACGCGGAAAAAAAAAAAAAAAAAAAAGAGCGGCGTTCGAGGCCGAGGAGACGTTCTTCAGGAGCCACCCGTCCTACGGACGCTTGCTCAACCGCTGTGGCACGTCCAACCTGGCCAAGGAGCTTCACTCTGTACGCATCAAAGCGAAATGCTCGTATCGCTCAATCTGTGTGTGCGTGCCTTTTTAGCTCCTCAGCGCCAGCATCCGCCAACGCATCCCTGCCATCAGGAAGAAGCTGTCCATTCTCGTGTCGCAGGCTGAGCAGGACGTGAGCATGTATGGCGAGCAGCTCTTGTCAAAGTCCCAGCAGGTATCTATATTTTTTTTTCCACCTCAAGGTTTGTTACTCTTGGTTTTCTAATTCCGATATTTTTTTGTAAAAGTTTTCGATGCTCCTGCAGCAGATCCTTGCATTCACGACAAACTACAAGGGGCTGATCGAGGGCCATGCCATCGTCGCAACCAACGAGCTGTAACTTATTTGCGACTATTTTATTTTTTTGCACTATAACACGACTGGTGGATAGTGTGGGTGGCTCGCGCATCAGCTTTATCTTCAACGACATCTTCCTGGCGACGCTGTCAAAGGCAGATCCGTGCGCCGGACTGACCACGCAGGAAATCCGCACTGCACTCAGGAATTCGGCCGGTGCCCGCGATGTGCTCTTTGTCCCCGAGTCGGCGTTCGAGCTCCTCATCAAGCGCCAGATCTCACGTCTCCTCGACCCGAGCATGCAGTGCATGCAACGTGTCGCCGACGAGCTCACCAACATTGCACTCCGGGCCGAGCCCAAGGTGTGGAAATATTTATTAAATAAAAGAGCTGACAATTGTTTTTTGTTTCACAGGAGCTCCAACGATTCCCCGTCCTCCGACAGCACCTGATTCAGAGCGTCTCTGTCCTGCAAAAGGAGCTGATGGGCCCCACCAAGCACATGGTTGAGAGCCTCGTCAAGGTATCGTTTGTACTAAACAGAGAACAACGCTGATGCATGTTCACGTAGATTGAGCTCGCCCATATCAACATGCGCCACCCCGATTTCGCAACCACTGCGGCCGCCTTCCAGGCTGCCGAGCGTGTGCAGTCGCGCAAGCCCGAGGGCAAGGGCGCCTCCAACGGCAACGGCTCCAGCAGCAGTGGTGGCGACAACCCCGCACTCACGGCTGCAAACAACCAACCCAAGCAGAACCGTGTCGACGGTAACGGCAACAACGGCCTGTTCTGGATGTTTTTCGGCGGGGCCAACAGCCAGACCAACGGCGGCAGTGGGAAAAAGTCAAACGACGACAGCGGTCGCTCCTCCTCGGCTGCCAACGGCAACGGGGCGTCTTCCGAGGACGACGCCTACGTCGGTCTCTCGCAACAAGAGACAAAGATTTCCAACTCGGACCAGATGAACGACCGCGAGCTTATGGAGATTGAGCTGTTGCGTATGCATTTTTTATTTATTTATTTTTTACATGTAGAAGTAACAATTTACATGTTTCGGCAGGCGCCTTGATCATCTCGTACTTTAGCATTGTTCGCCGCACGATCCAGGACTCGGTGCCCAAGTCCATCATGTGCTTCCTCGTCAATGAGATGATGCTGCACCTCCAGGAGCGCCTCACGATTGACCTCGTCCACGAGGACAAGTGCTCTGAGCTCCTTTCTGAGGATGCCTCCATCGTGTCTGAACGCAAGAAGGCCAAGGAACGATTCGAGATCTTCACGGCTGCTTCCGTGCTCGTCAACGAGCTCATCAACGAGGGTGGACTCAACCTCTGAAAGTCACCATACGTTTTTCTTTCTTGTTCTGTTTTTCTATCAAAAGAAGCCCCCATAAAAAAATCCATTTTCTGCCTGTACATGCACATGAACAAAATACTTAAAAATCTATTCTCTCATATAATCAGTTTCCACTAGATGGGGAAATACTCGCGGTGGTTCCGGAGAGTCTCTACGGCGGCCTCGTAGTTTTTCTGTTTGAGCAAAACAAGAGCGACAACGGTGACGACGGTGGTTGTGAAAGGTCCAGTGGCCTGTCCGGAAACATGGATGAAAGGTCGAGGGGGGATCGGAACCGAGGATGCATTCCGTTGAGCGAGCCAATCAGGAACATGCATGTGACCGAGGCTCAGGAACGGCTCGAGCACTTGCAGCGCCTCCTGGACACGATTGCGGTTATAGTGTGAGATCGACAGATTGATACGCATGGCCAGACGCAGCATCGATAGATCGTTGGCGTCTTTGGGCACTGTGGTAGTGGCCTGGACTGTCTCGACGTTGGATGCGAGCAGCGACTCGACCTCGGCAGTACGGCCGAGCAGCACGAGGGACTCTGCCAGGTAGTGGACAGCGTGCATTTTTAGCTTGGTAAAGCGATGATGACCGAGTCGATTGAGGACAGCAAGGGTTGTCTGTGCGTTTTCTGCTGCTTGTTCGAGGTTGGTCTTGAGGCTGAGATGCACATACGCGAGGCTGCAATGGGCGTGAGCAAGCCCGGACAGCGTCAAAGCCGACTCCTTGGCTGCCTTGAAACCAGCAATGGCTCGACCAATGCACATTGCTGCGCAGCTCAACAGATTCTCGTGCCCACTTGCAACCTTTTGCAATAGTACATGTGCCTACTTGCACCAGACAACAAAAAATGGAGTGAATTCAAAAAAAATTATTTATTTTCTTCGTCACCTCTTCATCACGCTTGAAATAGTGCAGTGCAACAGCACACTCGCCCAGTCGCAGCCACAGCGCGTCCGATACCGTCGTCAGGGTGGTGGCGACCATCACAAACGTATCCAGCGCCTGCAAGTAATCGTCGCCACCACGACCGCGAAGGAGCATGGCACAAGCGGCTTGGTAGTTGAGCCACAACCGGGGCGGGGCCATTGCTGTGCTTGTTGAGCCATCGAGGCTGAAATGCTGGCTAAACTGCGAGTCGGGCTGTGCAATCGCTCGTTGTGTGCTGAACAAGGCAGCCGACGGCATTCTTTCTGCAAGGTATAGCCCTCCGAAATTGTACAAGTATGTCCCCGTCGGCTCGTCACTGCAGTGCAACTTAAATAACGGTACTGGTTATTTTCAGAAATAGGTTACCCAGGTTTTGTCTGTCGTTGAGTGCTGTTGAGCAATTTGGCTGATTTCTTCAGGTTGCCTCGGAGGGACTCTGAGTACGCCTAATAAATGCTTTCTTAAGCAAAATATAAAAGTAAAAAAGAAATAGTAAAATAAAGACACCTTTAGGAAGAGGCCAGCATGGTTCAGACGGTTCAGTGAGAGTGAATTTTTAAGCTCTCGCCTTGCGGGTCGAAATGACTTGACTTGCAGGTGGAAGCGAGCCTTGTACAGATGGAACACGAGTTTGAAACTTTGCTCGTCAATGCGGACGACAATGGAGGATGCCGATATCGCTGCTTTGTCGTCTATGTAAAGTAAAATAAATAGAAATGTTTTTATTTTTTTTTACCTTCACCGTCATCGTCCGACATCGAGTCCTCATCGTTACCGCCGCGGACAGCACCCTTTTTTGTTCCAGCCGAGGACGCGGTCGCCAGGAGACCAAAAAACCGTGCCTCGATGCGCTCGATCAGCGCGCGTGCATCGTCGATTGCCCGAGTCAGCAACAAAATGTCGAGCAGCAGGATGCTCGCCTTCATGGCCAGCACGTCGTCCAGCGCATCCAGATATACCATTAGCCTCTCGGCATACACCCTCGCCCGCGCATGCCCCTCCAGCCCCCCGATCCCACGCAGTGCCGCCGCGCAATTGTACAGCACCAGCGCAAACTCAACGTCCAGAGGCGAAGGGGGTCCCGCCGGCACAAGCCCCTCCAGAACCCGCAGCGCCCGCGCAGGTTCGCCGCCAGACTGCGCGATCGCGAGGTTGTGCTGGATTTTTCGTGCCAGCGACGTTCCGGGCGCCGCCTGCGAGGCCAGTCGCTGCAGCGTCTCCAGGCGGCTAAACCCTGTATCCATCAGACGTGGGAGGCCACGTGGGCGTGATTTGAGATGTTATGGGACAAAGACTTAAAAAAATCCCAAATAAATTTTCCTTATCCACGTGGCCTACTTTTCAAACCCAGCCCTTACGAGAAATTTTTCAATTGTTATGTTTTGTTCATGTTTTGTGTCTGTTAATTTTAGATGTACATGTTTACTTCTTGTTCTTATTCTTGTTCTTCTTCTTTTTGTTGGCAGAACCGTTCGATGCTGCGGCTGCTGCTGCCTTGGCGGCCTCGGCGGCCGCGGCGGCTGCGATGGTTGCCTCGGCATCAAGGGCAGCGGTGGCCTGTGCTGTGAGCTGGTCTGTGAGCGTGAACGCGTGTGAGGGGGCGGCGTCCAGTCCGGCTGCTGCCGCCGCTTGGGCTTGGGCCTGGGCCGTGGCGGCGTTTATCCGGGACTCGAAGCGCCTGCGAACGTTCTGGATCTGGCCTGCATCGAAGACCTCCACCTTGCCTTTACCTCCGGCGACGGCAATGACCATTGGCGCGTCGGGGCAAAAGCTGGACGCAAAGAGTTTACCGAGGCCCATGTCGCGAGTGTGCACGAGGTTGGGCTTTTGGTTTTCGAGGTCCCAGATCTTGACCGTCTTGTCAAAAGAGCACGTCACGAGGCAATCGGGGATCTTATTTTTATTTTGAATTAAAAAAAAACAGGATTATTTTTTAAAAAGGAGCGTTTACCAGGGAGTTAAACTCCACGCCGCACACAGAGTCCTGATGGGCCGAAAGCGTGAACAGAGGTTGAGATCCCGACATACGGGCATCGAAATACGTAATCAAGCCATCCTCCGTGCTTGCCTTCAAGAATACGGGGTTTTTTTACGTTCAAAGGCGGAAATAAAATAAAATAATTATCCGAACGTACAAGGAAATACTGGGGCGCAAACGGATTCCATTTGGCGGTCTCGACGTCTGAAGATACAGACCACCACGAGACGGCCTCGGGGGATCGAACATCCATTAGCTACATGCGGGGCAAAATCGTCAAGTGCCGCCCTCAAAAAAAAAAAAAAAACACGAATACCTTGACGGTCTTGTCAAACGAACCACTGAGCAGGGCTGTGGTCTCGGCCGGGTTCCAGGCAATCGTCTGCACCTTGTTGCTGTGGTGCGAGAACGACCGGAGGCACTTGGTCTGAGCAAGATCCCACAGCTTGACAGACTTGTCGGCCGAGGCGCTCGCAAGCATGTTTCTTTTCATTGTCAATTAGTCAACAACTCTATTTTTCAGTCCAGCATACTTGTGAGACTTGTTCCAGCTTAGGCCGAGCACTGCATCGGTGTGGTAGTCGGGGTGGATCTTGTTCTTTTTCCGCTTTTCACCGTCGGCGACCTTGCCGAGAGTTGCGTGAGGGTACAGCGCATCGACGACGTTCAGGTCCCAGATCTCAATCTCGGGCTGGAAGGTGCCCATGGCAACATAGTTGCCGCCGGCGCCGTTGGGGTCGTGCACGTTGGAGCTGAGCCACTCGAGGCACAGGGGCAGCGATGGCAGGAGGATCTCGTGGTGCAAAAACAGGTTTTCTTCCTCCTCTTCGTACACGTACACCTCGAGGTGGCTGATGTCGTCCTCTGTCTTGGCCGCCAGGATGATGCTGTCTGTCGGCTCGATCAGCAGGTCGTCTTCCTCGGGGTCGCTGTCGGCCTTTCATGAATTCACGAGATTAGGCAAGGCAAAAAAAAATATACAGCGACCATTTGCCGATTACCTCATCCTTGAGCGTGATGTAAGGATCCTCCGCGTTGCTAGGATAGTACTGCAGGCCCTTGAGGGATCCAAAGACGTTGAGCGCTATCACACGCAAATAAGTAAAAACGGTCTTCCTTGTTTTGGACTGTTACCAGAAGGCTCCTTGTCGTAGTCCTTGAGGTTGTACTTTGCGAGCTCTGGGTCATTGTCCTCCTCGTCGTCGCTGTCTGTGAGGCCCTTCTTCTTGCCAGGTACCTCCTCCATCGCCTCTTCGTCCTCCTCTTCGGCTTGTTCATCGGCGGCGGCCTTCTTGCCCTTCCCCTTTGCCTTGGCCGGTTTTGCCACGACCTCCTCCTCCTCCTCCTCCATTGCGTCCTCGTCCTCGTCGTCCTCGTCGTCGTCGTTGTCCTCGTCCTCCTCCTCATCGCCACCGTCCATGTCGTCGTCGTCGTCGTCGTCGTCGTCGCTGTCGCTGTCCTCCCAGTCCTCCTCGTCTTCACCGCCGTTTGCTTCGGCGGCCTCGAACGCAGACGCGTCTGCATCCGCCTGTTTCCCCTTTCTTAAATACAACACACCCTTAATTCCTGCTCACCTGTGCCGTCAGCTCGGCCAGCTGCTCGGGCGACGGCTCAAAGTGCTTGGGCTTGTGCGCAGCCACGCCACGGCGAACCCAGCCAAGTGCTGTGATCATTGTCGTCAAAGGCCACGTGGAAAGTGGGACGACATGTTGGCCATGTGGTTTTGACAGTGCGCATCCCTGGACGTCCTCCCTGAATTTTCTGTTTTTCCATTTCACAGCTAATAATTTTTTGAAGAAACGGAGTACAAGGAAAAGAAGGCATCTACGTAAGTTATATTGGAGATATTCTTTTTTTTTTAGAAAAGACACACAAAGAAAAAGTCAAGGAGATGCTTATCCT
>Ga0302233_10000488_pt1 | contig 32551 bp, 27 predicted proteins | sample II_Palsa_N3_1_FD_193516 | JGI IMG/M metagenome (GOLD analysis project Ga0302233, IMG submission 193516) | Peat permafrost microbial communities from Stordalen Mire near Abisko, Sweden - II_Palsa_N3_1 | ecosystem: Environmental > Terrestrial > Soil > Palsa > Peat permafrost | place: Sweden... | reverse complement strand
CTATCGACTATCGACTATCGACTATCGACTATCGACTATCGACTATCGACTATCGACTATCGACTATCGACTATCGACTATCGACTATCGACGGAGAGCTGCGGCCAGATGTGTCAGATGCTGCCAGCTTTGCGCGCCTTCGCCATCGCAAGATATTTCAGGTGTAGCTGGCCCACCGCTTCATCTAGCTTGCTTTCGTCTCCATCGTTTTCAATCACGTCGTCGGCCAGCGCGAGCCGTTCGACGCGACTCGCCTGCTGCGCCAGCATGCGCAGGGCCAGCGTTTCGTCGATGCCGTCGCGCAGCATCAGCCGCTCCACCTGGGTTGATTCAGGCGCATCCACCAGCAGCACGCGATCAATCCATCGATAGTGCGCGATATTTTCCGCCAGCAGCGGGATGGCAAGCAGGCAGTAAGGCCGCGATTCGGCAATAACGCGTTCCGTCAACCACTCGCGAACGCGAGGGTGCACGATGGCTTCCAGTTTCAGCCGGGCGTCGGGTTGGGCGAAGACAAGCTCGCGCATCGCGCGGCGATCAAGTTGGCCCGCAATGTCCAGCACACCCGCGCCGAATTGATCGACGATAGCTGCCAGCCCCTGTGTGCCTGGCGCGACCACGGCGCGCGCGGCGTGGTCGGCATCGTGGACATGAACGCCTAATGCCTCAAACCGGTGGGAAACGGCGCTTTTGCCAGCTGCGATACCGCCGGTCAGCGCCACAACAAATGCCTTACGTTGCGAACTCATCTCAGCCCGGTCAAATGCAGGTAACCCTGTAGCAGCGAATCACCGGCAACAAACCAGACCCAGCCGGCCGCCGCAATAAACGGCCCGAACGGCATCGGTATCTGGCTATCGCGCTTGCGCAAAACAATCAGGCTGCCGCCAATCAGTGCGCCGATCAGAGACGAAAGCAAAACGATGGGCAATAGTGAAACCGGACCCATCCAGGCGCCAAGTGCCGCCAGTAACTTGAAGTCACCGTGGCCCATACCTTCCTTGCCGGTCAACAGTTTGAATAACCAGTAGACGCTCCATAGGCAAAGGTAGCCAACCGCCGCGCCGATAATGGACGAAGGCGCCGCTACAAACATCGGCACTATTGCCAGCAGCAAGCCGAGCCACAGCAAGGGCAGGGTGAGCTGATCGGGCAACAGCTGGGTTCGAAAGTCGATGCCCGACAGTGCGATCAAAAACCAGGTAAGTATCAGCCCCGCTAGAGCCGGCCACGAAGGACCGAATTTCCACACAATTACGGCACTCAGCACGGCACTCAGCAGCTCAACCAGCGGATACTGCGCAGATATTTTTGTCTGGCAATAACGACAGCGGCCGCGCAGCAACAGCCACCCAAATACGGGAATATTGTCTAAAACGGATAGCCGGTGTTTACAGTGCGGACAGTGCGATGGCTCGCGCACTATGCCCGGCGGTAATACAGTCGGCTCGTTTTCCGGGTCGAGGATATCGCGTGCTTCCTGCTCCCATTGGGCCGCCATGCGTTCAGGCAGGCGCAGGATCACCACGTTGAGAAAGCTGCCCACCAGCAAGCCAAGCACGCCGGCAAAAACGATCCACAGCACCAGCGGCATTTCCGTCATGGTTTGATTTCCGGTGTCGCAAAAACGCCGCATCGCTGCCTTGTCGAGGCAACTTTGCGGCGCTCTTCAATGGTTGAATATTAAAACGTGCCCGCGAGCTTGAAGATCGGCAGATAAAGAGCGACGACGATGCCACCAACCAGCGTGCCCAGCACCACCATGATCAGTGGCTCAAGCAGGGTCGATAGCGTATCAACGGCGTTTTCCACCTCATCCTCGTAGAACTCGGCCACCTTGAACAGCATGTTGTCGAGTGAGCCGGATTCCTCACCGATGGCGGTCATCTGCACCACCATGTTGGGAAAGAGATTAGTCTGCTTCATCGCTAGCTGCAGCTGATGGCCCACCGCAATATCTTCGCGCATCTGTTTGACGGCTTCACCGTAAATGATGCTGCCGGTGGCGCCCGCAACAGCATCGAGCGCTTCGACTAGCGGCACGCCAGCGCGAAAAGTCACGCCGAGGGTACGAGCGAAGCGAGCTATGGCAGAGTTTCGGGTGATGTCACCCATCACGGGTAGCTTCAACGCAACGCGATCAAGAAAATGGGCAAATTTCGGAGAGCGCTTTTTAGCAATCACAATCGCAGCAATACTGCCGCCGACAATGCCTATCACCACCCACCAGTAGCTCTGCATGAACTTCGACGCATCAACCAAGAGCTGTGTCGGTGCCGGCAACTGCGCGCCAGCATCTTCGAAAGTCTTTGCGAAAACCGGCACAACGAACAGCAGCATAATAAGGATGACGACGAAAACGACCGCGAGAACCATCATCGGGTAAAACAGGGCCTTCTTGATCTTTTTCTTCAGCGCTTCGGTGCGCTCTTTGTAAGTAGCTACGGTATCTAGCACGGTATCCAACACGCCGGAAGTTTCACCGGCGTGCACCAAGTTGCAGTAAAGCTCGTCAAACTGAATTGGGTACTGCCCCAGCGCCTCATGCAGCGCCGCACCGCCTTCGATGTTTTGTTTTACGTCCAGCAATATGTTCTTGAAGCGAATGTTTTTTTGGCCGTCGGCGATGATGTCGAACGACTGCACCATCGGTACGCCGGAGGCCATCATGGTCGCGATCTGACGACTGAAGATCGCGACATCACCGGGAGTGACCTTTTTGCCGGTAGATCCAAACAAAGGCTTAGCACGTTCGCGCACAGTTTGCGGGTTCATGCCCTGTCGGCGTAGCTCAGCTTTAACCAGCGAAGCGTTCTTCGCTGGCATGTCCCCCCTCATCCGCTTGCCGCGCTTGTCCAGCGCAACCCAGTCGTAAGTTGTCTGCTTGCTGACCTCCGCTCGCTGGGCGCCTAGCGCCCGCGACTTTTTGGTTACTGCGTTAGCCGTCGCCATGCCTATGCTCCCCTTTATCCTACTCAGACTCGCCAGCGTCTGCGCTTGGCGAGACGTCTATCCCATTTGCTTAGTTTGCACGACTTTTGGCTCAGAGGCGCTGGTCGATCTGGATGAGCCGCGTCCAAGCCGCATTGGTAGCCTTTTTCAGTCCTTGGTGACGCGATCGATCTCTGCCAGACTGGTAAAACCGTTTTTCACTTTCAGCATGGCCGATGCACGCAGGTCATTGATGCCGGCAGCCTTTGCCACCTCGGCAATCTGCAAGGCATTACCGCCCTGGAGCACTATTTTCTGAATTTCCTCAAGCATCGGCATAACCTGGTAGACGCCTACCCGACCCTTGTAGCCCTCATTGCAGCCGTCGCACCCCACCGCTTCGTAGATGACCATGCCTGAATCGATGTCTGCCTGGGTAAAGCCGGCTTTGATTAGTACTTCGGGCGGCAGGTTCTGCGGCCTTTTGCACTCATGCAGACGTCGCGCCAATCGTTGCGCAATGATCAGAGTGACTGACGAGGTGATGTTGTACGGTGCAATGCCCATATTCATCAGGCGTGAGATGGTTTGCGCGGCGTCGTTAGTGTGCAGAGTGGAGAGCACCATGTGACCGGTCTGCGCCGCTTTGATAGCGATCTCGGCGGTTTCCAGATCGCGGATCTCGCCGACCATGATCACGTCCGGATCCTGTCGCAGAAACGAGCGCAATGCACTAGCGAAGGTCATGCCACGTTTGACGTTCTGCTGGACCTGATTGATGCCCTCGACGCGGATTTCCACCGGGTCTTCCACCGTCGAGATATTGCGCTCTGCGGTGTTGAGCATGTTTAGACCGGTATACAGCGAAACCGTTTTGCCGGAACCGGTTGGGCCGGTGACCAGCACCATGCCGTAAGGTTTGTGTATAGCGTCGATATAAAGCTGCTGCTGCTCAGGCTCATAGCCGAGCTTCTCGATGCCGATCTTTGCGGATGAGCCATCCAGAATACGCAGTACGATTTTTTCACCGAACAAAGTGGGCAAGGTGCTGACGCGGAAGTCGATGGCGCGTGTCTTGGACAGGTTGAGCTTGATGCGACCATCTTGCGGCGTGCGTTTTTCAGCGATATCCAGCTGCGCCATCACCTTGAGGCGCGAAGAAATGCGGTTGGCCATTTTCATTGGCGGACTGGCGACAGCCTTGAGCATGCCATCCATGCGCAACCGAACACGATACTGCGTTTCAAATGGCTCGAAATGGATGTCCGACGCGCCGCGACGAATGGCGTCAACCAGAATCTTGTTGATGAACTTGACCACCGGGGCATCGTCATTCGAGTTCGCATCAATACCGGTTTTGTCGGCTTCTTCGTCTCCGCCTTCAAGATCCAGCCCTTCCAGATCGCTGTCGCCCATGTCGGGCATGACATCCCGCATGTTGTTCAGCAGGCTCTCGATCATACGCAGCAGCGAATTGCGCTCGACCAGAATCGGCTCAACCATGCAGTTGGAGTGGAACTTGATTTCGTCCAGCGCGTGCGATTGCATCGGGTCGGCTATGCCAACAAAAAGCCGTTTGCCACGTCGAAACAGTGGTAATGCCTGATGCTTGCTGATCAATGCCTCGCTGATCAGGTCCAGCGGCATATTGGCAGCGTTGAGTGAGGCCACATCCATAATTGGCATGCCAAATTCGGCCGATGCGATTTGCGTGAGCTGAGAACTCTCCACCAAATTGTGATCGAGCATCCAGGTCGTCAACGTGGCCTTGTTCTGCACGCTGTCGTTCACGGCCTTGCGTACGTCGGCTTCTGGCAACACACCTTCAGACACCAGTCGGCGGGCCATGCCGGAAAGGCCCGCAAGCGATGGCTGCATTTGAGATGACATGGTTTCTACCCCTTGAGCCGTATGTACTTGAATCTACCGCAGTTCGGTGCTCAGGTCATCCATTACCTACACTCAGAAATTACGTGCTGGGAAATCGTTTGGATGCGCCGTCCGGCGTTTTGGCCCTGAGTTGAAATTCTGAAGAAGCCGCCTGGATCATGTTCAAAACCGCTAATTAGCGAAACTTGACTTACATTTTTTAGTAAAGCAAGGATGGTGCCTGTATCAGCCGCATTTCCAATTCTTTTTTAGTGCCCCAACGCTGAGGCCTCTCGCTCAAGCTATGATTTGTCTAATTTCGCCAGGAAATTTGTCCGTTGAACTGTCTGAGCATCATATTGCCCGCAAAAAACGAGGCAGCCGCGCTGGCGGCGCTTTTACCGGAACTTCGGGTCGCGTACCCCGATGCAGAAATCATCGTGGTTGATGACGGTTCTACCGACGCGACACCTTCCATCTGCGCCCAAAGCGACATTAGCTGCCTTTCGTCGCCTTACTCCATGGGCAACGGCGCTGCGATCAAGCGGGGAGCGCGTGCGGCAACCGGTGACGTACTAATTTTCATGGATGGCGACGGCCAGCACGATCCCATCGATATCGCGCGTTTAGTCGTAGAATTAGACCGTGGCTACGATATGGTTGTTGGCGCCCGCAACTGGGGTAGCCAAGCCGGTGTTGGTCGAGGTTTGGCCAACACGTTATATAACTGGCTCGCAACTCGCATGACCGGCCATCCAGTACTTGATCTCACGTCAGGTTTTCGCGCAGTGCGCGCTAACAAGTTCCGGGAATTTTTGCACCTGTTACCTAACGGTTTCAGCTATCCCACGACTAGCACTATGGCTTTCTTCCGCAGCGCTTATCCGGTCGCTTATGTTCCCATCAAGGTGGCTCAACGCATCGGCAAAAGCCACATCAAGCCCTTGCGCGACGGGATACGCTTTCTATTGATCATCTTCAAGATTGCAACGCTTTACTCGCCACTAAAACTTTTTGTGCCAGCTAGCGCGCTGTTTTTCCTGCTGGGATGCGTCAATTACGCTTGGACTTTCATCCATGGGGGTAGGCTTACCAATATGAGTACGTTGATGTGGAGTGCTGCTGTTATCGTGTTTCTGATCGGGCTTGTGTCAGAGCAGATTACCGCGTTGACGTATCGCAGGGATGCGTGAACGCATCGATGTACGCCCTTTAGCTTTGCTGGTGACGCGTAATTTTCCGCCCCTGCTTGGAGGAATGGAAAAGCTCAATCAGCATTTGCTTACCGAATTGCAGCAACGCTGGGATACTTTAATGTGTGGTCCGGCAGGGTGTGCTGCGTTCACATCGCCAAATACCGAAGTAAAACAAAGCAAGGTAAAGCCATTACCGGCATTTTTGCTTGCTACCCTATGGCACGCGATATGGCTGGCATTCAGACGCAAACCCGAATGGGTTCTGGCTGGCAGCGGACTGACCGCGCCAATCGCGTGGCTTGCGTCGCGATGTGCGGGGGGTAAGGCCGCAGTCTATCTGCACGGGCTTGACATCGTGGCGCCCAGTCGAATTTACCAATGGATTTGGCTGCCTTTCATTCGGCGCTGCGACATTGCCTTGGTGAACAGCGCCAACACGGCGGAGTTGGCGCGCCGCTACGGGGTGCCTTCCGACACATTGCATGTGCTTCATCCTGGAACTGATCTTCCCACGTTGAATGCTGAGACTGCTCGTAATTTTCGTGAGCGCTTTAGTCTTGGGCAGCGTCCACTGCTGCTCTCCGTGGGACGGCTGACCGAACGCAAGGGATTGGTCGAATTCGTGTCGGAAACGTTGCCGGTGGTGCTTTCCCGCTACCCTGATGCACTTTTGGTGATCATCGGCGAAGATGCCAGCGATGCTTTACATACAAGGGCAGGTTCGGAGCGCAATCGTATTCTCGCGGCGGCGCAAACCGCCGGCGTCGAAAAAAACCTGCACTTTCTCGGTCGTTGTGATGAGGCTACCCTCGGAGAGGTGTTTCAGGCGGCCGATCTGCATGTCTTTCCCGTGCGCGATCTGCCCGGCGACGTCGAGGGCTTCGGCATGGTGGCGCTAGAATCAGCGGCACACGGGTTGCCCACCGTCGCGTTCGCGGTGGGTGGTGTGCCGGATGCCATGCGGGACGGCCATACCGGCATCTTGGTAGAGCCCGGAAATTATGTTGAATTAGGCGCGGCGATTATTCACCACTTGGCACACGCAAGTAATGTTGGGAGCATAGCTGCCTGTCGTGCTTTTGCTGCGGACAAGGCGTGGACGGTCTTCGGCGAGCGCTTGCGTGGCCTGCTTGGTGCTCCGCATGGCTAACATCCTATCGAACCATCGAAGCAACGTTGAACGCAGCGCACCTGACATAGTTGCGCAGAGGCTGCCGCATGCTCTGCTGGATATGCCATGGCGCCGCCTTAAGAACCCCGAAAATTGGACATCTGCTGGACCAAGCCGGTTGCGCGAAATCGATTTGCGAGCTGGAAATTGATATTTTTTCGAATTGCATGTCGAGATATTTCGGTTCGCATCCGGAATCTCGCTGCAGAGTGGATAAGGTGGATTTCTACGACGACCGAAACGTCACCGGAGGCTATCGCCACAATGATGCGCAAAACGCGAGGCGGCCAATCGCGAATCAGTAGTTTGATGCACTGTCGAGTAACTATATTATCGCGAACATGGGCGACGAGCTGGCTCAGGGGAAGTGTCTGTTAGAACTGCTTTGCGTGCTGCACGCTAGTAGTGCAGGAAGGTTTCTTGCCATGTTCAACTACTGGATGACGGTCGCGCACTGCAAACGCGCTTTCCTTAGTTTGCTGCCGTATGCTTGGACAACCCCAGATCTACGAACCATGCGCGATTACAGCGTTTACCGTTGCAAGAGATTACAAATACTGCGGCTTAAGCGGGTAGTTATCGACACGGAGTTTCATTATCGCGATTGTTTCAATACAGCCATTTTTGCCATGTCCAAAATTGAATTCACGCCATCCATAGATTCGCTGATATTACAAAGGAGTTCCGACGAGGCACTTCAAACGCCAATCGGGATCATGCCGACCACGATTTGTCGTTTCCATGAAGAGTGCGTGCAATCGAGAGTTTTTTTACTTCCTGCAATAATGGCTTTGTCGTGAATCCACTGTGCATGAATGACAAGAACGGTATTCATTGGATTTCTGGCCAGCGCGAGACGCTCGAGTGGAATCATGGTAATCGTGAGAAGCCGTCGTGAATATTCTCTGGTTGGGTAAGCGTTTTTATACCAACAAGGATGCTTTGCGCGAGCGCTTCGGCCGCATGTATTGCATACCTCGTCGGTGGCAGCAGATGGAACAGCAAATACGGCTTTGGCTGGTGGACTACCACACCCGTGAAACCATTCGCGAGTTCGATGCCGGTATGGAGGTCATTGCAACCCCATTATTTTGCTTTGAGTCATTGCGTCAGCTTTTTCGTGCTCTGGTGACGCGGCGTGTTCGATGTATTGTCGCTAGCGGTGATTGCTATCTAGGCTTGCTCGGATGGTTGCTGGCGAGGTTGTCTGGGGCCATTTTCGTGTTCGATGTTTATGACAAGTATGATGAGTTCAGTAGTTATCGTCAGCCGCCGGGTCTTGATCTATTCTCTTTCCTTTTAAGGCGCGCTGATCGGTTAATGTTTGCGAGTCGCGAACTAGCGACGAAGCTCGGGCCAAAATCTTGCGTACCATTTTGTGTGGTACCTAACGGGGTGGACTCGACGCTATTCTTTCCACGTGAAACGCGAGCAAGTAGGCGCACTTTAGGGTTGCCTGAAGATGTGCGTTTTGTTGGCTATTTTGGGAGTATGGAGCCTGATCGCGGCGTAGCCGATCTTATGGATGCTGTAGGCCGCCTCCGCGCAAGTGGTTTGTCGGTCGAGGTGCTCCTGGCGGGCAAGGCTCTCCCAGATTTACCACTGGATATTGTCGGAATCCGATACCTAGGCATGGTGCCGCACGCGCAGATACCCTTTTTGCTGAGCGCATGCGATGTAGTTGTTGTGCCGTATCGTCTCAGCCCCTTCATGGATATGGGAGCGTCGTGCAAAATCGCCGAATACTTGGCTTGTCGGCGTCCGATGGTTGTGACTAGTACACCAAATTTCGTGGCGAATTTCCCCGTACAGGTCGCAATGATGGGGCAGGCTCTATGTCAAGCCTCAGATCCGAATGACATGGCGCGAGCGCTGGCCTATCAGCTTGAGGCTTGTGTGATACCTCCGCCAGCTGAAAACATGACTTGGGATGCCATTGCGGATGATGTTTTGCGATGGATTCATGGTGGCGATGGAAATCGAGCCGTGGAAGACATCTGAAATTCGAGGGAAGGAAAATAGTTAGTGAACAAGCAACATCATGTTCTCTGTGTAGTGGGTACGCGCCCGGAGGCCATCAAAATGGCGCCGGTTATCCGCGCTTTACGTGAATCAAGTTGGGCGCGTTGTACAGTAATTGCTACTGCTCAGCAGCGCGGGCTTCTAGATCAGGCGCTTGAACGTTTCGGAATTGTGCCAGACATCGATCTGGACATCATGACGGAAGGGCAGTCGCTCGCCTCTCTTACCGCCCGACTGACTCCTGTTTTGTCTGAAGTCATATCCGCACAACAGCCGGACATAGTGCTTGCGCAAGGTGATACGGCAACCGTGTTCATCACTGCTCTGGTTTCATTTTATGCGCGTATTCCGTTCGGACATATCGAAGCAGGATTGCGCACCTACAACCTTGATCAACCTTATCCGGAAGAAGCGTTTAGGCAGATGGTCGGGCGTATCGCATGCTGGCATTTCGCGCCCACAGCCACCGCCGCGGCAAATCTGCGAAGAGAAGGTATTTCTGAGCGATGCATTTTTATTACCGGAAATACCGGAATCGACACGTTGCTGCAGGTTGCCACCGCGTGCGTCCCCATAGCGACTAAAAGTGAGCGCATGATCCTGCTCACGGTCCATCGGCGTGAAAATTTCGGAGAGCCGTTACTTGAAATCTTCGCCGCGGTACGCGCACTTGTTGAACGCTATCCAGATGTGCGCGTGGTGTACCCCATACATCCAAATCCAAATATCAAAACCGCAGCGTACGCGCTGCTAGGTGGACATGAACGCATCGATCTGCGCATGCCACTTGATTACTTTGAATTTGTAGAGTTAATGAGCAGCTCTTACCTAATCCTCACCGATAGCGGCGGAATTCAGGAGGAAGCTCCTGCACTTGCCAAGCCAGTTCTTGTACTGCGTCAGCAAACCGAACGCCCTGAGGCGGTCGAATTTGGTGTGGCGCGGCTGATAGGTACTGATCAATCCGATATTTTTGCGGCTGCGAGCGAATTATTGGATGATACAAATGCATATTCGAAAATGGCACAACGTGTCTCACCATACGGAGATGGACACGCATCTGAACGTATCGTCGAATTGCTAAGAAAGAGTGTGCTCGAGCCTGGTACCGTGGATGCTCCATGAGAGCCAACAACGAGCCGCCGCTCATCACCACCATCATCCCCACATATAGGCGACCAAGTCTTCTTCGGCGCGCCATCGATAGCGCCCTGGGGCAGGATGACGCGCAACTTGTTGTAGGCGTTTTTGACAATGCCTCTGGCGATGAAACAAGCAACATGGTTTCAGAGTGGTCTGTCGCCGACCCGAGAGTTCGTTACTACTGTCATGAGCGAAATCTTGGTGCAGCGGCCAATTTCGAGTTCGGATTACGCACTGTAACAACGCCATTCTTCTCCATCTTGTCTGACGACGACTATTTGCTTCCGGGCTTCTATCGACAGGCATTGAATGACCTCACCCAACATCCCGAAGCAATGTTCTGGGCCGGCCTGACATTGAATGTTGATGAGGGCGGTAGGATCTGGGATGCGCGAGTGGACCGTTGGTCAAGGGAGGGCCTATTTTTTCCCCCTGAAGGGTTGATGGAAATGATGCACGGGCTGGCGCCGACTTGGACAGGTATCTTATTCAGGCGTGAAATTCTTGATCGCGTAGGTCTTCCTGATCGGGAAACCCTCGGTCCATCGGATCTGGATTTTACCTTGAAAGCTGCCGCAGCCTGCCCATTTATCCTGCGCAAGTATCCATCTGCGGTATTTACGCTAAATTCTGCGTCATTCAGCGCAGTGCAGCCGTTATCTTCGTTCTGGCCAGGTTGGCAGAAAATGTTTCTCAACATCGAGACCAACGACGCGTTGGATGATCATGCCAAGAAAGCGGCGCTCGTCGCCTTGCATAAAGATGCAAAGCGCATGTTGCTCAGGCGTGGTGCGAATGCGTTGTCTGCCGGGCGCTACGATTTTTCAAGAGGTGCGGCAGATGTATTGCGGACATATTATGGGAAAATCAGTCATTCTTTTCTTTTAAAGTCTATAGCGGCTGCATGCGAACGATTCTCATGGTTTCAGCGCGCGTATATATATTTATATCGAAAAACTGAAAGTCGCATGGTGAACGCTAGAGCGCCTTTGGAGTCTCGTTTCGGACATCTTGTCGGCCGAATCGTATGGCCGGGTGATCAATAGGTCGACTCAATTTCTTGCTTTCATCCATTCTACGACCTGCTGCTTTGCATGTTCACGCACGAGAGGTGCCGATAGAGCCGAAGCAGCTAGCGTTGCTGCGCTCACGAGAGCCAAGATGAAAAGGCCCATCGGGTTACGCGAGATGGGAGGGAGTAACCAACCTGCTGGTAATGCAACTACTGTTGCTGCGATTGCGGGCGGCAATAGATCCCTTAGATACCATGTGCTCATTTCCCCACGCATAAGGTGACGGTGCATCAGTGGTATGGCTATGGCAACAAATCCGAAGTTGATGGCGAACCATAGGCAAGCCGCGCCAACTATGTCGTATCTACCAACTGCCCATATACAAAAAGGTATGCCAAGAATCAGAGCAACCAGGTTCGCCCCCACGGTAAGTCGCGTCCAGCCATATGCCAGCTGAAGTGCGTAAGGCAAATTCATCAATCCGTTGAGCGCGGTGCCGGCTACGAGGATAGATAGTGGCAGAGCTAGTTTCGTTGCCGTGGTTACGTCGCCTGTCCACAGATAGATCACATCTTTGGAGAAAACCATCAGCACTGCCGCTATCGCGGCCACGACTACGCCCAAATATTGATTGCTCAGATGATAGAGGCGAGTGAGCGCCGTCTGCTCCCCAAGCGAAGCCAACTTGCTGTAGCGCGGGTAAAGAGCATTGAACATGGGTTGAATCATGCGACCCATGCCGGCCGCCACACTCATTGCCAGGCTAAAATAACCAAGCTCCGCCAAAGGCCGCGTCGCGGAGAGCACAATGCGGTCGAGCTGGGTCACCGTGATAGATAGGGCCATGATGGCAAGCAAGCCGCCCGCGAACCGGCCCGTGGCGCGAATTTCCTTGAAACGAAATCGCGCGTGACGGCATGTGCTAGTTGGCAATAAGCGCCACAGCACGGCGGCAGATACTAATGACTGGCCGGCCCCGACAGCGGCATACCACCACATGAATGCCAGAATTGTTGGGGAAACCCAATAAAGCACAAACACTACACCAGCGCCGCGCAGCGTAGCAAAACCAGCGCTTATCATATTCAACACCGGCTGCTTCTCAAGTCCGGACAGACCGTTGGCGTAAAAACTGCTGGGCCATTGCAGTGCCACTGCCAGGCCCATTACGGCGATGGCATGCGCGGTTTCTGCGTGAGTCAGATGATCTGGGTGCAGCCAATGATTTGACAATGGTTTGCTGGCAAGCAAGATCAAGAGTGCAACAGCTAGCGCGATCGGCCAAACCAACCATTCAAACGTGCGGATCAAGTCGCCTGACGTCGGGGCAGTTTTGGCATTGTGAATACGGCGAGCTAGCTCCCGGTTCAACGCGCCGCCCATGCCCAAGTCGAACAGCATGGAAAGTGCCTGAATACTCAACATCAAGCCAACCAGACCGAACGCTTCCATGCCAATCTTTTGGATATAGAGAGGGATGAACGCCACTGCCATTATTGCCATCCATATCTGTCCAGCGTAATTGGCGAGGATATTGGTTCGTAGCACTGCCATTGAGAGCGATCTATATCCGGCGAAGGTAGCCGTTGGGGGCTACCGTAATAAGCAGCTTATTCTGCATCGCGGCATCGACTTCAAAAGCTAGGGGTTCGCCATTCGCCGCCAGGTGGCGCCCCTCTTTCAACCGGTTCAAATATTCCCATACCGCTGTTTTAGGGTTGTCGCCTTTGCCCCACGGTCGGTCAGGGAACATGGAATCAGGCAGGTCTTCGACTACAGTATCGAACACAATGCAATAACTTCCCGGGGAAGTTAACGGAGCGTACGCTTCGAGTTCGGCAAGTACGTGATCGTGTGTGTGATTGGAGTCGAGAATGACCAGCACACGCTGATAATTGGTTGCAATCTGTTGAACCTTGGCGATTATTTCATTATCGATCGAAGAGCCTTGGATCATGTCGATGCGATGCGACATCGGATGCGCCTCAATCGCCGCGCGATTATGGGCCCGGATATCGATATCGACACCGAGCACTCGGCGGAAGGTAGACCGTGGGTCGAGCGATTTTCCACTATTAACCGCGTCGCAATAGTCGAGCAGCGCAAGCATCGATGCGCTCAGGATCAAAGAGCCGCCATGGGCAATACCTGCTTCGATGATTAGGTCGGGCCTGATCTGCCAGATCAACTCCTGCATGGCCACTATGTCTTGGGGATACTGGATGATCGGGCGGCCGAGTGACGAAAAATTGTATGAATATTTGGGCAGCGTCGACGCGAGCATGAATGATTTTGCTGATGAGACGAGTTCCGAGTTCTTGCCATTAGCGTGGATTCGTTCTGCCACTTCGTCGCTGAATTCAGACATGATTTGTTACCAGAAAAGGTTTGAGATTATTTGAAGGCGCAGGAGAATCGTTACAACATCCAAAGATTGAGAGGCTTTGTTTAATCATTCAATATTCTTGGATTTTCCCTTGGAGCCAAGAATGAAATTTAGCTTGGATCGGCTCCCCCAAAACGACATTGGCTCAATTTCGGAATAGGGCACACGTCCCAAATTCATGGTGATGTTCGAATGCTTTTCGATAATCCATGTCTCAACTAGCCTGCAGACGGTGGTGGGTATGCCGCTGCATACGTTGACTATGCCGACGTCAGTCGATGAAAGCGCGACATCAACGATAATTTGAGCAGCTTCTTGGATGGGCAGGAAGTCGCGGACTTGTTCGCCGCCAGACATATCAAACTCGGAATCGCCCCGCTGTATCGCGTCGAATAGCAGAGAATACAGCGAATTCTTCGATTGCCCTGATCCATAAAGATAGAAAAGACGCAGCCAAGCTAATTGGAACGGATGCTTGAATTTCAACTCTTCGAGATATTTGCGTAGCTCATCTTTTGCAGCACCATATTGCGTACAAGGTTGTGTCTGGCTGTTCTCGGAAATTTCGCCAGAAGTCTTGCCATATTCAAAGCAGGTACCAGTTACGACCAGTCTCTTCAAGCCCGAGGCCACACAAGTCTCAAGAAATCTCCGTTGCGCGGGAAGCTCGTTTTCAACGTGCGCACTAGATTGATAATTGGGCAACCCACCCCATGCCAGATGAATGAGCACATCGGGCGAACCCATCAATAGGTATGGATCGGGAAGCTCTTGGGCAATGTCAATCGTTACAACGGCTGTTCTCGCATCTTCGACAAATGATCGTTCTAATGATCGGCTTACTACGACAATGTTCAAGTCTCGCGATTGCAGTTCGCGCAAAACATGTCTCCCGACGAATCCGCTTGCACCAGTGATGGCAACCCGCATCCGTCTACTCCACGTTCAGAGCCGGAACGAAAGTGACAAAGCGGCCACCCCATTCGCGAATGTAACTGAGCTGGGTGGTGATTTCGTTGCGCAGGTTCCATGGCAGGATCAGTACAAAATCGGGGTGGTCTTTACGCAGCCGCGATTCGTTGACGACAGGAATCCGTGATCCGGGAAGCCAATGTCCCTGCTTGTATGGCGACGCGTCGACTACGTAGGGAAGTAAGTCCGGTTTCACCCCGGCATAGTTCAATAGGGTATTGCCCTTGGCTGCGGCGCCGTAGCCGACAACTTTGCGGCCAGCACGATGTTGCTCTAGGAGGAAGGTCAGGCAATCGTTTTTGACCTCGTCGGCCTTTGTCTGGAAGCCCTGGTAGTAGGTTGCACTCTTCATGCCCGCATGGGCCTCCATTGCCAGCATTGCCGCGACCGCACCTGTCTCGGCTCGCTGGCTACCATCATGCACAGCCCAGATGCGCAGGGAGCCACCATGCGTCGTTAGTTGTTCGACATCCCACAGCCGGAGGCCATGGGCGGCAAAGATTATGCGCATGGTGTGCAACGAGAAATACGAGAAATGCTCGTGATAAACCGTATCAAACTGTCGCCGTGCAACCAGTTCCATCAGGTGCGGAAATTCGGCTGTTATAGTGCCTTCGCCAGCCAGAGCGGCAGCCATCCCGGCGACGAAGTCGTTGATGTCAGGCACATGTGCCAGCACGTTGTTCGCAACGATCAGATCGGCCGCCCGCCGTTCGCGTACGAACTCTTTGGCAAAGCTGCGACCGAAGAAACGTTCCAGCGTCTCAATGCCTTTCTGTCTTGCAACATTGGCTGTGCCGCTGGTGGGCTCAATGCCGATACAAGGGATGCCACGTGCAACAAAGTATTGCAAGAGATAACCGTCGTTGGAGGCTATCTCCATTACCAGATTACTGTGATCAAGATCCAACTTAGCTACGGCATCCACGACATAGCGTTCGGCATGAGCCAGCCAAGAGTGTGAGAAAGAGGAGTGGTACACATAGTCGGGAGCAAATAGTGCTTCATGAGACTGCACCTCGTCGACCTGTACCAAGCCACACTTGCCGCAAGTGAACAACTTCAGCGGAAACCAAGTTTCCGCTGAAGAAAGGGCTGCCTCGGAAAGAAAGGCATTCGAAGGTGGAGCGCTCCCCAGATTGAGGAATACATCCTGCAATAGCGTGGTGCAAAACCGGCAGTTCATGATGGAACACCATTGAAATAGATGCCAGTGAAATTGCCATCCAGCAACGACGTGTTGCGGTCCTTCTCCGAAACCTGCGTCACTGGCAATGGCCAGGCGATGGATAGTGCTGGGTCGTCATAACGAAGCGCGCCTTCATGCTGACGGTTCCATGCAGAAGTATGCAGATAGAGTAGTTGTGCATTGTGGGTCAGTGTCTGAAAGCCATGGGCAAAGCCTTCGGGTATGAAGAATTGCATCAACCCATCTTCGCCAAGCTCGACGCCATGCCAGCGCAAGAAAGTCGGTGAGTCGGCGCGCAGATCGACAGCAACATCAAACACCCGCCCTTGGAGACAGCGGATCAGCTTGGCTTCGGCAGTCGGTGGATATTGAAAATGCATGCCGCGAACCGTGCCCTTGTGTGTTGTCCTGGAAATATTGATCTGGGACCAATGTAGGTTGGGTCGCAATTCGGCACACACGGTTTCGCAGAAAACTCTGACGAACTGGCCCCGCTCATCCTGGATGGGCGCCGTTTCGATCAACATCAAGTCTTCCAATGGGGTGCGGTGAATTTTCATGCAGCCCAACTTAATCCTGCCGCCCGAGCAGCGGCTACGTAGTCTTGCAAGTCTTCACGGCTGCGTATTCGGCCAAGCTCGTAATAGGTGCGGTACCACGAAACGGTGTGTCGAAGCGTATCGTCGGCACTCCAAACTGGTCGCCATGCAAGTGACTGTGCGGCTTTCGAGCAATCCAAACGCAACGTTTTGGCCTCGTGTAGGTGCGGACCTGAGTGGTGCTCGCTGCGTAACTCGGGCCATTGGGCCTGCAGCTGAGATACCAACGCATGGACGGGCAAAGTGGCATCGGTTGCGGGCCCAAAATTCCAACAGCCTTCGACCGGATCTCCAGCAAGCAAGCTCTGTCCGAGTCGAAGATAACCCGACAATGGCTCCAGCACGTGTTGCCAAGGTCGAATGGCATCCGGATTGCGAAGTTTCAGCGTATTGCCCGTCGACGCTGCACGAACCAGATCTGGCACTAGCCGATCCTCCGACCAATCGCCCCCACCGATAACATTGCCCGCGCGCGCTGTAGCAATTCGCGGTCCTAAATCACTGAAAAAGCTCTTGCGATAACATTCAGTCACGAGTTCGGCGCAAGCCTTGGACGTGCTGTAAGGATCGTGCCCCCCCAGAGGATGATCCTCCTGATAACCGGAATCGGTATGTTGTTCGAGATAGACCTTATCAGTCGTGACATTTATCAGCGATTGTACTGATGGCAACGCACGGACCGCTTCCAGTAGGTGTACCAACCCAAGCACGTTAGTGTCGAAGGTTTCCAAGGGCTCGCGATAGCTGCGGCGCACCAATGGTTGTGCAGCCAAATGAAAAATGACATCTGGCCGGATTTGCTCGAGTGCTTGTCGCACCGCCCGCCCGTCACGCAGATCCACGCGCAAGTCGTGCACGTTGTTCAAGCTAAGCAAGGGCCAGTGCGCTGGATCTGTATAGGGCGCGAGTGCCAGCCCTGTGACGCGCGCGCCAAGCGCACTCAACCACAGGCATAGCCATGAGCCCTTGAAGCCGGTGTGGCCAGTGACCAAGACATGACGCCCGGCATAGACGCCGCCAAAAAGATTGTTCAAGGCCAGACCTTCCATGGCGCATCGCCGCTTTGCCAGAGTTCTTCAAGTCTGAGTCTATCTCGCAGAGTGTCCATAGGCTGCCAGAACCCCTCATGGGTGTAAGCGGAAATCTGACCATCTCGTGCCAATGCTTCCAAGGGCGCGCGTTCCCAGATCGTGGTGTCATCTTTGATGTACTCAAGTACCCCACGCTCCAGAATGAAGAAGCCGCCGTTGATCCATGAGCCGTCACCGGAAGGCTTTTCCTCAAAGCGGATGATGCGATTGTCCTGGATGTCAATTGCGCCGAACCGCCCGGGCGGTTGCACCGCGCACATCGTTGCCAATCCATTTCTGCTTCTGTGGAACGCAAGTTGAGCAGTGATATCAATATCGGCAAGACCATCGCCATAAGTAAAACAGAATGTTTCGTTATCCAGATAGTTTTCTACACGTTTCAATCGGCCGCCAGTTTGGGTCTGGTCTCCGGTATCCACCAACGTTACTCGCCATGGTTCGGCGTGCTGGTGGTGCACTTCCATGCGATTGTTGGCCAAATCGAAAGTGACATCAGATGTGTGCAGGAAATAATTGGCAAAATATTCCTTGACCATATAGCCCTTGTAGCCCAGGCATATGATGAAATCATTGATTCCATATCGAGAATAAATTTTTAGGATGTGCCAAAGCACTGGCTTGCCACCAATATCGATCATTGGCTTGGGCCGCACGGTGGTTTCTTCACTGATCCGTGTACCTAAACCACCTGCGAGGATGACTGCTTTCATGGGTGCCTCTGTTGCAGGAGAGGTAATGGGAGGGGATGTTGGACGGGACTCCGCGCAGGATAAATGGTTAATGGTTCAAACGGTGCAGCTGACGTTGCCTTTGGCTGCTTACACCGGGCCAAATCGTTCGCCGAATGATGGCAAGCCTTGAATACTACGTAATTCAGAAACCCAGCTGTCAAACAGATGCCGAAGTTTCGGGCCGCAAGCAGCATTTTTTTGATTGCTACATCGGCCGTGGTGCGGTCCCCGAGAGGTCCTGATGTGGACCAGCGCCGTATGTGCCGTGTTCTGGACGGATTGTTTTTTTAACTGGGAGACAGCACCGCACGCCGCATGGTAGAGGTGGTGCGAATGTGGTCGCAAGTCACCTGTTTACCTGCTGAGTGCCTAGCAATGCCCGAAGTTCGCCCAGACTGTTATTCAACCGTCCACCGATATTTAGTGAGCGCAGCTTTTGGAGCGCCTTATTGGCCTCGGCTTTGCGACCTTGCACTACCAACATCCGGATCAAGGTGATCTGGTAAGCGGGTTCATTCGGGCTGGCTTCGACGGCGTCCTCGGTCATTCGCAAACCCAGCTCGCGGTCATCCAATACATTCCACGCGTAATCACCGTACATCGCCAGCAGTCGCGCATCGGGCTCGGGGTGCGCCATAGCTGCGAGAAAGGCATCGGTCATGCGCTTCTTAGGCAGCTCGCAACGATGCTCACGATCGCATTGGGTCAATGCGCCCAGTGAACTTTCATCCTGCACGCCGGGCTTGTGCGCCTCGAGTTTGCCGTTCAGGCTGGTCCACCACGCATCCTTCAGCGGTAGATGCATGCGTGCATTCATAAAAATCAGCGCCTGCTCGGGCAGAATCGAGCTATCGGGCAGAGTGGCAGCGCGCTCCAGCGGTGCATAGGCCATCTTGGTGAAAGGCGATGACGGGTCGTAATGTGAGTAAATGATGTAAGTGCGGCCCAGCTCGTACTCTGCGCGGGGTGAATCCGGAGCGCGTGCGGCGAGGTCCTCGGCCAGTCGCAATGGGTTGCCCCAGGCATACGCGGTAAGCGCCGTCAGCGCCGTCCAGCACAGCATCAGCCCGGCCAACAGCACATAGCGCGGCAGGGCGAGAGGCAACGCGCGCATCCACAGTGGTGTTGCTTCCTTCGCCGATGCTGGCGCAGCTAACAACGGTACGACCGCGAGCAACAGTCCGAAGCTAGCAAAATAGTTGCGATGTTCATAAATCAGCTCTAGCGGCAGAATCGTGCCGGTAAGGAGTTGGCAGGTCAGAAAGAACGCAAGGCCGAGCGCAGCAATAGGCCGTCGGTTACGAAGCCAGATCATTAATGCACAAAGGGCAAAGAGAACGATTACGCCGACAAGTGTTGTCCAAGGCGTTAAAAGCCCTGTCGAAATGTGAAAATCATCGTGGTAGAAAGATAGTGAGTGCGGAGTGGGTATCAAGGTCCATACGATATAACCGCTGATGATGCGAGCTTCGCTAAGCAAGCGAGTCGTCAGGGTGAAGTCCCTCGCTGCCCAAGTTTCCGGCCGAAGAATACCGGGTGCTAACCAAGCGAGCCCGGCAATCATTGGCAGTACCAGCAGTACGCCGAAAAGCGTCAAGATCCGCCAGTCGCGATGTAGCTTCCCATCACTTGGGATGGGCGGATCTTTGGTGCATGACTCCGCTAAATATCCGCCTAAGTCGCCGTTAAAGGGTGCACTGTTAAATCGGAACAGAATCCACTCGATAGCCAGCGCATAAAGCGGAAGCATGACGGCGGTTTCCTTGGCAAGGGCACCTACAAGCACCGGTACAATTATGCTTATCCAGCAAAGCGCGAGGCTTGCAGTGTAGGCTGAGACGGATCTACGTTTTGAGATATTGCTCGATGTCGGCGCAGACAGGTTGAATCGGGAAATTCCGAGCATCTGCCAGCGTGCTGATACGTATCCAATAAGCCCAAGCAGTACGAGAGCATTAGCCATACTCTCCATGCGTTGCACTATGTAGAGCACGCCGGTCAGGTTGATCGGAAGTAACAGCCAGCCACCCGAAACGAGTGCCGCGATGATTCCTGCTCGGCGAAATAGGTCTGTCGCGCTGGCATTCGTGCGAGCGTTGTCTGTACCGCGAATATCTTGTGATAGAGAGCTGTCTACTTTGGCGAGGGAACCACCCCTAAGAAGGTGCTTAGAGCTGCCGCGAATTTGCCGAATGCCGTAAAGACCCTCGGTCATCAGTAGCGCCTTGGCTAGAAAAAATACGAGCAACCCGTTTAAAAGGTGAATGATGAGATTGGTTAATTTCATCCAGAACGGATCAAGTCCCGTTGCAAGATAGTTTGCCGCAAAGCTTAACGAAGCTAGCGGACGTTTGAAGTCACTGGCTGGCGATGAGAGCGCCGCGCGTGTCAACGAGCTGAGGCTCGCGGTACTCGGCTGAACCCCTGGGTTATCGACGATGTTTGGATAATCGTCAAACAAAAAACCGCCGTACATACCCGGCCAGTACACAGCTGCGGTGATGGTAAAAGCAAGCAGAAGAAGCCAGTAGCTTATTTTTAACGGCGATGACGAAAAACGACGCATTAATGGATCACATGCAGGTTGATGGGTGGTGCAGTATTGGTTTCATGCTTACTGGCGTCTGCACGTAGCTGCGATCGCAAGTGAGCTAGCTCATTCGACCAATAATTTTGATGTGCCATTACCCAGGCATGGAGCATCGGCATGCCCATGCCAGCCGGGAGCGCATTTTTTTGCACCTCATGGTAGTGATCCAGCATACGTAAGCCCTGTGTCGGATAGCCGGCAGCTCCCAAACTGGCGGCGGCACTCAAAGCGATATCTGGAGTTATCTGAAAATCTAATGCCTCTATAAAGTCTGCCAAAGCCGCTTCTGGGTTATGTTGCGCCAGTGCAATGCGTCCTCGTAAATAGATAAGGTCCTGTCTTTGTCCGGCTTCTCTCAATCTCGGATTGTGTAGTCCCGAATCAATTAGGTCGAGCAAAGTAGGTAGCGTTATACCGGAACAATCTCCCGAGCTCGCAACGGGGATCATGTTGTCAAACCAGTGCTCGAGCAACGTCCCCGTATTGACGGCCGTAGATATCGCTTGGCGTGCGGCGCTAAGATCACTTGCACCTACGCCACCCATCATGCAGCGCGCGCCGATAAGATTGAACGCAAGCTGCATTTGATTGGGCTGGGCACTAAGCATTTTCTCTAGTCGAGGGATGGCGCTCTGCGGCTGGCCGTTCTGTATCTCGATCTGTGCTGCGTTCGCCTGCGCACGCGGTGATTCAGGATTGACGCGCGCCCAGATCATGGCTTGCTCCCTTACATTCCCCCATACCTCGGCCCGTACATGTGTCATTAGCGCCAGGCTGATCGGCAGCACGATCATGATGACGCGCTTGAATGTCGATAAGGTTCGTAGATCGGCTAGCCACAGGCCGAGAGGCCAGAACATGAATAGCGCTGGCAAGTAATTGCGATGCTCGAAATATAGTTCTAGGGGTATGGAAGTGGATTCGAGCAATTGCCCGGCAAAATATAACAATACGGCCAGCGCTATCGCAGGATAGCGTAGCCTTAGCCGCCAGGCTGCGCCTATCAGCGCCAGCAACGCGACGATGGCCGGCAGGGTGGTGATGGGGCGCCACAAGGAAGTCGATGCCAAGTACTGGTCGTTGAAAAGGCCGCTCGAAAAGGGCCGCGGCAACCACAATAGCTGCAGATAATCTATTAGCACGCGGGGTTCGGTTAGCAGGCGCTGTGCATAGGTCCACGGGCGCATTGCAGGGCCGCCGGTGATAATGCCATGCACGCCGATCCACACTAGATAGAAGCCGATGACTGCGGCAGGAAACACAGCGAAAACCGACAAAAATACGTGGTAATCGCGCCTTATTTTGCCAGCCGGTAACGGGTGCCGGGGTGTCAGCACAATCGCCTCGATCAGCAATGCATAAAGCGGCAGCAGCGCACCATTGGCCTTGGCCAATACACCGAGCAGGGTAAACGCGCCCAAGCCAAGTACATTCCAAAACAGACCGTTGGCGGACTTGCCGATAGCCAACTGCGAGCGTCCGTGTAACCAGATCAGCAGCCCAGCCAGCGCGAAAGTGGCGGGCAGCATGGCTTCGCGCTGCACAATATAGAGGGTGGTGGAGACTAGCAGTGGGTGCAGTAGCCATAGCGCAGAGCCGAACACGGCGGCTACCTGACATCGTCGATTATCAAAGGTTAGCGAGCGACTGAGCTTGAAAAGTAGCAAGTAAAGTAGCAAGCCATTCAGCAGATGCAGAATTAGGTTGGTGCGCTTGAACGGGAACGGGTCAGCTGGCCAGTCGCGAGCATCGAGCAGAAACGATAAAAGAGTGAGTGGTCGCCCAGTGGGGTCGGCAGTGCCGGAAGTGATATAGCGCCAGAAGGTTGACCAATTATCGATGGGTCCGCTATCCCCAAGCGACGGCAGATTGGCGAAATCGTCGAATAAAAACCCCCCGTGTAACCCAGGTGCGTAGGCCAGCCAAGTCATCAACAACACAGCGGCTAGACAAAGGGCGAGTGCCAGAAAATGGCGCTTTGGGAGCATGCTTCACGGTCAATCAGGTGATGAAGACAAAAAAGAAGGGCCGCTTTAGGCGACCCTTCTGGTTAAATATTATACGACACGTTCGTTATTAGGTATGGCAGCTGGTTGGCAAATACGCATTCGGTACTGGGGTGCCGGTGGCGCCCGGCCTGCAGGACCACTTAACCGATCCAGCAGAAGTGATCGGAGAGAGCGTCAGCGTCTCGCTAGCAATTTTTGCGTTTGCCTTGTAGGGGCTGGTGGCAGAGTATTGAGCGGTAAGAATGCCGCCGGCTGTTACAGTTACGCTGCTCACATAAGTGCCAGTGATGGAGCCCGGCGACGGAATGCCCGCTGAACCGGCGGAACTCGGCAGAGTGCCTTTGTTGCTGTAAAATTCTGCCACCGCCGTCTGGCCGGCGCCCATCAGCGTCGGACCTTCAGCAACCTGTGCACGGATCAAATAGTTCTGGTAAGCCGGAATAGCAATGGCAGCGAGGATCGCGATGATCGCGACCACGATCATCAGTTCGATCAGGGTGAAGCCTTTTTGCATACTCTTCATGGTGGTTCCTCTGTATTTAATTTAATGGGCTAAATTGAAGTGATGCCCCCGTTGAGCCCCGATCCCGAATCCCCCGAGGTGAATCGGCACTCGCCAAATCTTGGTTAGGAACAACCAGGAAGCTCGGTGAAGCCAGAAGCATGTTACGTGCCATAGTCGCTTTCTGAGAAATGCGAGGTGTATTGAACTCCATGGCTGAGGATATCGTCGCGAATTTTAACCACGGAAAGCCCGCGATCTAGCGTATGTGCGAAAGCTGTTCTACATCCCTGCCGAAGCTTGCTGTCATGTGAAGTCAGTTGTTGACGTTTTTCGTCAGTTTTGCGCCGGCTTGCTTATCGCTGGCGGGAAGGCGGTAGGTATTGTGAGTGCTTTTTCGAACGCCAAAAATGGAAACAACCCGCCGCGCTTGTAAAAGCGAGCAAAATTTCAAAAGGGCGAAAGGGAATCGAGTAGCGCGGTTCCGATTGCAGAAGGCTGTATACCAGCGTCACGAAAGCAAAGAGAAGAAAGGCCGAACCTAACGAGGCTCGACTTTCCGGTTTAGTGGGAAAGACCCTTGCGAAATTTCGAGATGACGCCACAAAAAAAATGCTGGTCGCAGCCATGAGGAGCAAGAGAAAATTTAAAGCCTGGCAAACGGCTTCAAGAGCTATCCAGCTGCGTTTGCTTTGGAATGGAGATTTCGTTGTGGGATAGACGTAGATGTCTCCTTGCCCCACCACGATGTCCCAGCTCCACAGTTCCACAGGTTTTTTGATCAAGTACCAGACCGCGTAACGCAGAGGTTGTTTGCCGACCTTTTGCAAAAACGCTTTTGTGCCTTCAAGAGGCGATGATCTTAGCAGTGCATAGTCTGCTTCGACAGCACGCACCGTTAAGCTCGCTCTGGCTTTCGCGTTGGTATCGCCAAAAAAGGCGTCGCGATAAGCCGCGTGATACTCCGGCGACGCTCCTTGAGCAAAATTCTGCATGGCACGGCCCAACGATGATTCGCTGGAGGAAGGGGAAGGCAATTGTGTATTTCGGATCGCCCATGCGCCAGGCAGCAACATAGCACCGGCGGCAAGCGCGATGCAGAGATTCCGGGGTGCGGCTTTACGCCAGCCTAAAAGGCCTGCGAGAACAATGGCGAACGGCAGCAGCACCGCGTTTGTCAATGCTGCGGCACCCAATACAGTGCCCGCTGCAAATCCCCAAGGGACATTTTTACGGTTACAAGCTCTTGCCAATAAAAGAAGTCCAAGTGCACATAAAAAACTGAAAAGAGTTTCTGTCAACAGATATCCATTGATGGAGATGCTATGTGGCCAGATGGCCATCAGCATGCCTGCACATATGGCCCATCTTGACGATAGCCAGTAGCGCCCCGTTTGAGTTGCCACCGCAACTGTCAATGCACCCAGCAAGGCCTGAAAAAGCAGTACGGAGGCATACCACGCATCCCCGGTTCCAAAAGCCTTCATCAAAAGCGAAAGCAGGACTGGATAGCCCGGGTCCCGATAGTTGTCAGGCGTGAGCGTTGGCGATCCAGGCAAATCCTTGGCGAACGTGTGATGCTCGGTCAGGTTCCACGCATAAGCGACATACTGCGCGGCATCTCCTCTAACCGGCTCCATCACCAAGCTAGTACTCACGTAGTACCAGCGCATTGCAAATGCAAACAAAGTGAGAATTAATAACGCAACAGGCCATCGCCGGCGACTGCGGTTGCTTGAGTGAGTTTTCAGCATCAGATGACTATCCAGATTCCCCAGTGCGCAATTATGCACGAGCGAAGATAAGGCGACGCTGACGAGTAACTCGTGCACCGATCACAGCGCGCTTACCGTCGATCAATGAACCAGCTAAAGGAAACCTAATGAAACCGGTGATTGCGACAGTATGGTTTGCGTTGTTGGCTAGCCCGGTAATGGCGGGCGGCACCGACGCTTCGTTCGTCAAGGATAGCGGTGTCCACCCCTTCAACATCCGCGATCTGGTCATGATGGATCGTGTGAGTGATCCACAGCTTTCGCCGGATGGTCGCTACGCGGCGTTTGTGGTGCGCCGCACAGACTACTCGGCGAACAGGGGTGTGAGCGCAGTTTATGTGCTGGACCTTGATGATCACTCTGCGGCTGGGAGCAAGCCTTTTAAAGTTGTAGACAACGCTAGCTCGGCTCGTTGGTCAGCGGATGGTCGCAGTCTTTATTACGTGGCGTTGTCGAGTGGAGTGGACCAGCTTTGGCGGTTGGATCTGGGTGCTAAAAACGGTCTGAACCTCACCGCACTTACGAGCCCGGTGCAGGTTAGTCATGCGGCGCTGAATCTGGATGGCTATAAATTGTCGCCTGATGGGAAGCATGTACTGCTGTCGTACGAGGTTTTTACCGACTGTACAACCTTGGCCTGCACGAAACAGCGTGCCAATGCGCGTGATCAGGATAAGGCCAGCGGAACGCTTTACACCAAGCTGTTTGTGCGTCATTGGGATACCTGGGCCAACGGACGGCGCAACCAGCTGTATGTGGCGAGTTTCGATGGCAAAGGGCAGCTGCCTGTCGAGCCGACGCTGTTGAGTCGCGGCATCGACGGTGATATTTCGAGCAAGCCGTTTGGCGACGAGAGCGAATTTGCTTTTGCGCCGGATGGCAAGACGGTCTATTTTGATGTTCGCATTGCGGGAACCACCGAGCCGTGGTCGACCAATTTCGATATCTACAGCGTGCCAGCGAATGGCTCTTCGTCGCCCAAAAATCTTACCGCCGAGAACAAAGCCTGGGACGCGTACCCGGTGCCTTCTCCTGACGGAAGGACGTTGTACTACCTGGCGATGAAAACGCCAGGCTTCGAGGCTGACCGCTTCGCGATCATGGCGCTGGATATTGCAACAGGCGCCAAGCGCGAGATCGATCCGCGCTGGGACCGGTCTCCGGGCAGCATGACGATCTCCGCCGACGGCAAAACGCTTTACGCCACCGCAGATGACGAGGGGCAACATCCGCTGTTTGCGATAAACACATTGAACGGCGAAGTGACGCGGGTTTCCGGCAATGGTGCCGTGGAAGGCTATTCGCTGGTTGCCAACAAGCTGCTGACTTCCCGCGATGACTTGAAGCATCCGGCCGATCTCTATCTTTCCTCGGCGACCGGCGCAGACGCAACACAGGTCACGCACTTCAATGCTGAGGATTTAAAAAATGCCAAAGTCGGTGACTTTGAGTTCTTCAACTTCAAGGGTTGGGACAACGATACGGTTCAAGGTTACGTGGTCAAGCCGGCCGACTATCAGCGCGGTAAGACTTACCCTGTGGCCTTCATCATTCATGGTGGTCCGCAAGGTGCGATGAACAACGAGTGGAGCTATCGCTGGAATCCGCAGACCTATGCGGGGCAGGGCTTTGCGGTGGTGACGATTAATTTCCACGGTTCGACCGGTTACGGGCAAGCCTTTACTGATGCCATCTCGGGCGACTGGGGCGGCAAGCCGCTAAATGATCTGAAGCTGGGCTGGAAGGCGGCACTGGGCAAGTACAGCTTTCTTGATGGCAATCGCGCTTGCGCTTTAGGCGCCAGCTATGGCGGCTACATGACCTACTGGATTGCCGGCGTGTGGAATCAGCCGTGGAAATGCCTGGTCGATCACGATGGCGTGTTCGATACGCGCGCCATGTATTACGACACGGATGAATTGTGGTTCGAGGAAAAGGAAAACGGCGGCACGCCTTACGACCGTCCGCAGAATTACGACAAATTCAATCCGGTCAACCACGTGAAGGATTGGCGCGTGCCCATGTTGGTGATCCACAGCGGCGATGATTTTCGTATTCCGATCACCCAAGGACTGGGCGCATTCACTGCACTGCAGCGTCGTGGTATTCCGAGTGAGCTGCTGACTTTTCCGGACGAAAACCACTGGGTGCTGAAACCGCAGAACAGTGTGCAATGGCACGATGCGGTCAACGCCTGGCTAAAGCAGTGGACGGATCGGTTCAGCACCGACAGACCATGAGCTGATGACCTGTGGACGCCGCGGTGTTGGCTGAATTCTCGAGCTTGCTTTACTGATGTAGGCTTGGGAAGCGGTCGCTCAACGAGCCGACTGACCATGGCTGGTAATCCTTACCTGTGCCTGATGCTGGCCTTTTTTTATGGCTAGCTCCAGTGTTTTTAGACTTTCTTCGCGTGTGATCGCAGGCAATAATTCCAACGCGTTCATTCCGATGCTTCTTGCCTCCTCGACGTTGCCCAGCAGTCCCAAAGTAACTGCCAGATCATATTTTGTTTTGGCATCAAGCGGATCCATTTTTGAAGCTGCGCGCAAGAGTCCCTCAGCTTCAGCTAGCTTGCTTTCTATTAATGATATGTGGCCGCGCGCTGCAAGGTAGGACTCGAATGCACTTTTATCGCTTGCTAGTGCTGGAATAGTCTGCAGTAGGTCAAGAGCCTTGATCGCTGTATTGACATCACCTGAGGATAAGGCGGCAGAGGATTCGTTGAGTAGGCAGTTGAGGCAGTGAGTTTTTTCCGCCAAGAGCCGATCCCCGATACTACGTGCCTTATCTATCTGTCCAGCATTCAAATACGCGCTCATGAGAAGGTCTGTGGCGTAAGGCGATTTTGGATAGCTGCGGCTGACCCACTCCCATAACCGTACATTGTCGGACCATAAGGGTATGGTCGATCTTATGCTGATTATTCCGATAACCAGCCATACGCAGAGCAAAACCATGGCGGATATGGTGGAGGCTTGACTCTTTCGGAATACCTGCGGTGAGTCCACCACCGCCAGCAGCGGACACATCATCGCCAGCGCGGTCAGAGCGTAGCGTTCATGATAGAGGCTCGGGTCGAATTGGATAGGAACGATGCCGAGTACGGGCAGCAACGAAATCGTTGCTACAACAATCATAAGTCCTACCGCGGATGATCGGCGGAAGGCGGCATAGAAACCGGCTGCTGCTATCAACACAGTGAACGCTACATCGGCGGCAGCCGACCATGAAACGACGTCGAACTGTGATTGGTCATAAGGATGAATTGGGCCTTGGCCAGACATCGGCCAGATCAGCAGTTTCCAGTACAGCATGTAGCGGCGCGCGACTTGCTGCACATGACCAAGCGATGAGCTTGAACTGATGGCGTGATTGCCTATGAGATTATCAAGCGCCCAATGGCGAAATATCAGGTAAGCAATGCCCGCCAGTAGGCAGGCTGCGAAGGTGAGACCATTGCGCTTCAATAAGTAAATTAAACGGGGCTGTCGCCTGTCTGGCGATTGGCGGGCCATCACAAACCAATCAAAGCTCACCAGCAATAGCGGGAAGATCGCGGCGGACTCCTTTGCACACGCAGCTAGGAAAAAACTGCTTCCAACTAACACGGCGCGCAGTACGCGTCCGTGGATGTAAAAATTTGCAAGCAGGCCTAGCAGCGTAAAAAACACAACCACCAGCTCGAATTGGCAGTTGATCCATACAACGGCTTCTATCAAAACGGGATGCAGGCCATATAGCAGCATGGCAATCCCGATCGCCCAGCGGCGATCTCTTGATGCAAGCCTTGGATCAAGCGTGCGCAAGCGCTGAGCAAGCAAGCCTACCAACAGGGTGTTGACGAGATGCAATCCCAGTGAAACCGCATGCATCGGTCCGGGCATGCTGCCAAACGCTCTCACCTCAATGGTGAAAAGGCCGACCACGAGAGGGCGAAAGTAGTAAATCCAGCCGTTGAAGTTCTTGAAGATATATTGTTGCCACAGATCACCCTGGCGTAGCCACGGCATATCCACAAAATCAGTGAAATCGAACCACACAAAGTCGGCATGCAGTACCGGCCAATAGACGGCCCCCGTGATGAGCAGAACCAATGCTGCTATGCCCACGATGGACTTTGGTTGCGTGCCACGTGCGAGATTCAAGGGTATTTCCAAGCCTTTCATGGTGAGGCCATCTAGCGTCCGATTGTTACGGATTTATCTGCTGGCAGATAGCGATCCTGGCTGGAGGCGTTGTGGCTAAATACGAGCAACTTCAGTCGCGATCATGCCGGTGCTGGTAGCGATTCGTGGAGCTTAGCTGAAGGTCTACAGCCATTTCGCCCGCTTCAGCCCAACGTACAGTCCGCCAACGACGATCACCATTGCAGCGATCACGGCGGGGTAGGCCCAGGGTTGGCTGAGCTCGGGCATGTGGGTGAAGTTCATGCCGTACCAGCTGGTCAGGAGGGTGGGTGCGGCGAGCATGGCGGCCCAGCCGGCGAGTTTTTTCATCACTTCGTTCTGGCCGAAGGTCACCAGTGAGAGGTTGACGTTGATGGCGGCGGCCATCATTTCGCGCATCGCGCTGATCGATTCGTTGACGCGGAAAACGTGGTCGTAGACGTCGCGGAAATACGCGCGTAATTCTTTCGGGATGAGGTCGGCATGCAGTCGCGTTAGCTGGCTGATGATGTCCTGCATCGGCGCAACGGCAAGACGCAGCGTCATCAGATCGCGCTGCATGTTGTACAGGCGTCGCACGGTGCTGCGATTGAGCGTCTCGGCGAAGATGTCTTTTTCCAGCTGCTGCAGTTCTTCACGAAACCCGCGCACGATCGGCAGCAGATTGTCTACGATGAAATCGAGAATACTGTACAGCGCGTAGCTTGGGCCGAGCGCCAGGAGCTCGGGCGTTTGTTCGCAGGTGCGCCGTGCCGGCGTGTAGGACAGTGAAGTGCCATGGCGCACGCTAACCAGATAGCGTTGACCCAGAAAAATATGTGTTTCGCCGAACGCGAGGCTGCCGTTGACGGTTTGCGCCGTCTGTACCACCAGAAACAGTGAGTCGCCGTAGGTTTCTATCTTGGTGCGTTGATGGGCAGTGTGCGCGTCTTCGATGGCCAGATCGTGCAGGCCGAATTCTTCCTGCAGTTTTTCGAGTACCGCCTCGCCCGGCTCGTGCAGGCCGACCCAGACAAAGGTATCGGGCTGCGCCAGTACGTCGCTGATGGCATCCAGCGTGATATCCCCGATGCGGCTGCCATCTTTTCGGTAGGCGATGCAGTTGACCACAACGGTCTTGTCATCGGCCGTCGTTTTGGGTGGCGCAGGTCTGAGCGTATTCATGCCGTGCATGATGCCCGCCGCTGCAAGACAGGGCAATTGCAGCGGCGGCTAGCGAACGCGAGCTGCGTTTTGCCGAAGAGTCCATGCCAGCACAAGCCAGCAGGGCAGTGCAAACAGCAGCCATGGCTGATTCTGCTGTACCACGCCATGCAGCAGGTGCAGCGACAGCGCAACAAGCAGGGCGATCAGCTGCACGAGCAGCAGTATCTCGATGAATCGTGTGGGGGCGATGCCACGGCGTGCACGCCACAAGGTGGCCAGCAAAAAAAATGCCGCGGGGTTGAAGAAAAGCAGGTTGGCGTTGGCCCAGGCGGAGTGATGGGTGGTGAGTGTCCACAACGCCAGCAGGATCAGGCCAACGATGCCCGCTGCGATCAGGTAGATCGTGCCGAGCACGGCATAGCCGATCGGCGAAAAACGTCGGCTCAGCAGAATCAGCGCCGCAAAGCCAAGTCCCGTCGCGGCGAGTGGCATGCGCAGGTCCGGCGGGTTGGCCGGCGGAACGTCGAGCCGATTGGGCGAGAGCAGTTGCTCGCTTTGTACCAGCGGCTGCAGACCGCCGCTGCCGTTGCTGATGCGGATCGTGCCAAGATTTTTCTGCAGGACCACCGGCAGAAAGCTTTCCCGCCAGGCGTTGAGCGGCTGGTCCGCATAAGGCCCCAGGCCAAGATCGAGCACCAGCATCAGCCAGGGTTGTGCGCTCATCAAGCGTGCGGTCTGCTGGCGAAACGTCATGCCGCCGGCTTCGATGGTCAGCCGCTGCTGGATCGCGCCGCCCAGTACCTTGTCGAAAGCGTCGCGAACGCGGGTGGTGCAATTGTCCGCGTAATAATCGTAGGCGTAGCCGGCGTTTTCCGGGCGCAGGTTCCACAGCAGAAAGTCGCGCAGGTCCGAGGCCTGTTTGACCGAAAAAGCCAGGCGCTGTCGCGTGACGGAGCGGCCGTCTTCGGTGTAACTGGCCTGCTCGGGCGCGCTGAACTCCGCGTCCATCAGATAGTGCATGTGACCGCGGGCGAAGTTGAGAAAGAAGTTCGATTCGTTGAAATCGAACACGCCGTAATTGAAATCCACCGACTCACCGGACACGCTGTCGCGGACCTCGATCGCGTCGTGCCCGAAACGCTCCCAGTAGGTTTCACCGGGCCCGTAGGTGATCAGCGATATCTGCAGATTCTCGCCGGCAGCATTCGCCACGCTGGCATTGGCCACGGAAGCACCGCCCAGAAAGAGCAGCAGGACAAGCAGCAAGCGGCAGAGAGAAGGCATGCGGTATGGACCAGGGCAATCGATTGGAAGGCGGTGCGCGTACATCATGATCGCTGCCGCTGCCGCATGGAAGGTAGGCGTCTGCGGGATCGATCACCCGGCGGTGCGCGCGGTTTACGTTCGACTTCACGGCGCTGCGCGGATGACCAACGATGAGCTGGGTATCAATTTTTGCCGTGCAGCAGCACACGAAACGCTTGCACGCGGCGGTCATCGGCTTCGGTCACGTGGAACAGATACGCGCCGATGACGACCTCTTCGCCGACCTCCGGAAGGTGGCCGAATTCGGAGGTGACCATGCCGCCGACGGTGTCGTATTCCTCGTCGGAAAAATCGGCGCCGGTGTGTTCGTTGAAGTCGGCGATGGGCGTGAGCGCGCTGACGATCCAGTCGCCGCCGGGCTGTTCGTGCATCAGCTCGGGTTCTTCCTCGTCGTCGTGCTCGTCGTCGATCTCGCCGACGATTTGCTCGAGCACGTCTTCGATGGTGATGAGGCCGGCCACGCCGCCGTATTCGTCCATCACCAGCGCCATGTGGTTGCGCGTCAGCCGGAACTCGGCCAGCAGCACATTGAGCCGCATGGATTCGGGAATCATTACCGCGGGGCGCAGGATGGTGAGGATGTCGAAGGGCTCACTGCTGCCGAAAAATTTCAGCAGATCCTTGGCCAGCAGAATGCCGAGGATTTCGTCCTTGTCTTCACCATGCACGGGGAAACGCGAGTGGCCGGATTCGACCACGACAGCAAGCAGTTCCGGCAGGG
>Ga0302233_10000486_pt1 | contig 32578 bp, 51 predicted proteins | sample II_Palsa_N3_1_FD_193516 | JGI IMG/M metagenome (GOLD analysis project Ga0302233, IMG submission 193516) | Peat permafrost microbial communities from Stordalen Mire near Abisko, Sweden - II_Palsa_N3_1 | ecosystem: Environmental > Terrestrial > Soil > Palsa > Peat permafrost | place: Sweden... | reverse complement strand
AAAAAAAAAAAAAATGCAACAGGTGCTCACGGTACACGGGCGCTTGCGCGAGCAAAAGGGGCTCAATACTGGCCTGGCAGACTGGGACAAGATCAAGGCCGTCAAGTATGGATAAAATATAATTTTTTTTCGTGTGTGTGTGTGTGTGTCATTGCTCACCGCCACCGCCACCTTATAGGGAGGCCCTGTCGATCCCCGTCATTGCAAACGGCAACATTTTGAACTTCCCAGACATTGAGCGCTGTATGCAAGCGACCGGTGCGGACGGTGTGATGTCGGCCGAGGGCAATCTGCACAACCCGGCACTGTTTGCAAACGTTCACCCAGCTGCTTTTGAGATCACCCGCGAGTACCTCAAACTCTGCCAACAGTATCCGACAAACTTGGTAGGGATACTATCTTTATTTTATTTATTTAATAAAAAGAAACTTTTCTTTTATCGTGCTCAGGGATACACGCGCGGGCACGTCTTCAAACTTCTCCAACACACGCTTGCACAGCATACGGAGCTTCGTGAGGTCCTCAACCGCGCAAGCACCATCGACGCCATGCTTAGTGCCGTGGATATTGTCGAGTACGCCGTCAGCAAGAAGAAGGGCCAAATAATGGACGAGGGCATTCCATACTGGCGGTGCCAACCCTACGTGCGCCCCCTCCCAACGCCAGAGACACAGGAGATTTGGCACAGCAAGGATGCTCGTGCGACAGTCGCTGCTGGCGGCGTGCCTGTGGAACTCGATGTCATCAGAAAGCGCACGTGCGACGAGGCAGCATCGTCACCTTCTCCCCCTCCTGCTGCTGCTGCTACTGCTGCTGCTTCCGCGCGAGCCGCGACAGAACCCATTCCCGAGCCCACGGCCGTAATAGACGAGGACCTCAAGAGGCTGATGGACGCACACTACCTTGAATTCCAGCCGCAGCAGAGCAAGAAAAAGCTGAAAAAAGCCAAGCTGGCCGCCGCCATCGCTGCCGCCGGCACTGTTGCTGGCGGACTAGGCGGAGATGGAGCCGAGGACACGCAGGATGATGGCGACAGCGTGATGGGCTAACAAACGTGTAAACATAGGGTGGACATTGATAATAAATATGGCAATGGAAAGTGCTGGTTGGTCCTGGCAAAGACAGTCTGCTTGAGCGATAAAAGGACCACCGTCGCCTCACTTTCTGCAAACGCAAACACTCTCACAACCCTCTCACAACCATGGTCCGCACCGAAAACTTCACCGACAAAACCAACGAGCTGCTGCTGGGCGCCCAGCAGCTCGCGCAGGACAGCGCCCACATCCAGCTCCTGCCCATCCACGTCGCCGTGGCCCTCTTTGCCGAGCAGAACGGCCTCGGTACGTGCCTGAACACTCACTGGTATAGCGCTAACCTACTTGCATACTCGCAATTGCCAGGCCAACAAGTGTGCCTCAAGGCTGGCGCCGACGGGCAGACCGTGACGCGCAACCTCAACCGGATCCTCGTCCGGCTGCCGTCCCAGTCGCCTGCGCCGCCCGAAGTGTCCATGTCTGCATCGCTCCAGAGCATGCTCAACGCCGCCGAGACGATCCAGCGCAAGAACAAGGACTCGCACCTGGCGATCGACCACCTGCTCCTGGCCACGATGGACGTCAAGGAGATTGCCGACGCACTCAACAACGCAGGGCTGACCAAGGCAAAGCTCGAGGAGGCCATCAGGAGCGTCCGCGGCAGCGCCAAGGTCGAGTCCAAGAGCAGCGACGCCACGTACGACTCGCTCAACAAGTACGGCATCGACCTCACCGACCGCGCCGCAGACGGCAAGCTCGACCCCGTCATTGGCCGCGACGACGAAATCCGCAGGGTCATCCGCGTGCTCTCGCGCCGCACCAAGAACAACCCCGTGCTCATCGGCGAGCCCGGCGTGGGCAAGACCGCCATCGTCGAGGGCCTGGCCGAGCGCATCGTCCGTGGCGACGTCCCCGTCAACCTCAACTGCAAGCTCATCTCGCTCGACATGGGCGCGCTCATCGCCGGCGCCAAGTACCGCGGCGAGTTTGAGGAGAGGCTCAAGGCCGTGCTCAAGGAGGTCCAGGATGCCCAGGGCAAGATCATCCTGTTTATCGACGAGATCCACCTCGTCCTCGGTGCAGGAAAGACTGACGGCGCAATGGATGCCGCCAACCTGCTCAAGCCCATGCTCGCGCGTGGTGAGCTACGCTGTAACGTGTCTGCTAAAAAAAAAAAAATGTTTTTAATTTTTTTTATTTTTTTTTTTTCAGGCATCGGTGCTACAACCCTCACAGAGTACCGCAAGTACGTCGAAAAGGACCCCGCGTTCGAGCGCCGCTTCCAGCAGGTCCAAGTGCGCGAGCCCAGCGTTCCCGATTCGATCTCCATCCTGCGCGGCCTCAAAGAGCGCTACGAAACCCACCACGGTGTCCAGATCACGGACAGTGCCCTCGTTGCCGCTGCTCAGCTCGCCGACAGATACATCACCCAGCGCTTCCTCCCGGACAAGGCGATTGATCTCGTGGACGAGGCATGTGCTAGTCGCCGCGTCCAGCTCGACTCGCAGCCCGAGGCCATCGACCAGCTCGAGCGCCGTAAACTGCAGCTCGAAATCGAGGCTACAGCCCTCGAGAAGGAGAAGGACGCCGTGTCCAAGCAGCGCCTTCTCGGTGTCCAGTCCGAGCTCGCCCAGATCCAAGAAGAGCTCGCCCCTCTGCGGCTTCGCTTCGAGGCTGAACGCGGCCGCGTCGAAGAGCTCCGCCATCTCCGGCAGAAGCTCGAATCGCTAAAGGTATCCAGTGTACTTTGTTTTTAATATTGCTGCAACTAACAAAAAAAAAAAAAAAAAAAAAAAAAAAAAATACCAGACAAAAATCGCGATCGCAGAGCGCGAGCGCGACCTCGGACGCGTGGCCGACCTCAAGTATGGGGCCCTCCCCGACCTGGAGAAGCAGATCAGCGTCCTCGAGATCAAGGAGGCCGAGGAGTCCCAGAACCGCGACGACGACCAGACCCGCCTCGTTACAGAGATTGTCGGCCCCGAGCAGATTGCCGAGATAGTCTCGCGATGGACCGGCATCCCCGTCGTCAAGCTGTCCCAGTCGGAACGCGACAAGCTCCTCCACCTCTCGGACCAGCTCCACAAGCGCGTCGTCGGACAGAACGAGGCCGTCGACGCCGTCGCCGAAGCAGTCCTGCGGTCTCGTGCGGGACTCTCACGTCCTCAGCAACCCACCGGATCATTTCTGTATGTTTGTTTCTCTCCACTGATCGTAGTTTTTTTTTTTTTAAAAAAAAAGAAAAACTTTAATCAAAAAGATTCCTCGGCCCCACTGGTGTCGGCAAGACAGAACTGGCCAAGGCGCTGGCCTCTGAGCTCTTTGACGACGAGAACCAGATGGTGCGACTGGACATGAGCGAGTACATGGAGCAACACTCGGTGGCCCGTCTGATCGGCGCGCCTCCCGGCTACGTCGGCTACGATGAGGGTGGCCAACTCACCGAGGCCGTCCGCCGTCGCCCGTACTCTGTCGTGCTCTTTGACGAGGTCGAGAAGGCGCATCCGCAAGTGTTCAATACCCTCCTGCAAGTTTTGGACGACGGCCGGCTCACCGATGGCCAGGGCCGCATTGTCGACTTTACCAACACGGTCATCATCCTCACGAGCAACATTGGCGCCGAGTTCCTGCTCGCTGGGATCGACGCAGAAGGTAACCTCTCTGACGTCGCCCGCCAGCAAGTGCTCCGAGCTGTGCGTCAGCACTTCCGCCCCGAGTTCCTGAATCGCCTCGACGACATGGTCGTCTTCACGCCCCTTGGCCGTGCGCAGCTCCACCAGGTCGTTCGCATGCAGGTCAACTCGCTCATGGATCGCCTCAAGTCCCGCGATATTGAGCTCGAGGTCGAAACCTCCTGCCTTGACTTTTGTCTCGACGCCGCCTACGACCCGACCTACGGTGCCCGCCCCCTGCGCCGCTTTGTCGAGAAAAACATTGTCACGGCCATCTCCAAGATGATCCTCTCGGGCGAGCTCCTCGACCATTCGATCCTCAGCATCGGCGCCGCCAAGGGCAAGCTCAGCTACCGCGTCGAGTCCAAGCCTGAGCCGATGGACGCGTCTTCGCCCCACCACGACAAGGGCAAGCGCAAGTTTGAGCTTACGGGCATCTAACGCAGCCACCTAATTTATTTTTCGTTTCATGATATTCTTGCAAGAAATTTTTTTTGCTTTCTCATAAAATATGTAACACACAGACACCTCGTCAGGCTCACAATAGGACTTCATCTGCACGAATTGTAGGGGGTTAAATGGGGGAATAAACAGGAAAAAGGGCGGGGGTACCGTCAAAAGCGGAAGTGCCTGTCGACGAGGCCTCGTACCCTCGTAGCTCATTCTCGAGCTCCTTCTCGAGATCAAACTGGTCATCATCATCCGAAGAGAGAAGAGCAGCGGCACCGGCCCCACCACCTGATGGCGACGCAGGCGACGTAATCTCCAGGTTCTCATAGTCGTCCAGCATGGAATCTGATCGTGCCGACGGTGTGCTCGTCGGCTGGGTGTGCATTACGCTATCGCTAATGAATTCAGGTTCCTCGTGGACAGATGTCTGGGTAGATGACTTCGCGGCTGCAGGAGGCTGCTCTCCCGTCACTGTAGGTAACCGTTGTTGATCGTCTTGTTCGTCCGTCCGTGTCTGTAGCTGTTGTGGCTTGGCAACGGCTGCAGCGGTGGCGGTCGTGGTTCCCGGTACGGACGCGGCAGGAGGGAGCAGCTGCATGCTCAGCTGTGCAGACTGCTTAATGAGAGAGACGCGATAAAAGTAGTTGCGCCAAAACGTTGGCTCGGTGGTTCTACGTTTCGGCTTTCCCAGTTAAGACCCAGGCAACGCGTTCTCAAAGACGATACTGTTTGGGGACGAGCTGGAAGCGCATCTCGGACAGGCGGCTGTCCTCTGCCATGATCGTCTTTGCAATGGGAAACATGACGGCCATGTCAAACGCAAACTCGGTGCCGTTGGGCGGGTCAATCAGAAAGTTGCGCTTGTCTGCCGAGAGCGCAACGATTTGCGTGCGCAGCTCATCGGCATTGTGCAGGCCCTCCCACGGCGGCACAGTCTCGGTGCCTGTATCGCCCCCACTATTTAGCCCGCGTGCAACCGCAAACAAAGAGACACACCGACTCGCGAGTGCTCGCGCTCGTGCGCAGGCTTGGTGTCTACAAACTTTTTCTGCTCGCGCTCAAACTCTTGCGTCGCCTCCACGACCGTGTCCTAAGGAGGGGCATTGTTAGTACCCGCACAAGCCCCCCTTCCCGAGCAGCGCACCTTGAGCTTGACAGCGGCCTCAATGACGTTGTTCAGCAGCCAACTCATTCTGGGGGTGACATGCACTGAGAATTATGGCTTTTTTGATTACACTGACGTCTCTGTTGCCATGTCTCTGCCTCCCCTCGTACCCTCACCAGGGGCCCAGCAGCAGCAACAGCAGCAACAACTGCAACAACAACTACTACAACAACTGCAACAGCCACTGCAGCCACCGCAACAACCCACCCTGCCATTGGACGACGGCAGCGTAGGTATCCGTCCCGCTGCTGTTACCAATAAACGACGCGGTTCCCTGATCGACACCATTGGCACGCTTATGAGCCCGCTGGACCACCACGACAGCCAGCGCCGCCGTCTAATTTCTCCTTCTCTCGACGACCGGGGACGGGTGGCGTCGTCGTCGTCGGTATTTACCATTCCGTGCTGATACAACAGAAAAAGGTTTGACCATCAGCAAATCCCCCCTTTTGCAGCTAAACTACAGTCCATTCATGCGCAGCAACTCGTTCAAAAAGTCGCCGTCCGTTGAAGGTACGAGTGTGGATAGTGTTTCAAACTTTTTTTTACATTGTGTCTCACAAGCTGTGACGGCCGAGATGTTTGGAACAGCGTCTCCAGCCTTGCCACCAACTGGCGACGGGTCGCCGAGGCCCGGTTTCAGGAGGGCGTACTCGCACAACCAGTCTCTCAATGGCGAGTTGCAACAGCCACAGCAACAATCCCAAGCACCTTCTGAATACTTTTTCCCTGAGCGACGTTTCTCGTCTCCGTCAATTCGCGCGGTGCTCAATTTTGATTCCGATTCTGGTGCAGCAGCGGCTGTTGACAAGAATCAGCAGCGATCGCCACGCACGTCACGTATCATGTAACCGTCTTTGGTTTCATTTCGCCCGCCATCTCCTTTGACACGTCAACAATTTTTTGGTTTATGTAGACTGGCCGATCGTGACGCAAGAAACATGAACACTGGCTCCAACGGCGACTCGCCTTCTTCAAGCGCTTTGAACAATACCTCCAGCAGTGGTGGCAGGAGTCCGTTATTGAAATCGCTGACGCCGTCGTCGCCGCCAATTTCGTTCATGACACCTCCAATGGCCCTATCAACACCGATTAAAAGGCCCCTCATGGGTGTGCTACCCTCCAAGATGATTCAACAACAGCAACAATATCAGCAACAACAGCAACAAAAGACCCCAGCGTATCACGTAAATCCGTTTACGCCAGAGATTCCAATGAGACAGTTGGCTGCTGCTTCGCTGCCCACTCCGCAAGCCTCTCCGAGTACACCTGTCAATACCTCAACCTCTTACTCGAGCGCCTCCAGTATGAAAAGTTCGCCTGCATCCTATCGATACGGCTCGTGTATGTAGCACAAAAAAAAAAAAAAAAAAGTTTTTTTTTACGGCCTAAAAGAACGTCGTTTTTCTCTCTTCCTTTTCAGTATTTAAGACACTTCCGTCAAGCGCACCTGTCGGTGGCAGCATGGGCATCAGCGAAGGGTCCGAGGACGGTGCACAAGCGGAGGACGCGATGGCATCGCTGTACGAATCAATGTTTATCCAAATGGAGCAAATCGGCCGAGGGTCGTACGGAACCGTTTTCCGGTGTCTCCATCGGTTCGATGGGTGCATCTACGCCGTTAAAGTAATGAAAAAGTACAACAAGAGCAAGTCATTACGGCAGGTCGTGTATCGAGAAGCCTACGCGATGGCAGCGATAAATCGTAATTACTTTACAAAATGGACTTCCAAGTGAAAACAATTTTTTTTCTCTTTCCACAGAGGTGAACAACCCAAACATCCTTCGATACTACATGTCCTGGGAGGATACTCAACACGTCTACATCCAGACAGAGCTATGTGTTGGAGGAAGGTATGAAAGCCGTATTTTTTGTAATATACGAATTTATTTATTTTTTCTTTTTCTTATCAGTGTCGAGCTGAGGAAAAGTCCAAATGATCCAAACATGACTGTTTCTGTGCCCCGGGCGATTGACGATTTGATTACCATGTTGCTGCATGTCTCCAATGTACTGTTTCTCGTTTTGTGTCTTGGCTAATTTGTCCCTTCCTTTTTTCCCCTTTTCTTGTAGGGCCTGCGGGAGATCCACTCTAGAGGTTTTGCGCATCTAGATATCAAGCCTGACAACATTTTCCTCTCTGACGGCGTGTACAAGATTGGTAAACTTTTTTATTTTTTATTTTTTATTATTATTATTATACTGAATGACAAATATAAATTCAAGGCGATTTTGGACTGCTGGTCAAAGCACTCAATACCGCGACCGTCTCAGAGGGAGACAGCAAGTACCTCCCGCAAGAACTGCTCAAAAACAACCTGAGCGATTACGATCTGCGGCGGTGTGACATGTTTTCGCTGGGCGCGTCCATCTACGAACTCGCCCTTGGGCGGCCGCTGCCATCGGAGCAGATCGAGTGGCAGAGCTTTCGCGAGGAGACCGTGCCCTATCTGAACGGCTTTTCCCCAGAGTTCAACCTGCTCCTGCAACAGCTCACCGCGCACGATCCCTCGCAGAGACCCACCGCCATCGACATTTTGCAGCATCCCTTTGCCAGCACCACCCACGCCCGCGTGCAGCAGCTACTCAGCATCATCGATATGCACGGCATCACCCTGCCAGACCATCTACGCTCAACTTATTAGGCTCAGTATTTATATGTAAAAAACTTGCCAAGTCGTCGACGTGACGCGAGGCCACGTGTGCTTTTTCGTTTTTTTCCCTTCACACACGCCATTGGCGAACGGCAATGAATTCTGCCGCACTGAGTTCTGCCGCAGCGGCCGCCTCGTCCTCGTCGTCCTCGGTCGCCGGGTCTGTTGTCAGCCACGGGTCCGTTGCCGCCGTGGCAGTGGTCTCGGGCGCGTCGGCATCCCCGTCTGCCGTTGCAAATCAAGGATCTACACCTGCAGCTGCAGCCGCTGCAGCCGCCGTCGCCGCCGTAGCGGCTGCTACCGTGCTTGTGTCTTCAAACAACAGCAGCAGCACTGGCAGCAAGACGTTGACCGCAACCGACTCGGGCAACGCAGCAGCAGCCGTCAAGGCAAAGACCTCGATTGGTCTGCACTTTGTCGCGGGCGGCATTGGAGGTGCGCTGGGTGCCATCGTGACGTGTCCCCTGGAGGTATGGCGGTCTGTGGAGACTGAGGGACTGACACGTGTGTTTTGCCCAGGTGACCAAGACACGACTGCAATCGTCGCTGTACACCAAGCAGGCCCGAATGGAGTCGATCGTGTTTACGCAGAACGGTATCCCCCTCTTCTCAAAGGGAGCCACTGTCTCACATGGTGTTGGTTAGCTTCGTCGACGTTTGGGATCAGCTCAAGACCAAGCGGAATCTCGCGACTGGGCAATGTCGTGTACGGTCAGTTTGGCGCTGCCATTGAGACCATGAGCGACATCTATCGCACCGAAGGTATTCTTTTGCGTGAGGTGGCGATAGACTCACCTGTGCGTGGTAGGTGTGCGGGCGTTATGGAAGGGCCTGGGTCCCAACTTGGTTGGCATCATCCCGTCACGCGCGATCCACTTTTCGACCTACAACAAGTGTACGTGTCGTACACATCTCTCTCTTGTGACGCCCTAAGATTAAAAAACAAAACCAAAAAAAAAAAAAACTGCTAGCTAAAGAAGTCCTGGCGAACTGGCGCGGTGGAAAGGAGGACCCATTGGTACACATGTTGTCGGCCATAACGGCAGGCGTGACGGTGGCTACGATCACCTGCCCCTTGTGGCTTGTGAAGACGCGCATGCAACTGCAAAGCCAGGTCCCTGGTGCGCAGAGGCGGTACCGCAACAGCTTCCATTGTGTCGCCGAAGTCATCAAGAACGAGGGCTTTTTCGCACTGTATCGCGGTCTGGGCGCGTCGTACCTGGGTGTGATGGAAGGCACACTTCAATTTGTCATCTACGAGCAACTCAAGCTTGTCAGCTCTAGCCATGGTTCCTCCAAGCCAGGTACAGCAGCAGAAACATGAAAAACGTGAAGTTTGTTATAAATTATTGATTTTTATATTTTATTCATTTTACTCCAGACTGGCTAGAGTACTTTATGATGGCGGCCTCTTCAAAGCTGATCGCGGCTGTTGCAACCTACCCTCACGAAGTCCTGAGGACACGCATGCGCGAGCCTGTTTCCAACGGTGTCCTAAAATACAGGACCCTTGGCCAGAGCATCCGCACGATCTGGGCCGAGGAGGGAGCGTACGCATTTTACAACGGCATCGGTGCGCACGTTCTCCGTGTCGTCCCCAACGCAGCCATCATGTTCCTGGGTTACGAGGCAGTCGTACACTATTTCTCCTCCCCTCCCACTTTGACTGGATCAGCTTAGATTTTTTTTTTTTTTTTTTTTTTTGGGGTGGAGTTTCTGTGATTTTTAAAGAAATACAATACAGATCATCCGCAGCTGCTCAGATACTTGTCACTTAACCCTGTCATGACGCCTTAAGATTGAGGTTGTCGAGAGGGCAGCGATCGGACGAGTGCTGCAGCCACGAGTCGATGCAATGCGTGTGGAACTCGTGCTGGCAGGGCAGGCGTCGCAGCTTCTCGCCGAGAATGTAGCCAGAGAGGCAGATCATGCACTGCTTGTCGTGGTGTCTATGCTCGTCGGTGACGGTGACAAGGGCGTAGGCGTTGATCTGGGCGCGCGAAAGGGTCTTCTTGGTGACGGTGTCATCGAGCATGAGCAGGAGGTCATAGTCCTCGGGTGTGAGCACCTCCTTGAACTGGAGGGCCATGATGGCATTGCGGATGTGAGGCGCGAGCACGTACAGATGCTTGCCGGAGAGCGTGAGATGCTTTTGGTCAGGGGAGACGACGGCCGCGTCATCATAGTTTCCAAAGTACCCCGAGTTGTAGCCATTGTAGCGGGACATGTCGATGACGTTTTGTATGCGCGACTTCTCCTTGCGGTGCTGAAAGTGCTCGTTCATGTAGGCCTTGTGCTCGATGGCCCGCTGGTGGTCGCGGGCGTTCACGTACCGCTTGCGCACCTTCTCCTTGCGGTTGGCCGCAGTGCTCCGAACAAAACCGTACCCGCGCTTGATGTTGCGTGCACTGCTCTCATAGTCGTCCCCCAGGTCGTAGATCCACTCGGCGTCCGCAGCCTCTATCATGTCGTACTCTGGCTCGCAGTCGTCGTCGTCGTCGTCGATGGGCTGCGTCTCGATGGCGACATGGTCGTGCGGCCGATGGAGATACAGGTTGTGCAAAATCACGCTGGCGAGGTCCTCCTCCTCCTCCCCCTCCCCGTCCTCCTCCAGTTTCAGCGGTGCCTTGCCCTTGCTCTTGGTACAGGCAGAGGGAGGCACGGCCATCTTGGCCGGCGTCCTGGTCAGCAGCAGCTTGGCCTGGTGGAAGGCGAGCAGCTTGTCGCCCGCGTCGACGGTCAGTTGCGGCATGTGCGACGGTGTGTCACTGGGGTGTATGGGGCGATGTGGAATGGCCCTCGGCCCTTTTGTATTTGCGCCATGGCGCTTGCGCAACAACTCGTCAAGACAAAGGGTTTCGATGACGTGACTAAGAAATTCCACACCCGCCATGTTGGAACCTTCCTACGCTGCTTTCGTCAAGGTGCTGGGCACGGATGTCGTGGCCGGATTGAAGCCGCACGGCCAGTTCAAAGGTATACTTTTGGTCTCCCATGGGGGAAGGGCCGCGCTTCTGACGAACAAAAGAATAACTCAAGACACGTTCGTTTGGAATGGGCGGCCGATTCGCAACGTGCATTTGGTCGGGGCGATCGTGTCGGTCCGACAGAGGCCCAAGTTTAACGAGTACATATGTAAAAAGCTTTCAACTGTTGGTGCTTTTGTTTGAGTAACACTAAGTCCATGTCGGTGTAGTGGATGATGGCACGGGGCTCGTCACATGCATCCATTGGATCAAGCAGGAGACACCGGAGGCCGTCGGTACAATGGACATTGGAACGGCCGCTACGGCGGGGTCAGGCAGTATAAAAACCCTCCAGCACGGCTCGATCGCGTCTGTGCGAGGGCACCTGACAGTCTACAATGAGCAGCGGCAGGTCGCGGTCGATTTCATCGGTACTTACTATCTTTATCTTTTTTTTTTTTTTTGAAAGTATTTATTTATTCATGTTGAGTACGTAGCATCTGTGGACGATCCGAACGCCCAGATGCTTCATTGGCTAGAGGCGACATAGATATTTATTTCAACGGTAGACATTGTATTTTCTATAATGGGCCTCGGTCAATCCACGTTGAGCACGGCCGCTCAGCTCCAGGCCGTGTATGGTCGCCTTGCTGTGGACGATCGTGATACGTTTGCTTCGCTTTTCAAAGAGCATGCCAGCGGTGCTACGAAGCAGCTCAAGGCGGACGCACTGCGGCAGTGTTGTGCGTTTCTACCGAAAAAGCACAGCGATGCTCTGTACCACGTCATGCGCGCCAACAGTGGGCACGAGCAGCAGCAACAGCAGCTGGTGGACGAACTTGGCTTTGTCAAGACGATTGCTGCCATGACAAGGGGGACGCCGGACGAGAGGGCGGCCGCAATCGTCGACTGGACCCTCGTTTTGGCCGGTCGCGTGCCAAATCCCAGCCAGCCTGAGCAGCAGCGGCAACGGCAGCAGCGGCAACATCAAGGCCAGGCGCAAAATGCAAGCGACCCACCAGTCACGATGGGCGAGCTGAGGATGCTTGTGGAGGGTGTGGCCTTGGCAGCGCTCAAGTGCCACCAAGCCCTTCGGTCGCATCCTGACAACGTGGCCTCGGCCCGCGACGCATTCGTGACGATGCTGATGGATGAAGGCTCGGCGCCCAATGCACCGCTAACGAAGGACGATGTGCGACAGTGGTTTGCCAAGGCGACCATGTTCTCCAAATTGTGGAGCACGCTGGTCGAGTTTTCGTTTTTGCATCGGGAGGAGGTGCTGGAGCATCACAACCAGGATGCCACTGCCACAGCCGACCGAGCCGAGCACCACGACGATCACGATGCCATCTCGGAAAAGCGCAAGGCCGAGAGCCGCGAGGCCGGTCTGCGCCTGCCTCGCATTCGTGGTCAACCTTCGTCCATCCTCACATGGGACACGATCTGGATGGTCAACCAGCACGTACCTGCCCCTTGTCGGCACATGTGGCGGGTGCGATCGATACATGTGATTTTTGCAACCCTGCATCCTAACTACGTAGTAAAATCAGGCCCTGTACAATGACCGCGTGCACGGAAAGAGTTGGACCAAGTTTACGAAATCGCTCATCAGCCAAGGCCTGACGGTGATCGTGATCGAGGACGAGGCAGGTGCACAATTTGGCGCGTTTGCAAGCGTCAATTGGACCAAGAACGCAAAGTGGTATGGCAACACGTCCTGTTTCCTATTTTCCCTCTCGCCACAATCGGGGGTATTTAATGCTGGCACTCTGAACGGTAAACTTCTTTATTACTAAAGTCTCAACTCTTTCATCATATTAAAAAAAAAAAAATATTTTTTTGTAACAAAAAGATCATTACATGTACCTCAACTTTGGTACGGAGACGCTTCCAAACGGCCTGGTAACAACTATTTTTCTTTTTTTTCTTTTTACGAAAGACAACAACAACAAAAAAAGGCGATGGGCGGCCAACACGGATACTGCGGACTCTGGCTGCAAGAAGGATTAGAGGAGGGTCACAGCAAAGGGTCGCCACGGAGCACAACGTACCAGTCGCCACGGCTGTCCAAGGAGGAAACCTTTAAGATCGCGCACATCGAGGTTTGGTGCGTGCTCGAAAACGAGGTCGATCCGAACCGCGAAACCGGCCCGAGCATCCTCGACCAGTACAAGGAAGACCAGATCATCCTGGAGTGGGCCGGTCGAGAGATGCACTCAAAGGCCTATCGCGATGGCGGCGCAGACGCCGAAATCGAAGATTGAAAATTTATTGTGTAATTTTTTTTTTGTAATGCTGAGACATTATATCGCACGCTTTGCTACCGCTGCCGCTCGGCGGGACCCACGCCAAGTATCGCGATGTGAAGCAACCCCCGCATGCACTAATGCGCCAATTGACAGGTGCTGGGTGTTGGCCCCAACGCGAGCGTGTCCGACATCAAGCAGGCCTATTACAAGCTCGCGATGGCGCACCATCCCGACACGAGCAATGTGGACAGTGCGCACGCGTTTGCTGAGATCGGCGAGGCGTATCGTACGCTACTCGCACAGCAAGCGACGCCGGCAAAGGAGACGCTGACGGTGGACACGTTGCGGTAAAGGATTAGCCACCCCAAAAAAAGGAAATGCATTAAATGCATGCATAGGGACATCCGCGACCAAGTGGACGAGAAGATCATCGGCCAGGCAGCCGTGCAGTCGTCCAAAAAGTTCTTCTCCAGCACGTTCTTCAAGATCGTGGGCGAAAACTTTGACGTGGTCATCCACCGCCACTTGGAGCAGGTAACAACAACAGCACTGCTGAACATACGACTCACGCACACAAAACCGGGATAGCGCGACCTCATGTCGGCGATGGAGACATTTCGACTGATGCAACTTATGAAGGAGCGCCCCACCAGAGCAACGTTCGAGATGCTCATACGTGGCTGCACCATGAGCATGACCGCGACAAAGGACTACAAGCAAGCCGACCATCTCACAAAGTCGCTTTGGCTAACCGTGCAAGAGCTCTACGATCGCATGGAGAACGAGTTCAAGCTGCGTCCAGACATGTGGACTTGCCACGAGATGATCAGAGCAAGCGGAAAAGCTGGACGTTTTGACGATGCCAGATACTACTTTGATCTCCTTTGCGAGAACGCATTTACCCTGCCCACGCGGCCGGTGTACAACAGCATGCTCGAAGCTTGCGTCCGCACAGGCAACTATGCTCACGTATGCCCATCCAAACGTTTTTTATTGAACACGTTAACGTTATTTTTTCTCAAGTGCTTTGAGGTGATGGAAGAGATGGACGAGATCAAGACGGCCATGTGGTTCAAGTGGAAATTTAGGGGCGATGCAGTTACCGTTGGTCTTCTCCTGCAAGCTTCTGTTGAAGGCAAGCTCTTGGACAAGCTACCCCGTGTACTCGAATTGACGGTATTTATCCCCAAACAAAAACAAAACAAAAAATATTATTAAACATTTCACCAATGCACTCCAAGGGAAAGGACGGACTCAATCCCAACGCCGCAACCGCAAATAAACTGTTGGAAGAATGCATCCGAGAAAACAAGCTGGATGTTGCAAAGACCCTCGGGGACATTTTCAAGCAACGCCGCATCGCTGTTTCTCCAGAGCTGCAGCAGCAACTTGCTTCTGGACAGGAACAAATAAAATAATTCCTAGCTTTCTGTCTGCTTTCCAAACAATCATAAAAGTCACGGCGCTAGACATGAGCAGCAAAAATTTATTTTTTCAAAAAAAGCCTCTTGGAGGGCAGAGAACTGAAAAATAAATAAAAGTTGTGGTAGCGACTGTTTGAAGAGGGAGGAAAATGAAGGGGAAAAAAAAAAAGACGGGGGCGGGGGGCGGCATATAGAACATACAAAAAGGCAAAGACCATTAAAAAAAAAAAAAAAAAAGACGGATCTAGAGGTGCAGCTTTGAGATCAAGTCTGTGCACAAGTTTTTGTATCTGCAGGCAAAAACCATTAGTCTTCAAACCAGAAAGTCTCGATAACGTACTTCCACGAATCGCCTGCCAACCGCTTGAACCGTAAGCCATTCATTGAGAGGCGCGGGAGTTTGCAAATTTCGACCTCAAAGGCAACGTCCTATGCACAAGGCGACAAAAGAGAAAAAGGTTTCACCTTTCGCAAAGTCTCGTTTTTGGGAATCGTACCTCAAATTTGCAGATAAACACAAAGGCCGTTCGCTCAAACGCCACCTTGTGCTGTCCGAGGACGTCTTCGATGATGAGCACAATGTGCTTTGGATCCTTGGACGAGGTAGTGTTGATCGAAAAATGGAAGCGGAATGACCGGGGTTGCTGCGGAAAGAAATAAGGGAATCGCCAAACAACAACAAAGAGGGACAACATACAATATCAGAGTCCTTTTTGTGACGACGAAAAATGTTGCCAAATGAAAATGGAGAGCCCAAGGTGCTGCCCGCTCGTGGTGACGATGGCAACGGGGGACTTGCCACGCCGCTTGGGATGACAATGTTGAGCTGGGGTGCATTGCCTTGAGGCACCGCTGCTCGCTGCGGGGTCGGCGACTGCGCAGGGCTGCTGGCAGGGTCATTGGAGCCCAGTGTGAGGGCACGCTGTCGTCGTTTCTTTTCGCTCTTTGGCAATGGGGCTATCGATCTTGCCTCATTTGCAACCGCCGAGTCCAGTAATGACTGCAAAAGTGCAACAGTGGTGGCACTCGACGTTGCTGTCATCTGTCAAAACAGGATTTTAGCGGAACGACGACGGGGGGTAAAATGCATACGGGGAAATGGGCTTCCGACTTGGCCAGACTCGCCGAGAGAGGAGTGATCAGGACGTTCGACTGAGAGGAGACTGGGCTTGAATTCGTCGATATTCTCGGAGGGGCACGGTGCTGCAATAGTGAAAGAAAGAAAGAAAGAAAGAAAAAAAAATGAATTTTCGGTTTGAACTGCGACGCAAACCAGTTAGTTACCTTCTTCAAAAGGTCTTTTCGCAGCGAATCCACGTCGGGCTTGTTGTTGACCGTGTGCGAGCGTTCACGGGCGTGTTTTCGCACAGGGGGAGACGCAGGCACAGACCCGTCCACGATGGTTGACAACGGCCTGGCACGTTCAACCGTCGGTGCGGGACGTGCCAAAGGAGGTGACGGCACCCCCTCTGACTTGATGACATTCCACAGAGCCTCTGCGGCATCGCTCTGGCATTTTTTGTTTGCTTGTTTAGCAAGGCATGAGAAAAAACAAGGCAGCCTTACCGATGATGAGGCTATTGGCGAAGTAGGCGGCGACGAAATCGGACTTGTCGTTGCGGACGCAGACAATCCTGACGGAACCACCAACGGTATCGACTGTGCGGCTGTGTCCAAAGCAGAGTGGTTTGGCGTGTTGATAGTCAAAGTAGTCAAGGCACCAGACACGACAGCAACGGGATCTGGACGGGACTCTGGAATGGGCGGCCGCGAGTACTTTTTGTCGTAGAGCAAAAAGTAGATGGCTGTGACAGAGTCGTACACTGCGTCGTGACAGATTATTATTTTATGAAAGGTAACTTTTTTCAAACCTTCACTCGCCAGAGATGCCTCTACGGTGGCCTGAGTGTAACCCATTGTGGCTAGTTGACTGATAATAAAATTGTGCTGCTCGGGGGAGATTGATATTTCGTACTCCATGCCGTCGCCGAGGCCCTTTTGCAATATTTTAGTGTGTTCTTCCTTTGACTTCACTGTTTATTTATTTGTTACCTTGGAGTAACCTTCATTCAGCCATTTGTCCCGCTTGATATCACTCATGGACGCGCGCGCGCCAGGATCAACTACAAGCATCTTCTTGATAAGCCTCTCGCAGTCTGAGGGAAAGCAAATTAGTTTTTGGGACTCTTTCCCCCCCTATCGCTCGGCTTTACCTGACGAGATGTAAAAGGGGACCTTGAATCGACCAGCGAGCACGCGCGCGCGCAACTGGGTAAGGCTGCTCCCGTCAAAGGGAAGGGCACCGCACACGAGCACAAACAGGACCACGCCGAGACTCCAGATGTCGATCTCGGGGCCCGTGTACTATGCCACGGCCGTTATTTTATTTCTTTTTTTTTTTTCTTCTTCTTTAGGTGTTTGTTTTACCTCCTTGCCCAAGAACAGCTCTGGCGCCGCATACGGCGGGGAGCCACACCATGTGTTGAGCTGCTGACCAATCTGGAACTGATTGCTGAAACCGAAATCGGCAATCTTGGCGTTGAGGTTGAGGTCGAGCAGGAGATTCTCGGCCTTGAGATCTCGATGAATAATCTAGCAAAAGGTCACACGCGTGGAAAAAAAAAATTAGCAGAAAACAGTACCTTGAGACTGTGGCAGTAGTCAATGGCAGAGAGGATTTGACGGAAATGCCTGCGTGCCTCCTTCTCCTTCATGCGACCGTGTGCGACGAGGTAGTCAAACAGCTCTCCGCCCTCCGCGTACTCCATCACCAAGAAGATTTCCTTGTCAAACTCGATCACCTAGAGGCGGCGAAAATTTCGCATATTAATCGCACACGGACAGACCGCCAAGGAGGGTCAGGGAGGGGGGGGGGGGGGGGTACCACGTATAGCCGACAGACATGTGGATGGTTCAGACGCTTGAGAAATTTGACTTCGCGCGATAATTTTTGCGTTGCCGCTTGCGACAGCTAGCAAGGAGTTGAATCACAGAGCCAGGGACAGACAGTGGCATACCTTTGTCTTGTCGATGATCTTTATCGCGACCTTGGCGCCTGTGGGCTGGTGCGTTGCTAGCTTGACTTTTGCAAAGTTTCCTTTTGTAATTTTCACAAGGCGGATGATTAGCACCACAGTGTGAGAGAAAGAGAAAGAGAGTTGCGGTATGGTACCCTCGCCGATGGTCTTCTCGAGCTCATAGTTGCCCACACGTGTCGGCTTCATGGGGCCGCGTCGTTCGTGTGCAGTTTCGGCGCTCTCGACGCCTGATTGGAAAACAGCAACGGTTGCGGACGTTACGTTAGTAGTGATTTCCAGCGAAATGCCCAGCAGCAACCAAAGAATTGAGACCAGCATGCACAGGAGAAAGCGTTGTAGGGAGACCCGAGTCCATGCCTCTTTTCTCAAATGAGAGAAAAGACATTGTAGCAACAGAAAGAAAGGGAAAGAGGAACGTGAACAAACCCCACACATTGAATGTTGTGGACAAGGAAGAGGAGAGAGACAAACGTACTGTCAGAGGAGAACGCTGGCGACATTGGTGGCGACATTGACATTGGAGGACTGAGACCTCCGTTCGACGTGGCACCGGAAGCGGTGGCCGGCGAAACGGCGGTGGCCATCTGACCTGACCTGTACTTTGACAATTATGAGTCTAAAAATAGAAGGAATTTTTCTTTTTGGATCGTGGTGAAATCGCTGGGTCCGACGACACGGAAGGGTACGCGAATTTTACACAGTGGGGTCAAGGGGCGTTGGGCGAACGTAACCGGTGGATCGTTATCTGGACCAGCAAACACATGACACTGTCGGTTGTTTATTTTTTTCTTCGTGTGTTTTGGGCCTGTTTCGGAGCGGAGGAAAAGATCGCTCAAAAAACTTACATCAAAACAACAAACAACAACAATGAACAAACGAACGAACGAACGAACGAAAGAAAGAAAGTTTCAAGCGTAGACCTCGTTGAGGATCGCAGCAAGGCGGAGGGCAGCCTTTGCGATCGATTTTTCCTATCGTGGATTTTACTTAAACCATTATGTTCAAAATAAATAGGACGTACCACAACTTCATAGTTGGCGTTGTAGTACTCATCGCCGAGGACTGCACCATCGTAGACACCGACCATGACGTTGGAGCAGTTGAGCTGGTCGATCTCGACAGCCCATTCCTCGGGGCAGATGGTGGTTGTGCCAGACGAGCAGAAGAGCCATTCGGCGATCTCGTTAGCCCACTTGCCCGAAATCTTGGAATTGATCTCGGAGACGTAGCGAGCCTCGCTGCCGAGGAGACCGATGGTGTGCTAATACATAAAAAAATTTTTTTTTGAGTTTCAACCTTTACGATCATCGCGCCTACCTCCGAGATGCCGCTATCCCAGAGGGAGTGGAGGTTCCAGTCCTCGCCAAAGAACTGCAGACCAAAAAGGAGCGATATTCCTCAGAAAACAGAATGGATAAAAATGCGCACCTCAACGTCAATGCTGTTTCCACCGGTGATTGAGGGGGGGCCAAGGACGTGGGTCGGGTTGTGGATGTCCTCGATAAAGTGGGTCAGGAACTTTAGTGCCTCCTCCAGGCTGGGGCTGGGCTTCTCGCCGGTGAGCTGGTAGCTGTAGTTGTAGACGGCTGTTCGGGAAATTTAGCAGGGTGTTCGGATGGTGAATAGCTAAAAACCTACCACCGACAACGCACATGTCGTTCGCGCAGTCGCGCGCATAGTTGAAGTTGCAGTTATCCGGGGGCTGCGGAGAACCAGGACGTCAGGGGTTGCAGAGGGAAAAGACAAACAAACACTTGTTTTACATTGTCGTTCGGGTTGACATAGTGCAGAACGGCACTCCACGAGTACTTGCTCTGGCTGCGGACATCGTCGGCCCAGGTGCAGATGCCAGGAAGACCCTCCGAACCGACAAGCTCGACGACACTGTCGTAGGCGCGAGTGGTCAGGTTGGCCTGCGCGATCTCGCTCACGATTTCGTGCACTATTTTTTATAGTTTAGAAAGGAGGCTGCGCAACAGGTCCTACCTGTGAAGCCCCAGGCCTCACGCTTCTTCATCGGCGCGGCGACGGCGCTCGAGGAGACGGCCGCAACCACGGCGGCCGCAAGGACAACCTTGAACATTATGCGCGTGAAAAACAGACGAATCGATTTCGCACGTGGGTCTAGTTTGCACACGCACCCTGAAATGGCGTCGACCGATAGGTTTGCGTTGCTAACCTTGCTTTGTCCTCCCTAGCTAACGTGTGCGTGTGTGTCTGTATGGCAGGTACCAGAGCCCGCTGACGAGCCGCTACGCCTCCAAGGAGATGGCGTACAACTTTTCGGATGACAAAAAGTTCTCGACCTGGCGCCAGCTGTGGGTATGACACGCACTTGCTAGGAGCCATGTGGCTCAAATGTCTTGCAGGTCCACCTGGCCAAGGCAGAGAAGGAGCTCGGACTGGACATCAAGGACGAGCAAATCAAGGAGATGGAGGCCCACCTGACCGACATTGACTACAAGCTCGCGGCGGAGGAGGTAGTGCAACGACATTCACAAGAGAAAGAGTACTCACTGCCTTGAACAGGAGAAGAAGCGCCGCCACGATGTCATGGCCCATGTGCACACCTTTGGTGTCGCCTGCCCAACGGCGGCTCCCATTATCCACTTGGGCGCGACCTCTTGCTACGTCGGCGACAACACCGATCTCATCGTCATGCGCGATGGCCTCGACATCCTCATGCCCAAGCTGGCGCGTGTTATTGACCGTCTGTCGGTACCATACTGCGCCATCTGTGTCTGCTACCGTTGGCCATCTAAAATGTTGGTGTCCACAGAACTTTGCGCAAAAGTACAAGGACCTGCCGACGCTTGGTTTCACCCACTACCAGTCGGCTCAGCTCGTCACCGTCGGCAAGCGCGCGTGCCTGTGGATCCAGGAGCTCTTGATGGACCTGGGCAACCTCGAGAATGTCAAGTACTGACCCCTTTGCAAATCCGTCTGCGTTTACTCAACCAATAAAATACTATTAAAGGAAGCAGCTCCGTTTCCTCGGTGTCAAGGGAACCACCGGTACCCAGGCCAGCTTTTTGACCCTCTTCAACGGCGACCACGAAAAGGTCAAGAAGCTCGACAGCCTTGTCGCTCAGATGAATGGCTTCGACAGCCGATGCTTCATCGTCTCTGGCCAGACCTACACGCGCAAGCTTGATCTTCAGGTTTGTTTCGTTTTATTTTACTCTTTTTTTTTTTTAAAAAAAAAAGAATTTCTCAACACAAACAGGTCCTCACCGCAGTTTGCAACATTGGATCGTCAGCGACCAAGCTTTGCACCGACCTGCGCCTGCTCGCCAACCTCAAGGAAATCGAGGAGCCCTTTGAGAAGGACCAGATCGGCTCGTCGGCAATGGCGTACAAGCGCAACCCCATGCGCAGCGAGCGCGTGTGCTCTCTCTCGCGCCACCTTATGTCCCTCCTTGTCGATGCCCAGCACACAGCCTCTAACCAGTGGTTTGAGCGCACACTGGATGACAGGTATATCGCGCTTATTTTTTTTGGAGGGCAGTTGAGTCTGACTCGATGCTCTGTGGCAGTGCCAACCGACGCATCTCTATCCCAGAGGCCTTCCTCACAGCAGACATTGTGCTGTCGATCCTCCAAAACGTCTGCGAGGGTCTGGTCATCTACCCAAAGGTGATTGAGCGTCACATCAACGAGGAGCTGCCCTTTATGGCCACCGAGAACTTTATCATGGCCATGGTCAAGGCTGGCGGCGATCGCCAACAGTGCCATGAGGAGATCCGCGTGCTTTCGCTGGAGGCCGCCCATGAGGTCAAGTACAACGGTCGCGACAACAACTTGATCGACCTCGTCCGCAAGAGCGCTTATTTCGCCCCGATCCACAGCCAGCTGGACGACCTCCTCAAGCCGTCCACCTTTATCGGACGCGCCCCAGAGCAGGTCGCCGAGTTCCTCGAAGTGGAGGTCGCCCCTGTGCTCGCCATTTACACAGGCAAACTCGAAGGCAAGGTCGAGCTTTCGGTCTAACAAAACAAAACAAAAAAAAATAAAGGATAGGTTTTTTTTTTTTTTGTTTTTGGTGGTTGTCTCATCACGAATTCGAGTGTCATTTTGCATGTCTAACGCTTGCCACGCTTGCTGGTGCTCGCGGGGCTGTGCGCCACAGAGGCTGTCGGGCTCTCTGCACTGCGCTTTATCCCACGACGACCCGATGCGGGGGTCTCTGGCAAAGGAGTCGGGGCGGGCGAGGACGGCGTTGTGGACGTCTTCGCCTCTTTGGCGGGTGTTGCTGGGGCTCTCCCGCGTTTAGGCTTTTTCCCACTGTCTTCGTCTGCCGCAGACGATGAACCATGGCCAGCTGGGCTGCTCGGTACTGACGACCTTGACTCGGTGCGCCTCAGGCCAGCCAGACCCTTTGAACTCTGGTTATTGTTGTGTTTTAGTCAAAAAGTTTGCACTGGCAGCAAACCTCAATGACCGAGGCCGGAAGCATAAACTCGATTTGCTCGTCCTCGTCGCCGTCCTCGTTGTCCGAGCTATCCTCCTCGTCGTAGCTATCCAGCATGTCGAGGTTGTACAGGGTCTTGAGGTGGTCCCACAGCGACTTGACAGAGACAGGGTGCCCGACAACGTCGCTGACGTGCTGTTGCAGCATGAACATACGCAGGTGCTTGTGAATGCCTTTGTGTACGCGCGTTAGTCCCAAACACGACGCAGACAGGCTTACCCACCGGCTTGCTGCGAGTCAGCCCTTCAAAGAGAGCGATTTCCAGTTCAGTCTCCATGTTTTTTGAATGTGTTGCCCTGATTGGTACGTGCTCGACGAAGATGTGCAGGTTGCCGACGAGATCTACATCAACGGTGGTCGTATCCTGCCACACAAGGGCATCAGCACCTGCATTACCGAGCCTGAAATTGTTATGTGAAGCTGGGGGGGGGGGGGCCTGGCAAAAATAAAATCGTCTCTTCCGTTGCATTTACAAAAAAAAAACAAAAAAAAAAAACTGGTCTATGCAAAGAACTCATCCAACTGCTTGATGTAGTGTTGACGGAACGAGTTCTCGTCGGCGGGACGGTTGATGGGGATCCACTTGGGCTCGTCCTTGAAGAGGCGCATGGCGTGGATAAAGTTCTTCTCGTCCAGGGTGAATCGGTGATAGATGCCGGCGGGCTAAATCGAGCTGGTTAGTAGAACCATAGATGTCGTTTGTCGTACGAGGATGATGAGGTCGCCAGGCGAGACCTGGATGCGAATCCACTTGTCGGCCTTGTCGCGGACGTCAAAGTAGCCCGAGCCGTTGAGGACAAAGCGAATCTCCTCGTCCTCATGGAGGTGCCTGTTTTTTTTTTTTTTTGGGGGGGGGGGGGGTATTTCATGTGTTCTACAACGGTTCAAACGTACTCTTCGAAAAAGGTCTTGATCTTGGCCTCGTAGATGTCGCCCATCTTTTCCTTTGACACCTGGATCTGTGCGAGTGTGTTCAGTACGGCGCTGGACAGCAGCCTGAGTGCGCAGCACGTGCGTACCTCGTCGCGGTTCTTGTAGCTGCGCTTGGCCGCGAGGTCATTCACCTTCTCGAGATAGTTGTCGGTGCCAAGGTCAAAGTACAGGACGCCAATGCGGGCAAGGTCGTCCAGCGAGGCGGGCAGGTTGGGCTCCTGCTGGTGCGGCAGACGCTGGTCGGCGTCCGACGAGTCCATGTACCAAGACGCGACCATTGTCGGAGGAAGCTGTTTACCCGTTGCAACCGTAAAAAAAAATTACATGGCTTCAAGACGTTCCATTCCAAATTCAACCACGATTGCCAACGTTGCCATATTCTGATGTCGTAACTCGTCTACGTGGCCTTCTTGCCCTTCTTGTCCTTGTCGCCTCCGAGCTGCTTCTTGCGCTGGGAGATCATGTAAAAGTACTGGCTCGGGAACACTGATGCGAGGCGGGTATTAATACAGGCATGCAACGTCTCTTTGAACATACGAGGGATGTAGAGACCGATGAGGATGACGAAAACATAGAAAAGCTCGTCCTGGACGACGTGGCCCAAGGCCGTGTAGATCTGCACCATCTCCGAGCCGGCGCCCGACGGGTAGAGGACAAAGAAGAGGGTGTAGCTTTTTACAGAATTGACGACGATGTTAAGAGGTGCTTGCCGCGATATGAATGAATGTGAGATACCGAAGCCACAGGAGGGCGTAAGGACGGATGTTGAGCAGGTCGCTAGCATAGTTGGAGTAACGGATGACCTCGGTGATGCCCCACGAGAGGACCATGGTGAAGAAGGACCAGTGCGCAGGGACCTGTAGGGCAAGGATCAGCCAAGAAACGAGTGAAACAGAGGCGCACCTCTGGGTACTGCTCGCAGACGGCCCAGAGGACGACGACGCGCGAAAACACCTGAACGGTGGTGGTGAAAAGAGACGAGGGCACGAGACCTAATGTCCCAACATGTTTTAAGGAGAGAAGGCAGAGAGAGAGAGAGAGAGAGAGAGAGAGAGAGAGAGAGAGAGAGAGAACGCATGGGTGCGTGAGTACCAATGGCGACATGGGCAATCTCGAGAAAGGCTGCCGTTTGCCAAATCTTGAGCGGCAACTCGACCGCGGCCCACATGCCTTCAAACGACTGCGTGCTAGCATACTCGAGCACAGCCAGAATGACGACCTGCAGCCAGCCCAGAGCCAGGACGACATTGTACGCCGTCAGGTAGAGCTTGACACTTGACGACAGTTCTGGTTGGGAAGAGGTCAGACTGAGGAGACACACACACACACACACAGGCCCAGCATACCCTTCTTCTTGCTCGAGGCTACAGGAGCCGAGGGAGCAGGGGGAGCAGCGTCCGACGAGAGGGTCTCCTTGTTCTCGCCAAACATGCTGCCGTCAGCAGTGACGTTCTTTTTCGCAACGTTCACAGGCATCGTTTTTTTTTTCTTTCCCCTTTGTTCTTTTGAAAAGATTGCCTAACCCAACCTAAGTTGTGAATGCAGCCAGAAAAGAGTGCAGTGAAGCCAAGAAACAGTGCAGAAAAATGAACGTGTGCAGGTAGAAGTGGAGGGTGACGGCAGCAGTACATGCAGAGAGTGCAGTCAGTCAACAAAATCACCGTAAACCAAAACGTACCTTGTTACAGCTAGAGACCCGCTGAAGGGTCCGATCCGGGTTGGATACGATGCAAAAAATAGTGCATACACACACTCACTCCTGGCTTCACTGAAGGCAAAAAGTAACCTCACAGTGAGGTTTAGTGTTCATCGTTGCACTGTTTTCTGGCTCACATTCACACATTCGCTTTCGCATGTATTCTGCACTCGAGGCTAGATTTCAATGTTGCGATAGTCAAAGACCTCCTCGCTGGGCGGCGCGTCGAGATCATGGTACGAGCGGATGGGACGGCCGGAGCCTTCCACAGCAGCCACCCCCGAGGGCGGCGGACGAGAAACTCGTGGACGGCGGTCTATCGATGATTTAAGACTCTGACGGCAGAAACAAGCAATATTTTGTATTTTACCATCGTCATGATCGTAGGACCGACGGGAGTAAGGGTCGCGCCGGTTGGATGACCAGCGAGGACCACCGTCGTAGCCGCCGCCTTGGCCACTGCGATCGCCGTATCCACTGCTGCCACCGCCATAGTAACTGCCTCCCTCGGCAGGGAGACCGGCGAGAGGAACATCGGGCTGCTCCTGCTGCAGAAGCTGCTGGACACCTCCAGTAGCAGCAGCAGATGACGCCGTCGCTGACGGGATGACAAAACGGTTGGCGTCACGCAAGTAGTTGTTGTACATCTCGGCCTGTTTTTCCAGGGAAATCAGGAAGGGAGAAAGAAAAGCAACCGGTTTTCTACCTCCTCTTCCAACGCAGACACCTTTTCAGTGTGCTTTGTAGACAAGTGCTTGACGACAAAGTCGGGTCCCTTGAAGAGCTTGGAGCAGATTGAGCAGCGGTACTTGGACTCCTCGACTTTCACCACGCACTCTTGAAGACCCTGTTCGACCTCGAGGGCTGGGTTCTTGGGCTTCATCTTCAGGAACTGATCATCCGAGATGGCGGCCTCCAGGCGTTTTTTGATCAGTTGATCCAAAGAGAGCAGAGCGTCAGCAGAACCTAAAACATGGGATTCAGCTACGTATCACCCGCTTTGCTTTGTTTTACCTTCGTTATTTGCAACGGGACGTTCAGGTTTGCTCCCTGTTTTTCGCAAAAGCGCAAGCTTATTTTGGGTCTCCGTCGCGGTGTAGTAGTCAAAATAGTGCACATTTCGCAGGTACGCAATGAGCAGATCCAACTGCGAGGAGACCTCGGTCGAATTGATATTTTTGGGGATGCGTGTGACAAACGACGGTGAGATGCTCTTTTCCTTGTCCAAGAGGGTGACCTGTGGATTTCAAAAGTGCAAAAGCAATGAGTGGAAACACACCAACAGAAAACAGTAAACACACCAACTCGATGGCCTGCTTATGATCGTGGACCTTGCGTTCCAGAGTTGAAAAGCCCGGGTCGACAGTGTTGCTTCGAGTGAGGTTGGTGGTGGTGTGAACGCTCAGGAAAAACTCAAAATTGTCGATCTTTGTATGCGTGATCGCCTTGCAGGCCGCGTTTGCATCCACATCGGCCTTGTAGTACGCATATCCGCTGCGGTGGTACTTTTTTTGCGGGTTGACATCCTCCAGTTCGAGGTGGACAAAGCCATCCACTTTTTTGCACATCTGCCAAAACGAAACTTAGACGAGACGCAAAAAAAAAAAAAACCGATTGATACCTCTTCAATTTTTGCAATTTCCACACTGGGAGGGACCGTCTTGATGTACAGGAGCTTGGCAATGTTGCCGCTAGTGCCCTCCGTCTCAGCAGCAGCGTTCGCAATGGCTTCCCCCTCGCGCTTGTCATAGGTGAGGCCCTCAAACTCTCCAGCGCCAACCTGCGTCATGAACGTCTCGTACTCTTCCTTTGCGAGCTGCTTGGCCGTGGCATCGTGCCGGACCTTGCGGCTTTGGAGGTACTTTTCCTTGAACCTACAGCAATAGAGAGGTCAGTCGCAAGGGACAAACCACGCGCGTTCTTGTCGTACCAGTCATAGTTTTTCAGCTCGCCAAACGACTTGACCACGTTGCGGAGGTCAAACTCGGTCTTGTACTCGGCGTAGGCCGCGGGCGCCTTCTCGTGGTCGATGGTCGAGTCCTGCAGCAGGATAAAGTCCTTGAACGACAGCAGCGTGTCACCCTTGAGCAGTTCAGCGGCTGACTTTGTGGCTGGGGCCGCGTAAAAGTCGTCCCTAAGAAGAAACGGTAAATATTTTTTTTATACACAGGAGCAACACGACAGTACCTGCGGGCACGCTTGTTGCCACCGTAGCTCTGTTATCGGAGGTAAAAGAAAGAAGAAAAAAGAAAAAAGAAAACGGGGTTCCAGGTCAGGGAGGGATTGGCGAATGACAAAAAGACACAGCATACCCTGTCGTCGTCGAAGTTTTCCCTGTTCCAAGAAGGAAAGAAAACGTTAGCCCTTCAGTTTATGTACAAATTTCGACGTACCGTCCTTTGTACCGGCGCTCGACGTCGCGACCAAACGCGTCCACTTCGCGCTCGCGTTGAAATCGTCCTCCTCGGTTGTCTGCAGTGAAAACCCCAACGTCAGGGCATCCTTTTCACGCTGACCAGCTGTTACCATCTTCCTCGTCGTAGCCGCCGCCTCCGCTATAGTCGTCCTCATAGGGTCTGCGTGCCATTCTCAGTTCAGTATCAGCAAGGAAGGACCTGAGCTGGGTGGGCACTTCTTTTTTTTTTTGCGGAAAAAAAAAAAAGTCGATTCAGTTTTTTTGACCTGCACTGAAAGAAAAAAAAAAAAAAACACTGAACAAACTGTAGGAGACAAGTTTGACGATCAACGAAGAGGGGTCATCTTTTTTCCTTATTAAAACTTTTTTTCAGACGAGCTCAAAGTAGCGCTTGAGCTCCCAGTCAGTTACGGCCTTCTGGTACAGGGCCCACTCCTCGAGACGTGTGCCGACAAAGTGGTCAACAAACTGATCGCCAAAGAGCTTTCGTGCAACCGAGTCCTTTGCTCCCATCCTATTTCGAAATAAAATAGGTTGAATAAGGGGAAAAAAAAAAAAAAAGTAAACAGAAAATTCGACGTACTTGGTGGCGGCATCGCCCAAGTTGGAGGAGAGGCGCGAGTGCGATGGAGCGCGCACATTGTCGCCCACAGATTGGGGCTGCAGCTCAAGCTTGTTCTTGATACCGTACAGGCCCGATGCAAGTGCAGCGGCCATGCAGAGGTAGGTGTTGATGTCGGAACCACCAACACGCATCTCAACTCGCGTCGAGCTGGGTGAAAGCGTGATGACACGGCATGCAGCCGTTCGGTTCTCAACACCCCATGTGACGACGACCGGCGCCCATGCTAAAATAAAAAATGTCAAAACAAAAATTTACTCGGTTTGAAAATGCGTCACCGTTCTCGACCATGCGCTTGTAGCTGTTGATGGTGGGAGCATACATGGGCAGGATGTACGGCAAGCAGTACAGCTGTCCGGCCAGGAAGTGCTTCATCGTCTCCGACATCTACGCAGCACGTTTTTAAAACCGATTTTGCTCACATATCCCATCCATACCTTGAGGGGATCGGAAACATCGCTAAACACGTTGTTCTTGCCCTCGAGATCCCACAACGAGTAGTGAGTGTGGCCAGAGCAGCCAGGCAGGGACGGGTCCGGCTTGGCTGTTGCGTGTCGGAGGAAGGAGGTGAGCTTTTAATTTTCTAGCTTTTTTACCCATGAAAGAGGGGATGATGCCGTACTCGCTGCCGATGATCTTTGCTGAAGATTTGAAGAGCTGTGCGCGGTCTGCGACGGTGAGGGGGTCGCTGTACTCGATCGCAACCTCGTAAACACCAGGTCCTTGTGGAAAGGACGAGACGATTTAGCGGTCAAGTTTTTTTGGTTTTATTACCAGTCTCGGTGTGCAGACCCTCGATCGGGATGTCAAACTTTTTCATGTCGTCAAACAGACGGTTAAAGTACTCTTGGTGGCGAGCCGGGCGCAGGAGAGAGTAGCCAAACATGCCCGGGGTGAGCGGGGTCGGTTTGACATAGTTCTTCTGCTGGAAGGTCTCGGGCGTCTCTGTTTACATAGTTTGATGAACAACCAACCGATACGGCGGCATCCTAGCAAGGGACGCTTACCAAGAAAGTTGTAAAACTCAAACTCGACGCCGGCGTAGGCCTTGAAGCCCTCCTTCTTGAGGTCGCTGAGGACGTTCTTGAGAAGAGTGCGAGGGCAGATGCTCAGCGGCTCTCCCTTGGTTGTGAGAAAGTCAACGAGGAAGAAGGGCACGTTGCTGTTCCACGGCATGCGGCGGAACGACGCAAGGTCGACCTTGGCGAGGATGTCCTCAAAACCTGCTCAACCACCCCCCACATGGTCAGAATCACCCCCACATTGATTTTGGGGCGGGGCGCGGTCGTACCAGTCTCGGCATTGCTAAAGTCGCTGTGCGTGTAGACGCGGTCGTGAATGTCCCAGCCAAAGATCACGCCACAGAAACCTGTGCATGTGCCAAGAGGTGGGTTGGGTTGGGTTGGGTTGGGTTGGGGGTGAGAGAAAGAGAGAAGAAAGGCAAACGCACCAAACCCGTCGTCCAGCGTCGACAGGAACTTGGACTTTTTGAGGTACTTGCCGCGGAGCACGCCGTCAATGTCGGTGCCGGCAATCTGGATCTTGTCGTCGTTCTGTTGTGCAGCTCCCTTTAGTTACAGTATTCGCGTCGCCCACTCCAGTACCTCGACGAGTTTTTCGACGTCACTTTTGGGGGTGGTTGCCATCGTGAAACTAGGAGAGCGTCGGTTAGTAACCTCGCCAAATCCTAGTCGACTGCACCAGTGAAGAACTGAAGAGAAAGAAAGAAGAAAGAAAGAAATCGGATTAAAAAATATGTGCCTGATGAATTCAATTCGTTGGAGCGATTGGACGAGGAAGGCAACAGAACGATCCAGTGAGACCACACAAAGAGAAGTCGATGGAACAGGGGGGATAAGGATGTGGCGTGCGCCAGAGAGAGCGCGGGGGAGTGGAGTAATGAGTTGGGTCCGTCGAAGAAGAAGGGGCGTGTGCGTTCTGCAGGGAGCGAAGAGGACGATGCACACGCGCAAACAGAGCGAGACGGCCCTAACTTAGGACCCCCAAACAGCCTGCAGCATAAAGCTTAGTCGAAATTGCCATCGTGAAACTGTGGTGACATGGACGGCGTCTTGGACCAACTCACCGATGTGGTCACCGGACTTCTGCCAGAGAAGAGCGACGACAAGGTGACGGTCCTGTATGCCGTCGTGACCACGCTGTCGATCATCCTGTTTTCGCTGCTGTACCTCCTCATCGGTATCTCATCGTGCCCCACCCCCCTCGTCGTTAACCCTTCTCGAGACAGAGCGCAAGGAGAGCAATGCAGCCATCGATCAACGGAGGCAAGAGCTCGAGGACGCTGCCATCGTGCAGGACACGCTCGGCCTCCTGGGACGTGGCCCCCGCCGCGGCAAGGACTCGAAGGGCCAGCCGAGCGCCGTGGCCGTGAACGTTGCCAACCTGGTCAAGAGCCACTTTGTAAAGCTGCCAAAGTCCGAGGAGAGCCTGTCGACGTTATTGCGGACGATCCTGGCCGAGCTGAGGGCAGACATGCGCACGAAAGAGCAGAAGCCTTTCTTTTATGCACGTCTCATCACTTGGCGCATCCTGTACAAGCACAACCGTCTGCCCGAGTCTGTTATCGCACGGTTCGGGTCGTCCGCCGAGGCGCTGGAGATGAACGCACAGGACCTCAAGCAGTACGACGTCGTCCTTAAGATGTTTTCCGCGGATCGAATCAACACGGCCGACTACAGGCTCGTGTACGCCAACATCTACAAGGCCTCCATCCGCCTGCTTGGCCTCGATGCGTGAGCCACACTACCACAGTCTAACAATCTTTTTGCTGCATGTCTACGTACAGGATATACACTCTTATCAATCAAAATAGTCTTCCAAATCCACGTCGGGATCGAGAAGGTTGCCCTCGATCAGCGACAGGTCCGTGGCATTCAGGATCAGGTTCTCAAAGGTCTCCTCGAGGTCGGTGTCGCCAATGAGGACAGCGCCGACCGCGCGGTGGTCCTTTAGCACAATCTTGATGTACTCCTCCCCGGGCGTGCAACGGACATTCACAGTGTACTCGTCGCCGAGAGTCTGGCCGTTGTACAGGCCCAACAGCACGACTTTAAAACCAAAAAAGCTGGTGACGTGGGCAAACAGCTCAAAGGACAGGCTGTTGTTGTCAATCCACTCACTGCCGTGCAGCATCGAGAGCCCGGCCTCGATGCCCATCACTCGTGCCTGAGACCACAGCCTCATCTGGAACCACGTTGACGACGTCGCCCAGGAGGCGTGACAGACGTCTCCAGCCGCGTAGACGTTTGGCGTGCTTGTGAGAAAATGGCGGTCGACGAGGATGCCGCCATCCTCGGGAGATCGGGCAATGGATGCTGGAACAAACGGCACAAACGGCTCGACACCAATGGCAGAAACCACCACATCACACACGATCGTCTCCCCGGTGCTCAGGATGACGCCAGCCTTCCCCTCGTCATCGGTGCTCTCTATCTTGATCACGTCCGCATCCGACACGAGCCTGAGGGCGCTCTGCTCGCTTGTTTTTCCCAAATCCTAAAAATAAATAAACGAATAAAATTTGATTACTCTTTTTTTAATTTTTTATTTTTTTTTTGGTTGCATTACATCGATTTGCTTGGCCCTCAGCGCGGTTGCCCAATGAGGACCTAACGAGGCGCCTTGAACAGGTTTTCGTGCCCCGTGTGGTGGTTGCTTTGGTGGCTGTGGTGGTTGCTTTGGTGGCTGCGTGTCTTTGCGTTCTTCGCTCAGCCGCCTCTTCTTGGATCCATCTGATCGGTTCATGTGCCCTAGGCTGTCGATGAAAAACTGGGCGGCGCCCTCGTCAAAGTAGCTACTCCCCATGGTGTCGTTACGAATGACCCAAACGAGCGGGATCGAACGAACCGCATGGCTATTTGCGGCACAGATAATGAGGGGGGGGAAAAAAAAATGCGGAGGTAAGCAACCCGGTACATGACTTCGAGGGCCACCGCGCCGTTGCCGACGACACAAATACGAGACGCGTGCTCGATCCTCTTGGCCAGATCCTGCACGCTCTCGGTGTCGCGCACGCCGATGACAGACGGGTGCTCGGATACAAGTCGAGGCACAGCACCCGAGGCGACACAAAGCTTGTCGTACGGTACCAATCGGACGTCTGCCGCGTCATCGCGCACCTGAACGACCTGTTTGTCGGTGTCGATGGCCACGACCTCACCGTGGACAAATGCGATCCCTTGCTCTGCCAACACTTGCCTGTTCTCCTCGACCACATCAAAGGTCACCCGTGCCCGTGACAGCGTCTTGACGTTGCGCGCGATCTTGACGGTTGGTGACGCAGCGACCAGCGTCACGCGCACAGCATCGGCGACACCGGACTCGCGCAGCTGCTGGGCACACGACACGCCCGCGATGCCACCCCCGATGACGACGCAATGCATATTCGCGAAACCTCTGGATTTTTTTTCTTCAAGTGTCTAGTTTCACGAGTGATGTCTGACAAAGTTTGGTGGGTCGTCAAGTCGGGAGACATTGAGGAGTTCACCGAGTTTGTGAACCAGCACAAGGTCGACGTCAACGTCAAGAACGCCCAAGGTGCGCGCAAAGAGAAAGATTTGACACGCCGTCTTGCTGACTTTTGCTTTTTGCTGTGTTTGTTTGTTTTCCTCCTCACGTAAAAACAGGTCGCACGCTTGCCCATGTTGCAGCCGACTACAACTTTGTCGACGCACTCAAGCTGCTCAAGAGCAAGGGCGCCCAGCTTGACGTATGAACTAGCCTGTCCCTTTCTTTTTTTTTTTTTTTTTTTTTTTTTGTTATAATGG
>Ga0302233_10000482_pt1 | contig 32667 bp, 18 predicted proteins | sample II_Palsa_N3_1_FD_193516 | JGI IMG/M metagenome (GOLD analysis project Ga0302233, IMG submission 193516) | Peat permafrost microbial communities from Stordalen Mire near Abisko, Sweden - II_Palsa_N3_1 | ecosystem: Environmental > Terrestrial > Soil > Palsa > Peat permafrost | place: Sweden... | reverse complement strand
GGGTAGTTGCCGTATGTCCCGATCATTCCTGGCCTCGGAAAGGCGTAGCCTTTAGTGCCAAGACTTTTTCCATTGAGGAAGAGCTCCACGGTGTCGCAGTTGGTGTAGCAGGTTACGGGGATTGTCTTACCTTCCAGACCTGCCCAGTTCCAGTGCGGTGAGAGGTGAAGAACTGGTTCTTTTGTCCAGAGGCTTTGATAGAAGTAAAAGACATCTTTTTTGAAGCCGCAGGTATCTAGCGGGCCAGTGGACGCGAGCTTATTGGGCCAACGGGCTTCGCCGAGATAGTCGATGCCTACCCAGATGAAGTCTCCGGAGACGTAGTCATAGGTCTGAATGAACTTTTGCAGTTGCTCTACCTCGATTGCGTTGTTGGAGGTTCGCTCAAAGAAGAGATCGTCTGACTGATCGACTGCATAGACTCCGCGCGCCCCATAAGGTGCGGTCGTTTCGGTGCCGATGAAGCGACGTTGCGGATAGTCGTGGCGGTCGATGCTGTAGGCCTTTTCGCGGCGGTCACGCCATCGGTCCACGTAGTTGTAACCGACTACGTCGAGTTTCTCGAGGAATGCGGGGAGGGCAGCTTTAGGCTCTGCCGCGATCTGATCGCAGGCGACCGTTATGAGCCGTGTCGGGTCGTTTTTGCGAATGATGTCCATGAGAGTCTGCAAAGTCGCGGGTCCCTGCGGGTCGCTCTGATCCGGGACTTCATTGCCTGCACTCCAGATGACGATGGAGGGGTGATTTCTGTCACGCTCGATCATTGCTGTCATGTCACGCTCGGACCATTCCTCGAAGTACTTGTGATAACCAAATTCGGGAGTCTGCAGTTTTGGTTGTCTCCACTCATCGAAGGCTTCGGCCATGACGAGAAAGCCCATGCGGTCGAGCATATCGAGCAGCTCCGGTGCAGGGGGGTTGTGACTTAGACGGATCGCATTGCAGCCCATCTCCTGGAGCAGCTGCAGACGGCGCTCCCAGATGCGTTCGGGAACCGCAGTGCCGACTGAGCCTCCGTCGCCGTGAATGCAAGCACCTTTCATTTTGATGTGTTCGCCGTTGAGGAGGAAGCCGCGGTCGACGTCGAACTGGACGGAGCGAATGCCGAAGGTAGTTGTCTGCTGATCGATCTGCGTGCCGCCGGTTTGGATGGTGCAGCGAGCCTGGTAGAGATGCGGTGTTTCTGGCGACCAAAGCGAGGGAGCTGTAATGGTGAGCGGTTGATCCACTACCGCATCGGCACCTTTGGAAAGCTGGTGTGGCGTTGTCGCATGCTGAACGACGTTGCCGGACGGGTCGAGGATCTCGGTGGTGAGCGTGAGGTCTGTGTCTTGAGCGCCGTAGTTGAAGACATGCGTCGAAACCATGATCGCGCTACTCTGCGCACTTACAGAAGGCGTGCGCACACAGATGCCCCACTGTGCGATCTGAACTGGATCCGTGATAACGAGCCATGTGTGGCGATATATTCCGGAGCCCGAGTACCAGCGACAGTTGGGCTGAAGCGAGTTATCGACGCGAAGGGCAATATGGTTGGGGCGGCCCAGGGGAGCCAGATGTGGGGTTAGATCATAGGAGAAGCCGATGAAGCCGTAGGGTCGCATCCCCAGAGAGGTTCCGTTGATCCAGACCACGCTGCGCTGATAGACGCCATCAAACTCAAGCACGATTCGTTTTTGCCTGGCAGATGGGGGCAGGACGAAGCTCTTGCGATACCAGCCGATTCCAGTGGGCAGATAGGCACCGTTTCCCTTTGCGGGAGCGTGTTCATCGAAAGGGCCTTCAATGCTCCAGTCGTGAGGGAGATCCAGCGTGCGCCATGCTGCATCGGCGAATGTAACTTTGTCTGCATCGCGCGGATCGCCCTGAAAGAAGCGCCATTGTCGATCGAAGTTCGATCTTCTGGAGGAGACGGGCCGAGTTTTCCGGGGAGATGAGGTGGTGGCTGCGGTGGCGGGTGTGGCCACTCCCAGCGCGGAGGCTGCTGCAACCAAAGCTGTGTCGCTCAGAAAATCTCTGCGTGTGAGGCGGGAAGACATAGTTGAGCAGCCTTTCAGGTCTTTTGACCATGGAGGTAAAAGCGTAGCGTGTGGTTGCTGGATGCGAATCCGACGAAAGTCGGATTCGCGAGATGTGATGCTGGGCGTAGGCTTGTCGCGCACTTAGAGAGGCAGAGGTGATCGTGGATGAAGAGTCGGCGACTTCTGATGACCGCCGCGGTTGCTATTGCGTTTGCAGGGTGTCTGGCTAAAGAGCAGCTCGCGAATGCACAGAGCGAGCCATCGATGAAGCCATTCAGCATGGATCACAGACGAGGTGCGTTGGCGCAGTCGCCGGTGGATGTCTCGTTCCTGCTTGATGCGCCAGCCGGTAAGCATGGCTTTATCCAGGTCAAGGATGGTCACCTAGCGACGGATGATGGTAGACGGATCAGATTCTGGGGAGTGAACATCACCGACTGGAGCAAAGGGTCGCAGCAGGTTCCTTCGAAAGAGGACGCGGTCTTTTTGGCGTCAACGCTGGCTCGGTTTGGAGTGAACAGTGTTCGGTTCCAGTTTCTCGATCTCGACGTTCCGCGTGGATTGCTTAAGAAACAACGAACCGACGTGGAGATCTTCGATGTGAATGCGCTGGACCGCGAGGACTATTTTATTGCGGAGCTGGAGAGGCGAGGGATCTATATCGACTTCAACCTCCTGGTGGGGAGGCGATTCCTTGCCGAGGAAGGCGTCAAGGATGTTGATCTCCTGCATCAAGGGTCGAAAGGAACTTCGCTCTACGATGCGAAGATGATCGAACTGGAGAAGGAGTATGCGAAGCAGCTTTTGACGCATCGGAACCCTTATACAAAACACACTTATGTTGAAGACCCGGCGGTAGCGATCGTCGAGATCAATAATGAGAATGCCATTAACACAGGTTTTCGCGCGCCATCGGCATTTTACCGCGACGAGTTGAGCCGGTTGTACAACCAATGGCTCGCCAAGCATCGCAGCGCGGCGGAACGAGAGCGTTTGCGCCAAATCTCCGAAGTGGCAGAAGAGGCAGCGGTGCCGTTGATGGAGGGCAGGACACAGGTCGTGCAGGCGCCGCCGGAGAGATTTTATGCGGAGGCAGAGTTCTACAACGATCTGCAGCGGGATTATTTTCTCGATTTGAAAAAATATCTACGAGAGACGCTGAAGTCACGATCATTGATTATTGCGACTGCAGATCATAGCCATGCAAACAGCGGCTACCCGATTCTGCGGGCGACAACTGGCATGGATATTATCGACGGCCATACTTACTGGCAACATCCTGAGTCTTACGTCAGGAAGCTCCCGATGGTGAACGATCCAGAGAACTCCACGGTGGTTGAGCTTTCTCGGTCGGCGATCGCCGGCAAGCCTTACACGGTAAGTGAGGTAAACAATCCTTTTCCGAATGACTATGCGGGGGAGGGTATTCCCATTCTTGCGGCGTACGCAGGGTTGCAGGATTGGGATGCAATCTACTGGTACACGTTTGAGCCGAAGAGCGATCCAGCGTGGAAGCCGTATGTGGGGGATGCGTTTGATATCTCTTTCGACCCACTGAAGATGCCGGAGCTGGCTGCGGGCGCACTCGAGTTCCTGCGGGACGATGTGGCGAAGGCTCATACGGACAGGGAGCGATCGTATTCGGAGCAGGAGGTCTTTGACAGCATGTTGATTCCGGCCACGGAGAGGCCGTATTACACCGATGGATTTCCGCTTACTTTTCCGCTGGAGCATGAGGTGCGGATCTCTTCGCTCAGCGGGCCGCCGACAGGAATGTTTGCAAAATCTGTCGCGAGCAACACGATCGTCTCAGACACCCATGAGCTCGCGTGGTCACTCGGTGAGGGGCACACGAATGGTTTGGTGACGGTCAACACTCCGAACAGCCAGGCTCTGATCGGGTTTGTGAACGAACATGGGGCCGTTGTGTTGCAGAATGTGAGTGCAGAGACGAGCAATCGTTTTTGTACGATATGGTTGAGTTCGATGGATGCACTGCCCATTGCGAAGAGCGCAAGGCTGCTGCTGGTTGCGGGTGGGCGCGTGGAGAATACTGGGCAGCGATGGAATACCGCGAGAACGGATGTGACCTCTATGGGAGGGTCACCAACACTGGTTGAGCCGGTGACGGGCTCGCTCATCTTAAGAGGACTGGAGAGCGCCCGGAGCGTGAAGATTCAAGCGATCGATGGGGCCGGGCAGCCGCTAGGTGCTCCAGTGGAAGTATGGAGCGAGCAGGACACATGGAAGGTTCCGTTAGGGACTGTTACAACAACCTGGTATGAGATTACGGTGGAGCGATGATGAGGGCGAAGAGGTTCATTCGAGTAATAGGAGTGGCGTCTGGGTTAGTTGCTATGACGGCTTTGGGACAGAGTGCGAACGAGCATCCGATAGTAAAGCTTTGGGCAAGCGGCGCTCCGGAGTCGCTGGGCTCGACACCTGAGACGATGCGTGTGGCTCCGGAAGGTGATCACGTAATCACACATGTGGATCAACCATCGATCACAGTTTATTTGCCTGGTGCGGATAAGGCGACTGGTGCTGCGGTGGTTGTGATTCCAGGCGGAGGGCATAGCGAGTTGTGGATCGACCATGAGGGGTATGCGGTGGCGGAGTATCTTAGCAGCCATGGCGTCGCCGCGTTTGTGCTGAAGTACCGGCTGGCTAGGGAAAAGGATTCGACGTATACGGTCGAGGGGACGGAACTCGGGGATGTTCAGCGGGCGATTCGGACGGTGCGAAGCAGGAGCACGGAGTGGGGCGTGGATACGGCTCGTATTGGGGTAATCGGTTTTTCAGCGGGTGGAGAGCTAGCGGCCCTGGCCAGCACCCGCTCCGATTCAGGGAAGCAGGATGCAGCAGATCCAGTTGATCGCGTGAGCTCCCGGCCTGACTTTCAGGCGTTGATCTATCCGGGTTTGCCGCATGACAGCCGGCTGACGGCTGATACTCCGAGGGCGTTTCTCGCATGCGGAGCGATGGACCAGGCCAGGATCTCGCAAGGGCTCGCGGAATATTATCTGGCCCTGGCGCGGCTGAAGGTACCAACGGAGCTACATATCTACGCGGGGACCGGGCACGGCTTCGGTATCCGCCGCACCAATCCGAAGCCGGTGGCGGATTGGCCGGAGTTATTTCTCGACTGGATGGCCACGGAGAAGTTGCTGAAGCACGCGTAGGGTGCAGGCAGACGACAGGCTAATGTGGGAAGAAGAGAGTGTCGTTTTGTATTCTGCGAGCGTAAGATTCTCAAGAACTGGGGTAGACGGATGTCCGATGCGCGAAAGATTCGAGTACTGATTGTCGATGACCATCCACTAATGAGGGTTGGTGTCGCTGCGATTATCGACGGACAGGCCACGATGATGACGGTTGCCCAGGCAAGCACGGGCGAAGAAGCAGTCGAGCTTTACGAACAGCATCGACCTGACGTTACGCTGATGGATCTTCGCTTGCCCCAGATGAGCGGGGTGGAGGCGATTCGCACAATACGGCGGCGTCATCCCCAGGCGAAGTTTGTGGTGCTAACGACGTACGAGGGTGACGAGGATATTCACCAGGCGTTGGAAGCGGGGACGCAAGGGTACATCATCAAGGGCATGCCATACGATCTGCTGCTCCAGGCGCTGGAACGTGTGCATGCGGGCGGACGATTTTTGCCGCAGCCGATCAAACGAGCTCTGGCTTCGCGCACACCAGACTCTGATCTGAGCCATCGCGAACGACAGGTTCTGGAGCTTTTGGTTGCAGGCAAGAGCAATAAAGGGATTGGGGAGCTCCTGGGCATTACCGAAGCAACCGTGAAGAGCCATGTCAGCACGATCCTGATGAGATTGAACGCGGAGGACCGGACGCAAGCTGTGGTGTCTGCGCTGCAGCGTGGGCTGGTTCATTTCTAGAGCGATCTCTCTGGTGTGAGTCTTATAGATGGACGGCCTGGTGGAAGGCTGCATAGTTCTCATACAGATGCTCAGCGGATTTTGTGCCGGTGAGCACGACTCCGTCAAATGGCTCGCGGTTTAGGAATGCGAATGCCGCATCTTTTGTGATGGGTTGCTCTGCGTACAACAGTTGGCCCATGGCGAAGGGACGGTTCGCAACGACCAGGACACCCGCATTGGTGGCTTGTTTGGCCACTTTGCGGAATTGAGACGAAGAGGTATTGAACGGTAGTTGCAAGACCGAGATGCTCTGAAGATCAAGTGCTGTCGATGCTGAGTCGAGATCGCTAACGCTAGCGCCTACGTTGCGGACTCCAAGCGACCGAGCATACTGAAAAGCATGCTGCAGATCTAAGCTGCGAAGTACGGCGGCGGTTGTTTTGTGCAGTTGGAGGATGTCTATCTTACCGAGACGATTAGCACTTTCGTCGAGGCTGTGCGAGAGGGCATCGTAACTGTGATCCACGAACGGCTGCTGACGGGCGGCGTCCCAGTGTTCTCCGAATTTGGTGGCGATTGTAAGAGAGGCTCTTTGAACCGGAGTAAGGCTGCAGAGGAATTCAGAGAAGCGCTGCTCGCTGATGCCATAGGAAGGAGCTGTGTCGAAGTAACGAATGCCCAGGGAGAATGCGGTTTCAAGAAGCTGCCGGACGGTGGCTTCGTCGGGGACTGAGTCGTTGGTGTGACCCCAAGGTTTTCCGATGCCGATAAGACCGAGGCCTAGAGTGAGCTGGCGGCCAGCGACCGGAAAGAGCGCATTCGAGAGCGACCAGCGCTGCGGAGACAGGGGTGTTGCAGCTTCACGATCAGTCATGGGTTATCGGTAGAGTGAGTGCGTATTGCGGAATGAGTCGGATGGAGCGAAGTCGCTCTGTCTGCCCGGTGACCGGAATTGTTTTGCGAATATAGTTTTCAAAGAAGACGGGGCTGTCTCCACGTAGAGGGAGTACTTGCAGAAGGAGGTCACCTGTTTGATTTCGATCGATAAACCGCTTCAAGCCGATCTTCCATGGTTCGCCGTTGAAGAAGTTGTCGACGAGCAGATGGCGGCCATCGCTTAGATGTGCAATGTCGCCGGTGTAGTCGATGCACAGGTAGAGGTTGCTCAGGCCACTGAGAGGTGCTTCGGAGAGCGAGAGCTTCCACGCTGCGGCGGCTGTGGCGAAGGTGTCTTCGGGTGGGGCTTGAGGAACTCCCTGTGGTCGCCAAGACGGTGGTGGGCCGATTTTTACCGGAGGAGCCAGACCGGGCTGCTTGATCTGCGTGAGTTTCAAAGCTGGGTGAACCGCGGGTAGGTGGGCGCGGACTGTAGTGGTGCCATCAAGGTTTTGCTGAGTATTGATACTGCTGTCAGGTGCGGGCCAGATGGAACTGGAGGGAGTGAGGGTGAATTGGATGGCGGGGTCTTCGTCGGACTGTAGAGTGACCTGCGTGTCACTGGCGAAGAACTGTTGTTGGGTTATGAGGAGGCGCTCTTCGCCTTTGATGCGTAACTTCCAAGCGTCTTCTGCATGTTGCTGAGAGAGGACGAGGATTCGAGTTGGCGATTTGTCCTTGAAGTTTAGGGAGAGTGTGGTGTCGATGCCGGAGGGCAGATCGTTTGCCGTGATGATGCCATTGGTTCCTGTGACGCGGCCGTGGGTGAGATGAATCGTCATGTCTGGTTGGTCTGCGAAGGAGAGCTCGCAGCGGATACCTGAAAGACAAAAGAAGACAAATGTAGAGCCGGTGGGGTTCGAGAGTCGTGTGAAGAGCTGGGCGGTGCTGTAACGCAGGTGAGCCTCACCGAGCTGAAGATTGAAGGGCCAGATGAAGTATGAGCCAGAGGGAATGTTCACGGGCTGGTAGGGAAGCAGCAACGTGCTGTTGGGAAGAGAAACCTTCACCTGGAAGGAGGGTCGCGCAGGCATGATGGCACCGCGAAGGTAGTTGTTGACGAAGACGAAGCCGCGATCTCCGCTGGAGCGGACCGACAGGCGCGGCACGGAGAGATCGGCAGGCGTCTTTGGGAGTGTAGAGGGTGGGTGCGGGAGCATGGGTGCGAGTTGATCGCCGAAGTCGTTGAGGAAGTAGTTTACGAGTTTGAGTTTGCGGAGGGACTCGCGCTCTTCGCCGAATTCGCCTAGAGGAGCTTGAAAGTCATAGGATTTGATGGGGACATCGGTGGGGTAGCCGGTGGCTTGGGACTCCTGCAGAGTAGAGAGCGTGCCGTCTGGATTTTCGCCACCTTGAAACATGTAGGTGCCGTAGAGATTGACACCAGAGCCGAGCATGACAGGGAACATGGCGGCTACGTCATTGGCCGAGATAAGAGGCCGTCGATGGTACGTGTCTTGGATGCCTCCTCCCATCTCGGCTGTGATGAAGGGAGTGTCAGTTGAGGTGGTGTGGGCTGTCGTGCTGCCGCCGATCATGCCCATATTGCCGGCAACACGGCTGCCAAAACGGAAGGTATAGACTTCGCTGGCTGGGAGGTTTCCGGACGACGCATCCCAAGGCGCATCGGGATATCCGCCGAAGACAGGCAGAACCGCGCCGGAGGGGACGGCCGCATTATCCCAGCCGGTTACGCTGTAGAGCGGCACATCGAGCCCACTGGCGATGGCGAGTTGTTTGAGCTTGAGGATGTGCCCTTCTCCACCGTTCGCGGCTCGATTGGAGTATTCATTCTCAAGCTGGATGCCGACGATGGGGCCTCCGTCTTTCCAGAGAAGGCCGTGGAGCTGCTCGCCAATAGCCCCATAAAAACCGGTCACATATTTGAGATACGTTGGATCGTTGACTCGTGTCGGTCCTTTGGTGACGAGCCAGTCTGGAAAGCCACCGTTGCGGGCCTCGCCATGTGCCCATGGCCCGATCCGGGCATAGAGATACATATGATGTTTGGAACAGAGTTGCGCGAATCGACGAAGATCCCGGTCGCCAGTCCAGTTGAACTTTCCTTCGATCTCTTCGTGATGAATCCAGATCACGTAGGTCGCGATGATGTTGACGCCCGCAGCCTGCATTTTGAGAATCTGCTCCTCCCATTCGTCGGCTGGAACTCTGGAGAAGTGGAATTCGCCCATCACGGGAAGCCAGGGTTTTTCGTCGAGGGTGAGATAGCGTTGATTCAATCCGATGATGTGTCCGTCAGGACTTTGAGCAGATCCGGGCTGAAATGACGAGGGCGCCGGGTCGAAATAGGGAGAGGTCGCGTCAACCGTGATCGGGCTGAAAGCTTTCGATTGGGCGAAAAGGACGGGAGTGAGCAGAGTGACGAATATTGGTGCGATGATCTGCCTTGGGCTTAGCAATCGATAACCTCTGCGACATTGAATATCGGTGATGGGATTGACGCATCCTCCGAAGGATGGAGTGAGGCGAAAAAAGAGAATAGATGATTGTATGAACCGCCGAGTAGATACTCGCTTTGCTGCATCAGCCCTGCTTCTCTATGATGGTGGCTGCGAGGGAGCGCCAGTGTACAGGCGCTGGCTATTTCGCATAGTGGAGACTGCCTGATGAAAGCACTACTTCTCTCTGAATATAACGACCTTCAGGTAACCGAGATGGAGCGCCCAATACCAAAAGCTGATGAAGTGCTGGTAGAGGTTGCGGCTTGCGGCATCTGCGGCAGCGACGTGCACGGTTACGATGGCTCCAGTGGCAGGCGGATTCCTCCCATCGTGATGGGACATGAGGCGGCTGGTGTTGTGGCTGGCGTTGGCTCGCAGGTTAGTGGACTGGCAATCGGGGAGCGTGTGACGTTCGATTCGACTGTCTATTGCGGAGAGTGCAGTTTTTGCCAGAGGGGCGAGGTCAACCTCTGCGATCATCGGGAGGTGATGGGGGTGTCATGCGGGGACTATCGCCGGGCGGGAGCGTTTGCAGAGTATCTTGTGGTGCCTGCCCGAATTATTTACAGGTTGCCCGAAAAGTTTTCGTTCGTGGAAGCGGCGATGCTGGAAGCTGTGTCTGTCGCTCTGCATGGAGTTGCGGTGTCGGCGATGAAGGGCGATGAAGAGGTTCTGGTGATTGGCGCTGGGATGATTGGACTACTGTTACTGCAGGCGGCCAGGGCCGCTGGGGCAGCCCGGGTCTTCGTTTCAGACGTTGATGAGACGCGGTTACGCCTCGCGAAGGAACTGGGGGCCGATGCAACACTCTGCATGTCCGGGGCAGAGCTGATCGAGGAGATGGCTCGTGTCACCAGGGGCCGTGGTGTGGATGTTGTGCTGGAAGCGGTAGGGCGCGAAGAGACGATCGTAACGGCAATCGACTGTGTAAGAAAGGGCGGTACAGTAACCCTGGTGGGGAACATCTCTCCGCAGGTGGCATTGCCGCTACAGAAGATCGTGTCGAGGCAGATACGGTTACAGGGATCGTGCGCATCGGCGGGTGAGTATTCAGAGGCTATCAGCCTGATTGTAGAAGGCGTCATCAAGGTGAAGCCGTTGATTACGGCGGTTGCACCACTCGAGGAAGGATCGTCATGGTTCTCACGTCTGCACGCGCGTGAGCCGAACTTGATGAAGATTGTGCTTGATCCTCGCATGCGAAAAGAAGAGAAGAACGCGCAGGTGACACAGTGAGCGCGAAGCTATTTGATCTGACAGGACAGGTGGCATTGGTCACTGGCGCGAGTCGCGGGTTGGGCCAGTATCTTTCGCGGGCTCTTGCCAGCGCAGGCGCTGATTTGATTCTTACGAGCCGACGCAGAGAGGATCTGCTGCCATTTGTCGGCGAGATTGAAGCGATGGGCAGGCGCGCTGTTCCGGTGGCGTTGGATGTGAGGGATCAAAGTAGCATCGAGCAGATGGCGGAGGCCGCGTTCGCTGCTTATGGGAAGATTCATATCCTTGTGAACAATGCGGGATGCAATGTTAGGAAGCCGGCCTTCGAGGTGACCTGGGATGATTGGAATCTGATAATGGATACAAATCTGCGTGGCAGCTTTTTCGTCGCTCAGCAGATTGCAAAGCGGATGCAGGCGGAACAGTACGGTCGCATCATCAACATCGGATCAGTCACGAGCGTCTTCGGTTATGCGGGACTTGCTCCCTATGGAGCGAGCCGTGGCGGCATCCGACAGCTCACGATGAGCCTGGCGGATGATTGGGGAAGATATGGGATTACGGTGAACTGTCTTGCTCCCGGATGGTTTGAGACTGCGCAAAATCGCGTGATGTACGAGAACAAGGAGTGGGTTGAATATCTCGTTGATCGAATTCCTCTGAAGCGGCCGGGAGAGCCGCACGACCTTGACGGCGCAGTTGTCTTTCTCGCGTCCGAGGCGAGCCGCTACGTAACGGGGCAGACGCTTCTGGTCGACGGAGGCATCTCCACCGGGGCCATGCGCGCCACGATCAAAAAACCTTCTGCGAACGATGCCGGTACTAAGGAGAGCTAGATGATTCAAGGGGGCAGCCGCCTGCTGCAAGGAGCAGTGGTTTCGATAGCCATAGGACTTTTCTCTGGAGCGGTGTGCGCGCAAGTGCAAGCGCAAGACGTTTCCAATGCCGTTACGAGCGGTAAGTTGCGAATCTTCTTTGTCGATGTAGAGGGCGGTCAAGCTACGTTGTTTGTTTCGCCGTCGGGGGATTCGCTGCTCATCGATGCAGGCTGGCCCGGTAACGATAGGCGAGATGCGAATAGGATCGTTGCCGCGGCGAAGGAGGCGGGACTCAGCAAGATCGACTACCTGCTTATCACGCATTATCACGACGACCATGTTGGCGGTGTTCCGCAACTGGTCGCACAGATTCCTGTCGGAACTTTTATCGACCATGGTCCGAACCGGGAGCTCGATCATGGAGTTACGGAACATGGTTACGCTGAGTATCAGAGGGTTTTGGCTGCGACGGGAGCACACCATCTTGTGGCTCGGCCGGGTGATACGTTGCCGATCCATGGGATTGATGTGATCGTAGTCAGCGCGGATGGCAATCTGATCTCCGAACCTGTGAAGGGCGGAGGTCAGGTGAACTCGTTTTGTAAAGGCTCAGAGACTCGTCCTGCCGATGAGACAGAGAATGGCCGGTCGCTTGGAGTTTTGCTTACCTTCGGCAAATTGAAGGTTCTCGATCTGGGTGATTTGACCTGGGATAAAGAGAGGGAGTTGATGTGCCCGGTCAGCAAGCTTGGGCATATCGATATCGATGTTGTCTCTCATCATGGCTGGTATCAGAGCAACAGTCCTGCGTTGATCGACGCGATTCATCCTCGCGTTGCCATTATGGATAACGGTGCGAAGAAGGGTGGCTCTATCCCCACTTTGAAGACGATTACGAATGCGCCGGGGCTCGAACGTCTGTGGGAGCTTCACTTCTCGGAAGAGGGTGGACTCCAGTTCAATACAGCAGAAAAATATATTGCTAACCCTCCTGGCGTGGACGGTCACTTTCTCGAAGTGAGTGCAGATCGTGATGGGAGCTTCAAGGTTCGCAACTCCAGAACTGGTTTTACGGAGAGATATTCCGCGCGTTAGGTGCTGATGGTTTCAGGAGCGATTTGTCTGATCTTTCCAAGCAGGAAGATATAACTCAAGACCCCAATGACCACATAGATGGCAGAGATTCGGAATGCCCAGACGTAACTGTGGGTCGCCGCAACGAGATAACCGGTGATGATCGGAGCGGCAATGCCGGAGATCTGATTAGAAAAATTGACGATACCTCCAACAGTTCCGACGCTGCCGTGCGGAGCGATCATGGAGGGTATCGACCATCCCACGGGAGCCGCCGCGGCGAGGCCTCCGATTGAAACGCTGATCCAGATGAGCGCACGTGTCGGCGTATGTGCGTTCGAAGCACCCAGAATCCCGAGTCCGAACACGGTTCCACAGACGAGTACCGTCTTACGAACGCGGCTTGCATTCCATCCCCGTTGAATGAGTGCGTCAGATCCCCAGCCTCCGAGGAGGTCAGTGCCTGTTGCGATCAGCCAGGGTACTCCAGTGTAGAGAAAAGAATGCAGCAGATCGATGTGCAGTGCTGAAGAGAGATAACTCGGCAGCCAGGTAAGCAGGAGATAGAAGACATAGTTATACGATCCGAGCCCCAGAGCCAGACCGAGGACTTTTCGTTGTCGCAGCATGTATCCCAGAGACGATGGCGGCGCGGCTTCTGAGTGTTGTTCTGATTCGTCTGCAATGTACGTTCGTTCTTCAATGGTAAGATTTGGATCTTCATTGGGATCGCGATAGAACCTCCGGAAGACAGCGAAGTAGAGAAGGCTTAGAACTCCGGTCATCGCGAAGCTCCAGCGCCATCCGACGCGCAAAAGCAGAAGGCCGAGAATAGGTACTCCGATGGCAGAGGCGAACTTCGCCGCGGCATCGAAGAGCGACGTCGCGAGGCCGCGTTCGGATACGGGGAACCAATAGCCGATTGCCTTTGCATTTGCAGGAAATGTTGGAGACTCCCCAACCCCAAGCAAAAGACGAGCGCCGAAAAAGCTGCCGACCCCGGGGGAGAGTGCAGCTCCGAAGGAAGCCATACTCCAGAGGAAGATACTTACGCGGCCGATCCGCTTGATGCCGAGTCGATCCAGAAGCAGGCCGACTGGAAGCTGACAGAGAGCGTAAGTCCAGTTATAAGCTCCGGAGAGATAGCCAAATGCGATATCGGAGATACCGAAGGTTGAGTACAACGCAAGATGAGAGACGGAGAGGTTGACCCGGTCAAAGTAATTGACGAGAACTCCAGCAGCCAGGAGCCATGCAATACTCCATCGGCGTCGGCCGATGGGGTGTACCCGCTTCGGTGTCACGATCGGCTATCCAATGGCATTGAGGAGCACTCCAACTTTTGGCGGATTCGCGTTGTAAGCGCGAGAGCGTACCGTTCTCCCGTTCTGTTATACATGCGTTGCGACCGTAGGGGGCGATGGTAAATGGATCGTTGAGGGATGGTCAGTAATTAATCTAAAAGGATGACTACGATGATTGCTGTCGCAACGCGCTACCCTTCTGAGAGCGCTGGCAGGTTCGGCTTTCTGCATTGGGTAAGCGGCCTCGGAGATTACCTCCTTTGTCGAGTGACGATTTTACTGATTGTAGTTACAGCGCCGCTCTCTGCTCAGAGGCCCGCCATCACGGGCATCTCTCATGTCGCCTTCTACGCCGATGACATGGCACAGTCTGTAACTTTTTATGAACAGTTGCTCGGGTGGAAGTACGTGCCTGCAAGCATCTCAATCAGGAACCCTCGTTTTTATGCAAACCACGCGCAATATGTAGAGCTTCTTCCGCCGCCGGTGGCAGGACAGGATCACCGGTTGTACCTTGTGGGTTTTGCCACGAGCGATGCGGATGGGTTGAGAAGGTATCTTGCAAAGAAAGGCGTGACCGTTCCGAGTTCAGTCCGGGCTGAGCTGGATGGAAGCCGAAGTTTTCTTGTCCACGACCCGGAGGGAAACCCAGTTGAATTTACTGAACAGGGCAAGAGCTCGCCTGCGTCTCCTTCAGCTGCTGCACTGAGACGTCGGTTGAGTACTCACATCATGCATGCGGGATACGTCGTACACAATCGCGCTGCGCTCGACCACTTCTACAAGGATCTGTTGGGTTTTCATCTCTACTGGCAAGGCTGGGCGAAGCAGGGTGATCTTGACTGGGTGATGATGCAGGTGCCAGATGGTAGTGATTGGATCGAGTACATGCTCTATCTGCCGAAAGATCCTTCGCGCGCTGCTTTGGCTAGTGCGGATCACATAGCGCCTGGAGTAGAAAGCGTGGCTACGCTACAACATCAGTTAGAGGAACGTGGTTGGAGAGCGCCCGCAGGTAAGAATCGGCAGGTGTTGGGTGTCGACGGAAAACTACAGCTTGATTTGAACGATCCAGACGGGACTCGGATCGAGTTCATGGAGTTCCAGCCGGTGCAGAAGCCTTGCTGCTCTTTATTTACAGGTAGACAACCGGCGGCTTCGATGGGGTGGTAGGAATTCAGGTAGTAAGACGGAGGCAGTATGAAGTGCACAAGAGTTTTACTTCTGGTAGTGATTCCCTTCATTTGCATTTCTGGAATAGGACAGCCGCAGGAGGTGTCAAAGCCTCCAGAGGCATCGGCCGGGGGCAACTTTGATCTTGTCGCAAATGCATCGCTTCTAGCGATGCGGGCTCGCGCCGAAGAGCTAAAGATCGGTGGGGTTGCGGTGGTCGCTTATTTTTCAGGCGACACGCTGCAATCCTGGAGTTCGAAGATGATTGTCGTTGGTCGATACAAGGACGCTCCGACAAATGCGGATAAGGGGTCGAATCTATTGGGGATTGCGTATGCCAAGGCAGCCGAGATGGCAGACACCCTTCATGACAGTGGGAGCAATGTGAGATCGCCGATGACAGGAGAGTTTGGCTGGAACGGCGGAGTGATCGCACATGGGCGAGCGGGCTATTTGATAGCGGCGTTCAGTGGAGGTAAGTCCGAAGATGACGTTCAGGTTTCCCGAGCGGGCTTGTCGAAGCTCAAGGAAGGGCTTTAGCTTCCAGCTCGTAGCGAATTTGAATATCGATCTGCTCCGTATTTGCATGGTTAATCAGTCGGCCATCTATTAGAGTAAATTGTGCATTGTCGGCAAGACGTGGTTTTAAAGAAGACCTTAGGATGGCTGATTTTATGGATAGACGAGATTTTCTCCGGGGGACGGGGACGTTGCTGGCAGCGGCGACGCTGTCGGGTGTTCCCGCCTTCTCCGAAGAGCTTCCCACGTATGGACGAGCGATTCTGCCAATTAACCGTGGCTGGCGATACCATCCGGCACAAGTCGCTGGTTTCGAAACTCCCGAGTTTGATGACTCATTCTTCGAGCGAGTGGTTCTTCCACACACGAACATAAGTCTTCCGTGGCATAGCTTCGATGACAAGGATTATGAGTTCATCTCAATCTATCGCCGCCGTTTCAAGACGCCGCCTGGTTCTCAGGGTAAACGTATTTTCGTGGACTTCGAAGGTGCCATGACGGCCTCAACTGTCTGGATCAACGGGTTATTACTCGGTGAGTATAAGGGTGGGTTCACCCCGTTCTCCTTCGAATTAACCCCGCATCTTCGGAAAGACGGCGAGAACGTTCTCGCCGTGCAGGTAGATTCCACAGAGCGGAGCGACATTCCACCGTTCGGCAACGAAATAGACTACTTGACCTTCGGTGGCATCTACCGCGAAGTCTCGTTGCGCGTAGTGCCAAGCCTCTATCTGGACAATATCTTCGCGCATGCGAAGAATGTGCTAAGTGGTAAGCCCACACTCGACGTGGACTGCTTTCTCGCCGGCACCTCTCCTCGCGGTGATCTGGTTCTTGAGGCGGAGTTGCTCGATGGCAAACGGACTCTGGCAAAGACAAGCAAGTCTTTTAGGGTCTCGGCAGGCGGCGATCCGAATTCAACGTCGGACCCGACGACAAGCGCTCCAGTCTACTCGAGTACGGAGACGGTTGACGACCCCACGAAGCAGACGCTATCTTTCAGGGAGATTGACGGAGTAAAGCTCTGGGATATCGCAACTCCAAACCTTTACACCGTTAGGGTACGTCTCCTGCATGTTGGAAAAATGATGGACGAGGACACACGGCGTATCGGTTTCCGCGATGCGACCTTCACCGATCACGGGTTCTCACTGAACGGCAAGATCGTTAAGCTACGCGGCCTTGATCGCCACCAGACTTTTCCATTCGTCGGTCAGGCTATGCCAGCCCGCGTGCAACGTCAGGACGCAAAGATTCTTCGCCATACCCTTCACTGCAATATTGTTCGGACCTCCCATTACCCGCAGTCACGACATTTTCTGGACTGCTGTGACGAGATCGGTCTGCTTGTGCTCGAGGAGATTCCGGGCTGGCAACACATCGGCTCAGAACCGTGGAAGCTTATCGCTATTGACAATGTCGGCCGCATGGTCCGGCGCGACTGGAACCATCCGTCGATAATTCTCTGGGGCGTGCGAATCAATGAATCTCCAGACGATCACAGCTTCTACACGCGCACCAACGCGCTCGCCCACGCGCTGGATACGACTCGCCAAACGGGTGGCATTCGTAACTTCAAAGAGTCGGAGCTCTTGGAGGATGTCTTCACCATCAACGACTTCGGTTTCCCGTTAAGAAAGCCTAATCATCCCCTCTATCTCAATACCGAGTTTGTTGGACACACTTTTCCTACCAAGACGACTGATGACGACGAACGCCAGCGTGAACACACATTGCGGCACGCTCGCATCCATAACCAGCTCGCATCTGATCCACAGTATGCGGGCGGCATCGGATGGTGTGCGTTTGACTACAACACGCACGCGAACTTCGGGGCAGGTGATCGTATCTGCTACCACGGCGTGACGGATATCTTCCGAGAGCTCAAGCCCGCTGGAGGCTTTTACAAGTCGCAGTGCGACCCGTCAGAGGAGATTGTTCTCGAACCAGCCTTCCACTGGGCCAACAGCGACGAGTCGACCAACTTCACCAAAGCCGTCGTCTGCTCGAATTGTGACCACCTGAAGTTCTATGAACGTACAGATAGCGCGGCGACCAACCCATGGGATCTAATCGCAGAACTCGATCCCGACCGAGGAGAGTTTGATCACCTAAAATATCCACCGTTCATCCTGGATCGGAGTCAGGTAAAACGTACTAATCGGCATGGCTGGGGCGATCTCAGGATCGATGGCTACCTGCAGGGGAAGCAGGTCGTGTCCAAAACCCTGTCCGGACTCGGCGTCGACCAGAAGTTTGCTCTGCTGGCCGACGATACAACGCTCCATGCTGACGGTGCTGATTCCACACGAGTGGTGATGCGGGTAACGGACGAGTTTGGAGCCATGCGGACCTACGCAAACGACCCTATCGTATTCAAATTGGAGGGCCCGGCAACCTTGATTGGTGACAATCCCTTTGCGTTGATCGGAGGAACCGGCGCCGTTTGGTTACGAGCGAAGGAACAAGCAGGAACGGTTCGGTTGACAGCAACCCATCCGCGACTTGGCTCCCAGACCATTGACCTGACTCTCACCACTGTCGCAGCAGAACCGCTCTAGGATGTCGGCATCGCGCGGCGGTCTTCGTATTATCGAGCGTCACCCGGTCCATGCCGCGTCGCTGTATACGGTCCTTCGGCTCTACTCGCTTCGAGAAGCTATTGCTCCTATCGAAATATCAGCGTTTGACCAAGCCGGTTGACTGACGAATGATGAGTTCGGTTGAGATCCGATACTCGGTCCCACTGTTTACCCGTCTGTGGCTGGCCGCATAGAGAGCTTTAAAGGCGCTCTCTGCAATCTCCGCCCGTGGAACACGAACTGTGCTCAGAGGAGGGTTGAGGAAATTGCTAATCTCGATATCGTCGAAGCCGATCACTGAGATGTCTTCTGGTACCTTCCGGCCCGCGGCGCGAATCGCATGCATCACACCGATCGCGGTCAAATCATTCGAAGCCATCACGGCCGTTGGAGGTTTGGACAGTTTTAGCAGCCGTGCCATCGCGTTTTGCCCCCCGTCAATTCGATGGTTGCCTGTCTTCATATAGTCATCACTAAGCTTGAGCGCCCTCCTTTTGAGATAGAGCACAAATGCATCGCTGCGGGTCTTGGCCGACGCGAGGGTGGGCGGACCGCTCACGAAGGCAATTCTCTTGTGTCCCAATGAGATCAAGTGCTCAAGGGCCTGTTCGACACCGCTTACGTAATCGATGAAGATGTTGCTTATATTGGGTCCCACGCCTCCGGTGTCGAGGAAGGCGATCGGAACGCCGCGCTCATTTAGTAAATGCAATAGTTTGGGGTCCATCTCCGATGTCATGATGGCTACACCATCTACCTTGCGCTCAAGCATTCTGCGGACGCATACTTGCATTCGTTGTGGTTTGTAATCGGTATTCGCGATTAGAACTTCCTGCCCGTGCTCGACGGCGATGCGTTCGAAAGATTTTGCTATATCGGGAAAAAATGGATTGGCAATATCCGAGATGATGAGGCCATACATATGGCTCCTGCCGGAACCCAAGGTGCGCGCGTGAGTATTGGGATAGTAATCGAGCGACTTGATAGCGCTGCGTACTAGACGCGCAGTTGCGGCGCTGACCGGACTGGTTCCGTTGACGACTCGAGATACCGTGGCGGTGGACACCCCGGCTTTTTTGGCTACCTCGCGAATGTTCACGTTTGTGGTTAGGGACCGTCACCCTTTCTCTATCCGACCCGTGATCAATGTGATATTTGGATCGAATCAACACACTATAATCGTCGGCGCCTATGCTTACAGGCCGTCACAGTCACTATAGCCCATGATTGAACCTCCATCTCGCTGTAAGCTAGCTCGCGATGTCGGGAGACATCGAAGCGTTGGCATCTAATGTTCGGCTTTATCAGCACTGATCGCGGCTGCCGCAGGCTGGGATTAGTTACTCAAAGTTGCTCGAACTCTATTCACCAGATTAAATTCTGTTTTTGCTTTTAAATTGGAACAGTCTGCCTCTGAACGCTAGTCTGGTGGTGCTACGGCGAGGTGCCTTGGGCAGTCATGTCCCACTCAAATGGCTACCGTCGTCCAAGGAGCAAGCATTTTGAAGATGAGCGACCGTCAACGGATTCCGCACTACGGAACGAGGATGAGATGCAACCTAGTAAAATGCGCGATGTCAGAAAAGTCGGTTCCAGCGTGAATGGTTTGGGCAAATCACGATCTTCTTCCAATGCCGGGTACTCTCTGTATCTTTATGGCATCCTCTCACTTATTGCAGTCTTCATCATCATGTTTGCTTCTGGAGCAATTGCTCAGCAGTCTCATCCGCAACATTCGGATGGGTTTGCGATTCAAGGCCACGTCATCAACTTGGCGGGCAAGCCAGTGGGCGACGCTTCGGTGCGATTGGAGCAAAAAGGGGCACTGGAGTTTCTAGAAACGAAGACGAATGCCGCCGGGATTTTTGAGTTTACAGGCCTAGCAGCCGGTGACTATTTACTCAGCGCGAAAAAATCAGGACTAAGTAGTCACGACACATCCGTTCTTGCACTGGCTGAGGGAGATCAGAAACATGTCGACTTGATACTCGAAGCACCAGTGGACTTAAAGAACGCGTTGTCCCCATCTCCATCCCAGGCTATGGAGTTTTCCGATAAGCCGAACTTTACCATCGCGGGAGTGACCGATTGGACGGCAGTAGGAGGACATGGATCAGATTCCATTTTGCGAACAAGCGAAGATCTCGCGCGTGAAACTCTTTCGCTCAAACCTGAGGGTTTGAGATACATCGGATCGAGCTTACCTGGCGGCGAAAATGACGGGGTTGAATCTGAGCGGAAGCTGCGTGCCTCTCTTGCCAGATCTCCTGGGAGTTTCGAAGGCAATCATCAGCTTGGCGAATTTTACCTCCATGCCGGTAGGTATCTGGATGCCATCCCGCTGCTACAGGCTGCATACCAGATAAATCCTGCGATGATTGGCAATGCTCACGACTTGGCGATGGCTTACAAAGAAGCGGGCGAGTTCTCGCAGGCCCGTGAACAAGTGCAGCGGCTGCTGGAGCACAACGATACCGCGGATCTGCATCACTTGTTGGGAGAGATTGATGAGAAGTTAAACGATCCCTTGGCTGCAGTACATGAAGATGAGCAGGCCGTCCGCCTGAATCCAAGCGAACAAAACTACTTTGAATGGGGATCGGAGTTATTACTGCACAGGGCTGTGTGGCAAGCTGTGGAGGTCCTTAGAAATGGAGCAAAGGTATATCCAAAATCATCCAGAATGCTGACTGGGCTTGGCACAGCGCTCTTCGCAGGTGCTCTCTATGATCAGGCAGCACTACGACTCTGCGAGGCTTCCGACTTGAATCCTACTGACGTTGCACCATATATCTTCATGGGCAAGATTGAGATAGCGGCACCGGCGCCATTGCCATGCGTTGAGCAGAAGTTGGAACAATTTGTGAAGAAACAACCACAAAACTCTCTCGCGAATTACTTTTATGCAATGGCTATCTTGAAGCGGCAAAAGCAGCCGGCGGATCGGGGAGCTCTGGAAGAAGCTGAAACCCTGCTTGTAAAGGCTGTAAAGAACGACCCCCATTGTGTGGAAGCTTATCTGCAACTTGGGATTCTCTATTCTTCCCAACAGAATTACGAGAAGGCGATCGATTTCTACACTAGGGCGATTGAAGTGAATCCGCAATCAGGCGAGGCGCATTATCGACTGGGTGTCGCCTATGATCGGACGGCCCAACCGGCAAAGGCCAGCAGGGAATTCCTGCTTCATGATGAAATCGAGAAGCAACAGGCTGATGCTATTGACCTGCAGAGACGGGAGATCAAACAGTTCTTGATTGTTCTACAGGGTCAGTCACTTGATCCCAGAGCACAGTGAATATGCAAGAAGGCACTAATCTTGACGTCGATCCGATGACTTATGAGCGCGCCAGCAAGTGGAATTTATTCCTTAATCCCTGTTCGAAGAAGGCACTACTGTGAGAGCGGCTTTATCGTTCCGACAATACCATCACCCTCGCGGATGGTGAGTATCTGATTCGCTTTGACCTGCGTGAATCTCTCGGTCTTCTGAGTGGTTGGCCACTTCACTTCGATCGCATCTACCATCCCCACTTTTCCCAAACCGAAGTGAAGCCGCAAATCATTTTGCGACATGACGCTTGTGCCGCTGTTGACTTCATCCATTTGCGTATGTTTTTCCGTGATGACCCGCACCCTCGCCCCGATGGCGGTTCGATTACACTTGGTTCCTACAAGCTTGATCTTGATCCAATTATTTTTGTTGCCACCGTCATTGCGAAGAAGCGATGGCAGGTCATTCATGTTCAGAATTAGCGCATCCATGTCGCCGTCGTTGTCATAGTCTCCGAAGGCCGCACCGCGGCTAGAATAATGTTCGGAGATTCCGGGTCCCATCTCCGAGGAAATGTCCTTGAATCGACCATTGCCGAGATTCTTGTAGACCAGCCTTGGATTCTTAAAAGTCTGGTCGAGATGATAGCTGTCAATCTCAGGGTAAACATGCCCGTTTACCTGCAGGATGTCCTGCCAGCCGTCGTTGTCGTAGTCAATAAACCCGCATCCCCATGCGACGTAGCGATTGTTGACCGCGACGCCGGAAGCAAAGGTAAGATCGCTGAAAGTGCCATCGCCGTTGTTATGGTACAAGTTGCAAGTATCGTCTACGAAGTTGGTTTTGAAGATATCGAACCACCCGTCACAGTCGTAGTCGGCAACGGCAACGCCCATTCCGGCTTGCTCGTGACCACCGTCGCTGTAAGCGCAACCGGCCATGACCGCTACATCGGTGAAAGTGCCATCGTGATTGTTCTGGAAGAGAATGCTTGGCTCAGAGTCCACTGCTACGTAAATGTCCGGCCAACCATCATTATCGAAATCGTAGGAGACGGAGGTGATGGAGTAACGAGGGCCGGGTTTTAGGATGCCCGCCTTCTGAGAGACGTCGGTAAAGGTGCCGTCTCCGTTGTTGTGATAAAGAATGTTCATACCGCCAGGGAGACCCCGTGGGCCGCACATGATAGGGACACCTTTCCACTGGCAGTAATGCGTATCATTGGCCGCGGGAATCTTCTCTGGATCCAGCTTGATGTAGTTGCATACGAAAAGATCTAGATGGCCGTCCCTGTCATAATCGAGGAAAGTGCAACCTGAACCCCAACGGATGCCTTCTTCATAAAGACCTGCTTTATGCGTGACATCCGTAAAGGTGCCATTGCCATTGTTATGGAAGAGTATGTTGTGACCCCAGAAGCAGCAAAAAAGGTCATCCCATCCATCATTGTTGTAGTCCCCAACGCAGACGCCTGTCTGCCAGCCGGTAACCCCCAGCCCTGACTTCTCGGTGACATCGGTGAATGTTCCATCTCGATTGTTTTTGTACAGATGAGACATCGGCGCTTTCCCAGGGGGCCAATGTGTATCGAGTCGATTTCCATTCGTAAGATAGATATCTAGCCATCCGTCGTGATCGTAGTCAAAAAAGGCCAATCCGCTTCCCTTGGCTTCGATGATGGAACGTTTATGGTCGACCCCACCCCATACTGTAGGGATATTCAGTCCGGCTTGCTGCGCGACGTCGACAAACTGAACTGGAGACATTGTGGGATTCGAGGCTGCGGCTTGCACGAGCGTTGGATCTCTCCATTGCCAGAGTGGAGTCGCTAGTACATCCATCAGCGTACTGCCTAGCACAAAAAGAGAGGAACCAAGAAACCGCCGTCGGGGGAAATTCATAGACTGCGATTATAAGGGTAGTCTGTAGCTTCGATTTCGCCATACGAGGTGTTCATCAAGGCATCGTGCTCAGCATTTCCATGGCCTGACTGGCACCCGAGTTTTGGGGCTGGATTCGTAGTAAATTCTGCAAAACTTCTTTCGCTCTTCCCTTGTCATTCTGCAATGCGTAAAGCCGGGCAAGATTGAGATAGGACTGATCGAAGTTCGGGACAATTCGAATGCAAGTCTTGAACTGCTCTTCTGCCTTGTCATAAGCCTGTTCACGCACAAAGAGAACGCCAAGGTTGTTCAAGGCTTCAGGATAATCCGGTCGCAGTTGGACTGCTTTCTGCAAATAGGCCGATGCGCGCTGCATCTGATTTTGCTGTGTGTAGAACATACCGAGACTGTAGTTGACTTCCGGATCGTCAGGTTCAATTTCAAGTGCATGATTCAAGCATTCTTGTGCTTTGTCGAATACCCCCTGCCGCCGATAGACGTTTCCCAGATTTAGGAGTGCGATGGCGAAGGTTGGTCTCAGAAGCAGAGACTGTTGAAAGTCCTGAATAGCTTGGTCTGGGTTGCCTTCCTGCGCTGCTATCATTCCAAGATTGTTCCAAGCCTCAGGATAGTTTGGGCGCAATTTCAAAGTCTGTTCAAGATATTGGCGTGCCTGCTTGAATTCATTTCTCCGCAGGTTGAGTGTTCCCAGATTGTAATAGCCTTCAGGGTCGTCCGGTTTTGCGGCGATGACCTGTTGAAATGACTCTGCAGCCTGTTCCAGATAACCGTGTTGGAAGAACGCTATGCCATAGGTAAAGTCATTGCGCAGAAACGCTTCCTGGTAGAGTGCTCCGCCCAACGACATCGCCTTTTGCATGCGACCGGCTGTCGTGGTTGGGACAGATTTTACATCCTCCAGCAGACGCTCAATGACAATTGGTCCCTGATAAACCTTAACAATCATGCCTTCTTTATCCAGCAGGAAGGAGGTCGGAATCGCAAGATCCCTGCGGCGATCAAACATATAGCGATAGATGATGTTATAGATTCCCGCAACATCTGCCGTCGCAAAAACTACTGGAAAGAAGAATTTTTCCCGAGATGCGAAAGAGCGCGCGTTGTCGAGGTCGTTCGCCTCGTTTACGCCGATCGCTAGAACGTTCAGTTGGCCGGCGAGCTTTATCTGGTGCTGGTGAATCAGTTTTAGCTGGTCTTGGCTAAGCGGCGCGGTTGTCGCCCAGAAATTGAGAAGCACGAAGCTGCCCCTCAGTGATTGAAGGTCTCGCATGTTGCCCGAGAGATCGGGTAGGGAAAACTTTGGTGCTTTTAGGGGTTCGATGAGCCAGGTATCCACCTGGGGGGGCAACTGCTGTAAAGGCTGCGACTCCGAGTGCGAATTGGAAAGGTTTGAAGGGGCGAATGGTTTGGCGATAAAGATTGAGGCCCCTTCCTCAATTTCGATTCTGTGATCTACCGGTATACGTTCGAATCTCTGAGTGAGACCGCTTGGCCACCGGACCGTAACCAGGATCGTTTTTTTCGACTCTCCAACTCCAAAGAACATCTCCTTCGAATGTTGGGCCAGAAATCCAGAACCTGCTTGCAGATACTTTGTTTGACTAAGACCTTCCGTTTCCACTGTAATGGCCGCTCCGATCGCATCGCGATTGCTCGTTGTTCCTCGTAAACGGAATGCGATCGAGCCTCCGATGTCCTTCATTACGTTATGTAGAACTCGTAGTTGAGGCGCATTGCGGTTTTTGAGAATCACCTCCAGGCGGCCGTCATGGTCGAGATCGGCAAGAACGAAGGAGCGGCTATCTTCTGGGAAGTCTAGTCCGAGTGCACCCGAAGCTTCGGAAAACGTCCCATCGCGATTGTTTACGAAAGCTACATTTCTTTCATGGCCACTCCAGGAGTAGTCCGACCGAATCAATTCGTTCAGGGCATTCCATCCATGCTCATAAGCCAAAGACGGCGTGGCGTCCTCAGGAGATTTTGCTACCACTTGCCGCCAGAAAAAACTGCCTAGATCGCCCCAATCAGCCGTCCGCTCAGGCGCGGAGATGTAGCCATTGGCGATGTAGAGGTCAGGGTAGCCGTCATGATCGAAATCCCAAAAATCTGAGCACCAGGCCCATCGTCCCATCTCAACCCGAGCTTGTTGGCTGACATTTTGAAACTCACCATTACCCAGGTTTCGATAGAGCGTATTACCTCGCGCGTGTTGCCGGTAGAGTGACCGGATCTTCTCTGGAGATTTTTCCTGAAAGTGGCTTTGTGTTGAAACTCTCTGGCCAGCCGACGACCACATATTCGCAACGTAAATATCCTGTCTTCCATCGTTATCAAAATCAGACCAGCAGGCACTCATTCCGGCGCCCACGTCCTCGACGTGAGCTGCACTCGATTCCACTGTGAACGTTCCATCGCCCTTGTTGCGGTACAGGCTATTCCGTCCGAAGTCATTGGCTACGTAAAGATCAGGCAAACCGTTGGAAGTGGATTCGCCCCATGCGCAGGCGAAACTGTAGCGATTGTTATCAGTGTTCAATCCAGCCGCTTCAGTCTTCTCGACGAAGGTTGCGTTCCCTTCGTTGTGCAGCAGGCAATTGGCTGGACCGTTGCGGGCGTCGAAATAGGGAACTGGATAGTGATATTGGTCGAGGCCAAGGTAGTAGCTATAAAGGCAGAAGTAAATATCGAGACGTCCGTCGCGATCGTAGTCGGCGATTGCCGCATGTGTGAACGATCCCTGAGGAGGGTTGGTAAATTTGAAAGCATCACGCTTGATTGCGAACGTTCCGTCCCCTTTGTTTAGAAAGAGCAAGGGTCCGCTTCCGCAAACCACCAAAAGGTCCTGAAGCCCGTTGTTCTGGAAATCGGCGAAGAGAGCACACGCCGTATTGTCCAATACTCCAACTCCCGACATCTCTGTTACGTCTTCAAAGGTTCCATCACCCCGGTTTCGGTAAAGCCGATTGGGCAGTCCTGCCGGTTGGCAGACATAGAGATCGTCAAACCCGTCGTTGTTATAGTCGCCTGCGGCCACGCCGTTGTTGCCGTAAACATCAATCCCGCATGCGCCATCCAGGACCGTACGCCAATAATCGGAACCGCGAAGCATCTGAGTTGTGTAGGATTCCGCTCCACCGAAAGACTGAGACGTCACGTCGATAAACCAAGACTCGTCCGTGACGCTGAGTACTTCTTCGCTGGCCTCCCATCTGTGAGCCTTCCAGGCCTCCGATGGGCTTCGCGATTCATCGTGCGACCACTCGGTGCGCCACGATCCAACGCGCTCCTCACGACGTTGATCGTTTCGAGTGGAGACAATGTCATATCGGATATCGAGACGAACTGTCAGTGGAACGTTCGCGATTTCTTCGATGCCAATAATGTCGAATTCGGCGGTTCCTATTCGTGAGACCTCTCCCAGCCAGTCTCGGATCGCCTGGAGAAATCGTTCTCGTCCATGAACGATCTGAGTATCAAAATGTCTCCTGACGATATCGATTCCATCCCCTGAGCGCAGCGTGGTTTTCTTTGCCGGAGTAAGCGAAGAAGCTTCGACTGAAGGATCCAGAAACCCGGCCACGACTGAAAGATCGCGGACCGATGCCTTGAGCGACCCACTCCACAGATTCAGTAGTGCTCCGATCTCGAAGGCATACTTCTCCGTTACGTATTCATCCGAACCCGGAGCCACAAGCCGGAGAACGTCTTCCAGAGGTGATTTCGCCGGGTAGTGGGGCCTCAGACGGACATCAGAAAAGGAGATGCCCGAAGCTGGCCTCAGGAGGGTGTTCGGAGGGAAAGGCAGAAACGAAGCATAGAAAGATGCTGGACGGAAGAGAATGGGTGCCAATCCCAGGCTCTTGAGGAGACTCCGTCGGGAGAGCATTTGCTTTTCGTTTTTGTCATCCGACATTCAGCGAGTTCCGTGTAGACGGCAATGTTAGCACCAAGGAGATCCAGGCCCAAAATCATCCGACCATATGCGCCAAGGTGTCAGATGCCATTAAATTTGCGGATGGCAGCCTCAACCTTTTGATTGACAAACCCATTTCGATTGATCTAAATTTCTCCCGGTTACTCTAATGTAACCGGTTACTTCACCCACAGACGTTTATCAGAGGCTCTCTAAAAAGTGCTTCCAATCGATCATAGTGCGATGAGTGTAAAGAAAAACTGAGGTCATTAGGATGGCTACCGGACGCAATAGTTTGAGTTGTCTTAGACGTACCGTCTACATAACCATTACAGCCTTATGCTTTCTGCTGGCGCGAACTCAATGCATGTTCGGCCAAGTCGACGAGGGAGCAATCAATGGCACCGTCCTGGACGTTACCGGTGCGGCTGTCCCTAATGCACACGTGATCCTGCTAAATACGGACCAAGGTCTATCCCTTGAGACCAATACAAACAATTCTGGCGTATATATATTCTCCCCCGTGAGGATCGGTCACTACGCCATAACGGTCACAGGTTCGGGCTTTTCTAAGACCACCCAGAAAAACCTGACAGTGGCAGTCGGGCAAAACTTGCAGGTCAACTTTCAGTTGCAGGTTGGTTCGGCATCTTCCACAGTTGAGGTAACGACCGAGCCACCGCAATTGGAGACGGACGAATCGTCGGTCGGACAAGTTGTCACCGAACGTACTGTGAATAGTCTGCCTTTGAATGGGCGCAACTTCACATTTCTTGCTCAGCTGGGTGCTGGTGTGAATTCATCGCAGGCGGACACACGCGGAAACGCTGCCTCCGGAGCCTTTACGGCTAACGGTCTGCGGCCGGCACAGAACAACTACCTGCTGGATGGTATCGACAACAACTCTAACGCAGTCGACTTTCTGAACGGAACTAACTTCGTCATTCTTCCTCCGTTGGATGCGATCGCAGAGTTCAAGGTACAGACGGCAGACTTTAGTGCTGAGCTTGGTCGTTCCGCTGGCGCCGTTCTCAATGCCACGATCAAGTCCGGTACAAACAGCCTCCATGGCGCGGTTTGGGAGTTCTTCCGCAATGACAAGCTCGACGCCGCAGACTACTTCGAAGCCAAAAAAGGAGAGTTGCGGTTCAACCAGTTCGGGGCCACCATCGGAGGGCCAATCATCAAGAACAAGCTCTTCTTCTTTGGCGATTATGAGGGCTTTCGGCGCGTTCAGGGTAATACTCAATCTGGTGTTTCCGTGCCGACGAATTTGGAGTCCAGCAGCGGTTTCACCAATCTCTCTGACGTGATTACAGGGCAGTCGGGCGCTCCGCGCATAGACAATGTCGGCCGGTCGATACCGTATGGCACGATTATGGACCCTGCAACGACGCGGGCGGTCACTGCAGGTGCGGTTGATCCTGTCTCCCACCTCGTCGCGACTCAGACTGGGTACGTTCGCGATCCCTTCGGCTCTTGTGCGGCAGGAACCCTGACTTTTTCTCTGGCAACTTGCAACCTGAACCAAATCCCTGCCTCCCGTCTGGATCCGAATGCGGTCAAGCTGCTTGGTCTCTACCCAGCGCCGACCTCCTCGGGCCTCACCTCGAACTTCGTATCAAGTCCAAATCTATTTGAGCATCGCAACGCCTTCGACGTGCGTGGTGACTACAATCCCACGCAAAAAGAGCAGATATTCGTTCGCTTCAGCTACGTAGATGACCCACAGTTTATTCCGGGGCCTTTCGGCGGTATCGCAGACGGAGGCGCCTTCCAGCAAGGGATCCAGACAGCGAAATCCGATCAGGCTGTTTTGGCTTGGACCCATGTGTTTACCCCGAACGCGGTCAACGTGGCGCGTGTCGGCTTCAACCACCTGCACACTACTCGATCCGGCCCGGAAGGAAGCACCCAGGGCATCCCTGCACAATATGGGATCCAGGGTATCCCGCAGTCTTCTGAGAACGGTGGTCTCCCGGCGATCGTCATCGGCGGTCTAAATGAGCTGGGTAGCAACGACTACCTGCCCTCCGACGAAGTCAGCCAGACTCTCCAGGTTGTGGATGACTTTACCAAGATCTATGGGAAACACAGTTTCAAGATGGGCGTCGAGTATCAGGATGTTCACTTCAATACGCTGCAGCCTGCTTACTCGCGAGGTGAATTCGACTTCAACGGCAACTTTGCAGGTGTTCCGGGCCAATCCGGCGACCAGACCGGTCGCGCACAATTCCTGCTGACACCAGAGGCAGCCACCTATCCAGGCGACGGTGGAGTCGGGTTTGTGGGAGGCGCGAACGAGATACATGCATCCAACATCAGCAAAACCTATGACACTAGAAGTTACCTCGCCGCATACTTCCAGGATGACTGGAAGGTCACTCCTAGGTTGACCCTGAATCTCGGCCTGCGCTGGGATTATTTCAGCCCAATCTCCGAATCGAATGGCGCTCAGGCTAACTTTGTTCAAAGCGGTCCTCCAAATGGAGCACCCACCTATCTAATCCCGGCGTCAGGGAAGGCCGATAGGTCACTGTCCTCGACCGCCAATAACCCTTCTCTTGATGGCAACGGCTTCATCGACCTACTGGCTAAGGACGGAATTGCGCTTGAGCAAACCAACAAATACGGAAAAGCGCTCGTTCAGACACAGAAGTCCAACTTTGCACCGCGCGCAGGCTTCGCCTATCAAATTACCCCGAAGTTTGTGATGCGCGGCGGTGTCGGCCTCTTTTATAACTCGTTTGAGAGCCAGGGTTACGGGCCAAATATCGGTGAGAACTATCCCTTCGTCTACAACTTCGACTACAAGGGAACTACCGACTCCGCACCCTTCGGTAGCGGCCCCAACCCTTACGGCACGTGCCCGACCGCAGGTCCGGGCGGAAGCGCGCCGATTGGCTCCGGTCTCAGCTGCAGTTCCTTTACACCTCTCGCGGTGAACGCTGCCGGCTTGAGTCTCCAGGGACTTCAGTTCAAATTCATAACACCGGTTACCCTCAGCACTAACTTCACTCTCCAATACGCGATTACCCCCACAATGTCCGCGCAGGTGGCGTACGTATTTACGAATGCCAATAACCTACAAGTTGGGATCGGTAACAATGAGGTCTCTCAATTGCTACCAGCCAATACGAGTACAACTCCTTTCGTGCCGTTTCCAGATTTTTCCCAGGGTGCCAGCTATCAGCAAACTCTTGGGCTCAGCAACTACAGCGGCCTGCAAACCAAACTTGAACAGCAGTTCTCGAGCGGATTGAGCTATCTGGTTACCTACACCTACTCGAAGACGCTTTCGGATGCCGCCGACCTCCTCAACGGAGGCAGTACGGGTAATTCGAGTGGATACCGGGCAACGTATGTCCCGGGACTTGGCCCCAGATTCGATTACGGCCTGGCCGACTTTGATATCCGAAATGTGGTCCATCTGAGCGGCGGATATCAACTGCCGTTCGGCAAGGATAAGAAGTTCGTGGCCGGCGCTGGCAAGCTTGAGAATGCAGTTGTCGGTGGATGGAGCGTGAACTGGATCGTAACTCTCCAGGGCGGCCAACCGATCACCCTTACTTGCCCAACCGCAACAACCTCCGGAACGTATTGCAATGATGTGCAAGTGCCTGGACAGAGTCAGAAGCTTGGGCTGCATACGGACTCGAACGGAAAACTCAATTGGTTCGGCAACCCTGCAGCCTTCCAGCAACCTTGCCCGCTGGGCGCAGTTGCACCCACCGGATGCTTTCCTCTAACCGGAAATGCGATTTTGGGCGCCGGTCCATCAACCACCACAGGGCCGGGATTCCATCGGTTCGACTTCTCAGCGTTCAAAGCCATGCAGCTCAGCGAGCGCTTTTCGCTGCAGTTCCGGGCCGAGTTCTTCAATATCCTGAATCACCCGAACTTCAACGCGCCTAACTTCGGTGGTAACGGGGTGACTCCGGTACCAAACTCGGGCAACTTCACCAGCTCCTCCTTTGGAGAGATCGGATCGACTCGCGATGCGCCGTATGATCCGAGACAGATCCAATTTGCTCTGAAGTTGTACTATTAGCTTGTTGAACGACCGGAAGTGCGCGCTTGCAGACGCGTACTTCCGAGTTGTTTTACATCGCGCAGCATTCGCTTGCGCGACGATCACAGAGGTCGATTGTGACTCATAGTCTCCGGTTGCGGCTTGCGGTTCTTAGTTGCTCACTTCTGGTTTGCACGGTATTTGCGAGTAGGGCATCGACTGCTCAGGACAGCCGGAGCCAAAAATTGGAGAGTCAGTTTCAGTCCGCAGTAACTCTATATCATGCGGGAAAGTTGACTGAGGCTGCCGCTCAGTTGGAGATCATCGTCCCCAATTTACCGAAAAGCTTTGAAGTTCACGAGCTTCTTGGGTTGGTCTACGCCGCACAGTCGCAGAATAAAAAGGCTGCAGAGCAACTGGAAATAGCCGTCCGATTGAAACCGGATTCGGCCGTCGCGAGAATGAATCTAGCGACATGCCTGTCCAACTCCGATGAACCTGAATTGGCTGAAATACAGTTCCGTAAGGCGCTCGCTTTGCAGCCTCAGGATTTCGAGGCTAATCATAACCTGGCTGATTTCTACATTCAGTCGAATAAGATCTCGGTTGCGCTCCCTCTTCTAGAACATGCTCAGGCAATCAATCCTTCCTCTTACGCTAACGGTTACGATTTGGCTCTGGCCTACCTTCTCACCGGGCGGCTCGGCGATGCGCGGACGCTTACCGAAAAGCTTCTGCAACTTAGGAACACAGGAGAATTGCACAATCTTCTGGGTCAGATCGATGAGAAAGATGGAAAATTTGTGCAGGCGGCGAACGAGTTCGAAATTGCCGCTCAAATGGATCCAAGCGAGGACAATCTCTTTGCCTGGGGAAGCGAACTCCTCCTCCATCGGACATACGGTCCTGCCATCGAAGTCTTTTGGCAGGCTATCCAACGTTATCCAGACTCGCCCAGGCTGTTGATCGGGCAGGGAATGGCGCTGTATTCGCTGAGCAGGTACGAGGAGTCGATCAAGTCTTTGCTCGCTGCAGCAGATTTAAACCCTGCAGATCCTCGCTGCTATCTGTTTCTGTCCAAGTCCTATCTGAGCTCTCCGAATCAGGCAGATGATGTAATTCGCACATTTCAACGCTACTCCGAGCTGCAGCCTGGCAACGCGCTAGCCCAGTACTATTACGCGATGAGTTTATGGAAGGGAAAGCGGCTGGAAAATTCCAGCGTGAATTTTCGAGCGGTGGAGTCCCTCCTGCAAAAGTCGATCGCATTGGATGGAAAACTTCCCGAAACGCACTTGCAATTAGGCATCCTCTATGCTGATCAGCATGAGTTCGACAAGTCATTTCCTGAATATCAGCGAGCATTGGAACTGAATCCCAATCTTCCAGATGCTCATTACCGTCTCGGGCAGTATTATGTTCACGCCGGTCAAAAGGACCAGGCTCAACAGGAATTCGCGGTCTATCAACAGCTCGAGAAGCAACGGTTAGCCGCAGTCGACAAAGAAAGGGCCGAGGTCCAGCAATTCGTCTATTCGGCGAAGTCAGGCCCAGCCGCCAAGCCATGAATCTT
>Ga0302233_10000481_pt1 | contig 32698 bp, 30 predicted proteins | sample II_Palsa_N3_1_FD_193516 | JGI IMG/M metagenome (GOLD analysis project Ga0302233, IMG submission 193516) | Peat permafrost microbial communities from Stordalen Mire near Abisko, Sweden - II_Palsa_N3_1 | ecosystem: Environmental > Terrestrial > Soil > Palsa > Peat permafrost | place: Sweden... | reverse complement strand
ACGACGTGCAGGGATCGATGGCGTTCATTTCCCCTCGTGCAGACGCACGTCTCCCGTCGTCGCTCAGGTCGGCGATGGCTCCCACCATTCACCGATGCCGCCCAGCCGGATCAGGTTGTACGCCGCGAACGTCCATGTCACCCAGCCGCGTACTTTGGACAGTGCCACCAACGGCAGCTTGCGCAGGCCGCCGATGGTCTTGATCCAGCCAAAGCCCTGTTCGATGCGTTTGCGGATCTGCAGGCTCATGGCGTAGCCCTTGCCGCGGGCGGTACGGTGGTCGACGGCGCTGCACCGTCCCTTGGTATGGCGAGCGATGTGGGGTTTGATGCCGCGCTGTTTCAGCGCCGCGACGAAATCCTGCGTGTCGTAGCCTTTGTCCGCACCGAGCGTGGCGCCGCGCTTCACGCCCGCGGCGGTGAGCAGATCCAGCGCGCCGTCGCGCTCGCCGGTACCGCTGGCGTGGCGCACATCCACGGCCACCAGCAAGCCGTTTCGATTCTCCATCAGGGCGTTGGCCAGGTAACTCAGTTTCGCTTCCTTGCCGTTGCCTTTGCGGATCAGCCGAGCGTCCGGATCGGTGGTGGAGGCGTGCGTGTCGTTGCTGCGCTTCTGTCCGTGGAAGTCGTCGCCGCCGTCATCGCTGCCGTCCTTCGGCCGGAAACTCTTGTGCGAGGCCCATGCTTCCAACAGCGTGCCGTCCACCGAGAAGTGCTCGTCACTCACCAGCTCGCCCATTCGTGCCAGCAGCACCGTATGCTCGAAGAAGTGCTGGGCGATCGCCTCATCGAACAGTCGCTCGCGATTGAACGAGAAGGTCGAGTGATCCCATACCGCCTCGTCGATGTTCAAACCCACGAACCAGCGGAACAGGAGGTTGTAGTTGAGCTGCTCCATCAGCAACCGTTCGCTGCGCACGCTGTAGACCACCTGCAACAGCGATGCACGCAGGATGCGCTCAGGCGGGATCGACGGCCGTCCTCCTTCGGCGTAACGCGCTGCCAGAATGTCGTCGAGTTCTCCCAGGATACTGTCTACCAGCACGCGCAATTTGCGGATCGGATGATCGCTCGGCACGCGCTCTTCCACCGATACATACGAGAACATGCCAAGCTGCTGGACATCAGGACTGCGCATCGGGTTCAACGCTCCGCGATTGAGACAAACTATGACCGCGACGCCGTCGGAGAGTTTCTCAACAGCCTGCTAGACACCTCCAAGCAGGTCGAGCTTCCCAAGTAAATGTGGGGGCGTCACGCGCGCAGCGTGCCATTTCCCCGATTCCTTGGCGAGCGAATACTCGGCGCGAGCATGTTGCCCTGACAAGACTACTTGTTCCGGTAAACGCACCTCTCTGGACTCGTGCATCGGACTCACGAGTTTTTCGTTGGCTCTTCCTGACGCCAACCTCGTCGTGCATAAGCTCGTCGCGCCGGAACGGCGAGCGTTATGGTGGTCCCCGCGCCGCGTGCCGAAACGATATGGATCGTGGACCCGATGTTTGCCGCACGCTCCCGCATGCCTGTAATACCAAAGTGCGCGTCGCGCGGTGTCGCCACTTCGCTTGGTGCCATGCCAACGCCATTGTCCTCGATAGACAGTGCAAACTGCGACCGAGCAAACTCTACGATGACTTTTACTTCGCGAGCGGCACTGTGCTGGGCAGCGTTGATAAGCGCTTCCCTTGCGATGGCAAAGCACTCGTCGGCGACGAGTCCCTGTATTTCGCGGGGCGACCCTCGCCGTTGCAAATTGAAGTCAAAGCCGTGAACCAGTGCCAGCTGGTTGCCGACGGTCACAATCGCGGACGCCAGGTCGCTTAATCCTTCGCCAGCCGCCCGAAGTTCTGAAACGCGATCGCGCCCTTCCACAATGACTTCGCCCGCGCGCTCAAGCGTTTCATCGAGCAGGCGCCGCGTAGGTGTACCCCTCGGCACCTGACTGGCGACGGCTTCGAATCGGATCACCAATCCGTGAATCGATTGCAGCAACGTGTCATGCAATTCACGCGCGATACGATCGCGCTCGCTGTGGCGTTCCTCCAGCCGCAAACGAAGTTGCACCGCGTAGCGCTGCAACCGCAGGCGCAAGTACAACATAAGCAAAACCAATGCTGTCACCACACAGAGGCTGATGAACCACCACGTTTGGTAGTAGGCCGGGGCAATTGAGAAATCGAGGTAGGTGCCAGTGTCGTTCCAAACATCATCCTCGTTGGCGGCCACGACACGGAAGCGATAGGTGCCCGGCTTCATGTTCGTATAAAACGCCTCGCGCTGATTGCCTGCCTCCTGCCATTGACTATCCACCCCGTCTAACCTGTAACGAAAACGCACGCGCCCAGGTACAGACAAGCTGGTGGCGGTATAAGCGATGTGCACGCGACTTGTCAGGCGCGGCAGTCTCAGTTGCGGGTCGGGATCGAAGCGTCGACCGTCGGTTTCAACATAGCGGATCAAGACATGAGGAGCGACTTGGTTGGTCCGAACCCTGGACGGATCAATGAATGCAATGCCTTTGTTGGTTTCTACCCAGATCCGCCCCTGCTTGTCGATTTGTGCAGTGGAGGTAGGAGCCGCCTGTAGGGCGATGCCTGGCAGCCCATCGTGGGGGCCAAACAAGCGAAACGTGGGAGAATACCGTGGAGTGTTGAGCGCCTTGCGCAGCTCGCTGGTCGCGACGCGTATCACGCCTTTGCTAGTGTTGAGCCAAACCCACTCCCCGCCGCGGACAATTCCGGAGACACCCGCCAAGCGGAGGTCGCCCAAAGATGCAATGCTCTGAAAACGTCCGCTAACGTTCCATGAGAGACCAGTTTCGCCACCCACGAGTACATCGCTGTCTATGGCGCTGAACGAGAGCGCAGAGCCAATTTGTAGACCGTCGGAGGCAGAGAAATGATGGATGACGTGGCCATCAAAAGAGAGGATGCGATTGCCGGCGAAGCCCATCCAAACAGTGCCATTTCTTGTCGACGCCATAGCGGTCGCATCGCCAATGTCGGGTAGCTGCGGATCCCAGCGCGTCCAGCAATCGTTGACAAAGTGATAGATCCCGCGCAGCAGATAGCCGGCCCAGAGACCGCCCGCGCCGTCAGTCGCCTCGGCCGTCAACGTTGCGTTCGGCTCCCCTCCGGGCAAGCCAACCGGCGTGACTAGCCCATTCCTCCATCGAGCTAAATTTCCGGCGGTGACAAACCATAGTCCGCCCTGGGAGTCCGCGAGGAGATAGAAGATGGCATGGGCAAAGGTGGCCTTTCGCTTGAGCTCTCCGTCAACCCATTGATAGAGATTATTCCCGCTGGCCACCCATGTCCTACCACTCGGATCGACGGCGATGCTGAAGAGCGAGCCAGCATTGGCGGTAATGGAGCTGAGCGTGCCCACATTGGCATGCCGAAAGCTATCGAGGCCAAAATTGGTGCCAACCCAGATATTGTGCTCGACGTCCTCAAACAGAGGGCTGGCCTGCTCCGACGTAAGGCCGGAGTCGCCCTTGAAACGTGCCGTGATTTGATCCTCGTGAAGCAGAGAGCCGCGGGCAACTGCCGTCGGATTCTCAACCATGAACACGCCACCCTCCGTATGATCAGTACCCCACAGTCGACCTTGGCTGTCGAATAACAGACGCGCCCCATCAATAAGCGCCCCTTCCCGAGGAGGCTCGGGAAATTCAGTGTCGGCGCGGGTCACGGACAACCCTGGCAATGCGCGGACGCCCATGAGGCGATCTGCCACCCAGAGGGTGCCATCAGCCGCGCGGACCAGATTGGTGTCGTGAACGACGCGAGCGCGGGTCTCGGTAAACTGGGTATCGCCGGCCCGCAGGAAGAAAATGTGATCGCGGCCCGTGACCCAAAGTGTTCCGTCAGGATCGACCAGCACCCATCCCGCATGGCCGCCATGAAAGCCCCAGGCATCGCCGATAGTTTGCCAGTGTTCTCTTTGGAAGCGGGCTAGGCCTCCCTCGATCGAAGCCCAAACCGTTCCGGAGGTATCCATGGCGAATGAAGTAACCCAGCCAGGCGGAAGCCCATCAGCGGCACTGTAGTTGGTGACTTCGCCGTTGCGAATACGAGAAACACCGCCCTGGTAGTAGCCAACCCAGATGGCTCCATCGGGCGTCAAATTGAGAGCGGTGATGTTGCTTGAGGGAAGTGATCGTTTGTGGCGGTCCAAAAAAGCGTTCGAAGCGAACGCCATCGAACCGATAGAGGTCATCGCCGGTGCCCAGCCATAGGTAACCATCGTTCGCTTGCGCGATGCCCCAAATATCCGCTGGCGCACCATCCGACGTACTCCAGCCGGTGTGTTGAACCTGAGTCGGAGTGGCTGACAAAGCTATAGATGAGAGAAAGGCACAAAGGAACGCGCTAGCCAATCCGCAGGCAGTGTACGGCAACCTGGATCGGTTCCTCGTCATGCGCCGCCCTCCACATACCCAACAATCATGGCACAGAGGCACATATTGTTTGATTAAGGCACAGCCTCTCAGGGCGTGATGTCAGCCATACGGCCACCTACCCCCGACCCCCGAGCGTCACATCCGAAAGCGTGGGTAAACCGGCGATTGATTTAACTGCGAGTGTTTTGGACAGCCTAGCTGACCTGAACTCCAGCGCATGCGCCTCTAACCAGAGCGCCTTCTATTGAGAGGCGAAATAGAGCACCAAAGCAGTTTACTCTATGAAGCCGCGCCTAGCAGCAATGGTGACGGCGTGTGTGCGATCGGATGCCCCAAGCTTAGTAAAGATGCTCTTCATGTGCGTCTTCACCGTGTCTTCTGAAATAAACAGCGATTCGGCAATAAGGTGATTGGACATACCTTCTTTCACAAGCCTAAGGATACTAAGTTCCCTGACGGTAAGTCCCGCCATGCCCTGATGTGCCGCGAGTTCCTCGTTGAGCTCTGAAGCGATTACCTGTCGTCCTGCAGCTGCGGCACGAATGGCCTCTATGATCTGCTCTCGATGGGAGGATTTCAGCAGGTAAGATGTTGCGCCAAGGGTAAGCGCTTGGGTCACGCGAGCGTCGCCAGGGTAAATGGTGAAGACCACCACGGAAGCGTCAGGGCTCGACTGGCGAATCGCCGTCAGTGCTTGCAAACCGTCGATATTGGGCATTTGCAAGTCGAGCAGTGTCACATCGGGGCTCAGTGTGGCAAACATCTCGATGGCCTCCGCGCCATCGACTGCTTCTCCAACCACGTGCATGTCATCTTCAAGTTCAATAGTCGTGCGTAGTCCGTCCCTCATCATGGGGTGGTCATCGACAATAAGAACTCGGATCGTACTATTGCTTTCCAAGACTGCTCACTCAGAAATGGTGGCTGGGTGGCTCTGTTACGTTTGCAACTATTTCGATCGGAGCTGGCAATTGCAATCCCCCTTCCGTGTGGTATTGCATGGTCACATGTGAGTCAGTTCACAGATCACCCGAGCGATGCGCGTACGGAACAGGCGTGTCGGACAGCGCCTTGGCCCACCCTACACGGCGTATCTAACCGAGTTAGTGCTGCCACAATGGCTCGCACCCGCTCGGCCCAAAGCCGCAGAATGAGACCGACAATTTTGTAATTCCACTAGAGAGCCTATGCCGGGATGCCTCTGGACGGAGCACCCGTGAGAAGATCCCATACGCAGTCGACATCCTCTTCTGCGAGCGCCTCGTAAGCGGTACGACCCTCTAATAATCGCTGTGTCGAGCACATCCAACCGGCCGCGCGCCGTCGATCCCCGACATGAGTAACGACAATGTCCGCTAACTCCGGATCATGTTGCTCGAGGGTTGCGAAGGCTTCAAGCATGGCCGACCTCCGCATCCCTTCGATTCTCGCGAGATTGTCCACGATCGCTTCGAAGGCTCGGGTATTACTTCTCATGATGCACTCCTGAACTCGTGTGTGACCGGCCATTTCGGACCCCGCCTTCGCAGATTGCGCTTGTCCCAATGCCCAACCCAACAACCAGCTATGTCGGGACACTTCCCTGAGGATCACGCGTGACTTCGGCATTAGGGCCGGGACGCTCCCCTAGTCCCTTAGGCCAACCAAAACGTCCACCAGAAAGCCGACCACCAGATGGCCCTGACCAACATGAATGAGGTCTGCGGCTGTCAGGCCACCAAATTCTTCTATCGCCTCGTGACGCATCCATTGTTCACCCAAATCTCGACTGCCTTCGATCTCTCTTGCGATCGCTGCCGCGACACGCCAAAGAGAATCCGCATTTGACCCGTAGTTGTGAGTCCCACGATCAGGACGCACCGGGAGAAAGATCCGATTTTTTTCCTGGACTGTAAGACTTCTGTTCGAGAACACGTCGCTGCGCGAACACGGGATGGCCATGGCTAGCTTCTCCTAACAGGAGTGCTCATTGTTGGCTTGAGCCGCCCAAACAGATTGCACAGACTTGCTCAATTAGAAGATTTCTCCTACAAACTCCGATCGCATGAAGGCCTCTCGCGCGTTTCCCGCCAAGGAGTGATGGTCCATTCCACCGCTGACGCGGCGGGCAAGTACCCGCAGTTGCCTAAATCGCCGCTGTCGCCGGTTGCTCCAGACAGACTCTCTTCCTTCGACTTCGCGTCGTTGCTGCCTCAATAGCGATCACCCTTTTGGGTGAAATTAGGTCGAAATTGCCTTCTCTCAGAAAAAACACACTTTTGGGTGGTTCACTACGGCCTACTTTCGAGTGCACGATCCTGCGACAGACATGGGGACTAGCTGCTTTCTAACCTCATGGGAGGCTAAGTTATGCTAAACGGAGCATTTGGAGAACAGTTGGGGCTTTCCTTTCGAGTTAGGAACCCACGGACATTGATTAGTCTTACGCCTAGCGGACTCCCAATCGCTGTCACCGAGATCCGCTTTGACCGCCGTCTGGACGCACCAACCTACCCCGTGGCAAGCGAGGATGCGTATCTGATAGGGCTGCAGCTTTGCGACGTATCTAGCCATGAAATGTGGCTGTCCGGCGAACACGTGAGCTGTGGTCGATGGGGACTTGGAACAACCATTTTCTACGACCTTACACAACGGCCGGTACTGTATTTCGATGAGCCATTTCATCAACTGACGTTCTACGTCTCTCGGCGCGCGCTAGCCGAGGTTTGTGATGATTTTGATCCTCTCGAATCCGAACTCCGTATTGCCTCGGGACAACCGGTGGACGACGAAACCATCCGCCACATGGGTCAGACGCTGCGCGCCTTCATCGATCAAGGAAAGAGAACTCGAGTAGTTGATCATCTTCTCTTTGCGCTTTGCGGCCATGTTGCAGAACGCTACGGATCACATAAGGCAAAGAAGATACTTCGGATGGAGAAGGGATTGGCGCCTTGGCAGCAAAGGCGCGCTCGTGAACTGTTGCGGGAATCAATGACAGAAGGCGTGCGGCTCCAGGCCGTTGCTGACGCATGTCGCATGTCGACCAGCGCATTTGTCAGAGGATTCAAGCGAAGTATGGGCGTTACGCCACACCAATGGCTGCTTCTGCAGCGCGTGGAGCGAGCAACCGAACTCATGGAGTCGCGGGCACTATCACTTGTCGATGTTGCGATGTCTTGTGGCTTTGCTGACCAGAGCCATTTCACCCGAGTCTTCACTCGGAAGATGGGTCTTACCCCGGGTGTGTATCAACGCGCAGCGAGGAGTAAGGCGGCATAAGCACAGCGTTGCCTGTGTCGTAAACGCGTATTCGCAACAGGCACTTACCTAGATCGGCGCACGGGGATCCGGCACCCCCTTCTCACTCAAATCGGAGGATTTCGCTATGCCTGACCATATTTATAAAACTGTGGAGCTGACGGGTTCCTCGAAGACCAGTTCCGACGAGGCCATCAGGTCCGCTATTGAGCGTGCGTCTAAAACCATCCATGACATACGATGGTTTCAGGTGGTCGAGGTCCGTGGACATGTCGATGGCGGCAACGTGGCGCATTGGCAGGTCAGCTTGAAGGTCGGTTTTACCCTCGAATAGGTGCGCTCATTCTTTGCCATATTCGGCGCTCACAAGTATCCGTTAACTGAATCTGACGAAGCCCCACCGCTTCTCCGATGGCACTGGCACGCCGCCACAACTCTGACCTTAATGATCACACAGTCACGTAGATAGGTTTGATCGTGACGGAGGTGCTAAGTCCACTACTAGGTTGGCGCCTGGGATGACTTGATGGCATTGACGCCGAGCGCCTGCGCGTCTCCTGGAAAGTGGGCAAAGAGCCCGCGACACCCAGCGCGGATCGAATTGCTGTGCATTGCCTGGTTCAACGCCATGGCAAGGGTTCACCGCGAGGGTCATATTGTCTTCGCCACCGGCTCTGACCGCACGTACGACATGTCCTCCTTTAGCGACCAGCATTGTCATCGGGTGCTCCCCTGGAGAACGAGGAATCGGGCATCGGAAGAAGACTCGACGAGCAGCGCAGACAACTTGCGCCAAGTACAAAAGCTCTCCTTGGTAGGACGCCCACTGCCCTCTTAAGCCTATGTCTTCTTTGCATGGCGGATAACCAGCGCTCGATGACGCGCTGCTCTTTAAGGGCGGCCCATGATTCGCTAGCGCTTGGTGTCTCGTTCAATACATTTCCGAAGATCGGGTTTGCCACGGCAGCCTAAATCATCCGGGTCAAGATTGTACAAAGTCAATCATCCAGTCCAATCAAATCAATGCGCTTTAACGTTAATTTGGACTTCCCATGAGTCCGCTATGACTACTACTGAGAATTTGGCTAAATACCAATTTTAAACCACGCTGCCATGGCCACTATTTTAAACCTGTATGGCATTGGGCAGCACTTAAGAGGTTAAATTATGAGAGCGCTATTTATTGTTACAGGTTCCGACAAGGCAACATGGATGTCTGAAGTAACTCATCCCTACTGGCACCTATCTGAACACGGGGTCAAGATTGACTTTGCGACCCCTGAGGGCAACAGAATTGCTTGGGACCCACTAAGCGACCCATCTACCGAGGGCTCCGCGGAGCCAGACGACCTGGTAACAAAGGGATTTCTATCGGATAAAGACCTTGTTGCGAAGTTGAAAAGCACTTCAAAGCTCAGGCACGTGGATCTTGGCAAGTACGATGCCGTTCATGTGGCTGGCGGCTTGGGCGCCGTATTCGATCTATTTCCGAATCCAGACGTCGCGGCCGCACTGGAGCACTTTTGGGAAAAGGACAAGGTGATCGGAGCCATTTGTCACGGCGCGATTGCCCTTGCCAACAATCCGGATCGCATCAGGGGGCGGCATGTGACTGGATATACGCGAGTTGAGGACGCGGTGCTTGAAAAAAGGCTCGGAGATAGCGTAAAAATCCCCAATTTCCCAGAGATAGCCTTGAAAGAGGCAGGGGCCAACTTTCATGGCGTCCGACCACTGGAAGCTCGAGTCGTTATAGATAACAAACTCATTACCGGTCAAAATCAATTTTCCGCGTCTGACTATGGAATTGCTTTGTATCACGCAATGACTGGACAGACCCCGGTAATGACCATTTAAGCCAATTCCGCCGCACCTTGTGCGTTGATACTTTGTCAACGACAACAAGTAAAAACGTAACTTTAAAGTGGAGGAAGTGACATGCTCAAAGTTGATATACTTGCGCGTCGACGCCCTGACCAAACGCACGATCAGTTTCTAACGCATTGGCGCGATGTGCACGCAGAGCTTTTTTCGAGTCAGCCGATAGTTAAGAAAACGGTGCGCCGCTATATTCAATCCCGCACGGTCGTGGACTATCCGAAAGGTGTTGTGCCCGCCGACGTCGATGGAATCGCCCAGCTTTGGTTCGACGATATGGATGGCTGGCTCGAATATTTGAACTCTGACAACTATCGCGATGTCATTCGCCTGGATGAGCAGAAATTCGTTGACGCGAGCCGAGTCCAGATCGTTTTCTCAGAAGAGACGACAATCATGGGATAGCGTCAAAGTCGAACCCGAGGTTTCTAGCTAGGAGAATCCTCTGGCCACGAGGTTGCCATGGACGGCGCAGCAGCCTCTAACTCCGGGCGTTAAGCGGCAGCTTGGATATCTACGCTTGAGAGAGGCACCCTCGTGCTCGGTTGATGGGTTCATGCCCGATGTTCTGGCGGACTTTTTGAGTTGCACATGGGGTTGGGGCGTTTTCCGCACGAACGCCTCGACTGCGTGAGCCAACGTCCGGGTCCTGGCGCGACTTCGCCGCCCTAGGATAATTTTTTATTTGGATGCGTGCATTTCGATACTTGGAGCGCGGGCGCTCACGAGTTCCGCTGTGAGAATGCCGTCAGCGATTCGGGTGTTTTTCCGGTTGACGCCCAACCCTCGTCTCTCCAGACGGCCACCCCACCGCGCGATCCAGAACCGTCGTGTCTAAAATTCTGCGATGACTCTAGATCCAGGGCATGATTGAGGAATTCCGCAAACGCGGGGAGCGCGTAAAAGTAGCTAGCGGATCAGCCGGGCGCCTTTCACGCGGGCTTCTTAGGATTCCCTCAGGTGCATTTCGCTGTCACATGGCCGACGAGAAAATGGCACGCTGGCAGGTGATCGTGGGGATTGCTGCACATTTAGGCAAGCACTCACTCCTCCCTTTCCTTAGAGCTCACAAATACGCGGTGCCACGGCTCAGAAGCGGCAGGGCCACGCTGACAGTCAATGTGTGCCACAAGGTCATGATCGTGGCACCATGCGTCAAACAGAGCCCAGGCCCCGTGGTAAGGATGTTCGGGATCGCGCATGTCGTAGCCGCCCTTCCAGCGAAAGGTCTGGAGGATGGCTGCAACCTTGGCGTTTTGTCCGTTGCCAAGGATCGCGGGTCTTATGTCTATGCCAGCAATAATGGCCCCTGAGAACTCTAGTATCGCGCTGTGAAAAAAGTCCGTGACGCGTTTGAAGTCTTCGCAGGCGCATCTGCCCTTATTAGCGGCGAATTGCTCCTTCTCGACAAATGCTGAAGGCTTGCTGCGGCGCGTTTGAAGCGCGAGCAATGTGCCTAGTGACTGATTGGCCATTGGTGTTCTCCCGATCACTATTGGTCGGCCGCGATTGGCGGCGCTTTGCCGAGGGATGCGTTCGTTACGTCACCACCACCGTGCGTTGGTGCGCTTCCTATCAAAGGAGCTACTGTCTCTAAATTCCATCCGCCCCCCAACGCTCTGATAAGCTGGACAGTTGAGACAGCCTGCGTTCCGTGTAACTGGATAGCTTCGCGGCGAGCCTGCAAGAGCGTCCGCTCGGTGTCTAAAACGTCGATGTAGGCGACCTGTCCTCCTTCGTACTGCGTGCGTGACAACTTCGCCGCTCGTGTCGAGGCATCACCATAAGCATCGGTTCGCCTACTCGTACCGTCTTGAAGGAAAATGTCAGCCCGATAGTCGCTTGCATTGCGCAGTTCCACGCTCGCCGGATGTCGCAACACGCACCATAGATCTTCATGGAGAACTGGGGGATAGTGATAACTCCGGCGCCCGCTGCAAAACTCAGTACCTCAGAGCCGCGGCTCTCGGTAGCGTTGAATGCCTCATCGCTGAGGCGCACCAGGAGGTGGTGGCTCGGCATATTGCCCTGCTACCACAAGTATTCAGGCCGATCGCCTTGATGCAAATGTGCGCTTTGCTTTTGTGTCAGGTGGTAATACATCGACATCCACAAACTCGGACCTCCAAGCCACGCGGCTCCCTAAAGCTGACTGCACGCGACATCGCCGGCTACCTCTGCGCTGTGGATAGATGCGACGACGTCTGACAACCGTCCCTGCTAGCAGCCAGATGGGCTCTAGGCGCGTTCTAGAAAAGATGTCTTCCTGTCCCAATACTTCGGACCGAAAGGCGAAGATGACTTTACGAACCCACTGCTCCGCACTGAAAGGAATATGGGTGTACTTTTCCTGCTGACGCTCGCACCCATTGTTGGTGGCTAGGCCCATCCACTGAGGTATCACCATGAGCAACAACCCCAAGCCCATTCGCGCCGGAATCGTTGGCGTCGGCAATTGGGCAAAGCACGGACACTTGCGTGTGCTTCGCTTACTTCCGAGCTATGAACTCACCGCCATCTATAGTCAGCGCCAAGCTGCAGCGGAGGCCGCAGCAGGTGAATACGGTATTAAGTATGTCGTCGAAACGCTCGACCAACTAGTGACCCATCCCGAAGTCGACCTTGTCATTGTCCTCACGACGGCGCCTCAGCACGAGGAAGCGGTACGTGCCGCGATCGCGGCAGGAAAGGATGTGTACTGCGAATGGCCTCTGACCACGTTGACATCAACATCTCAAGAGTTGGTGGACCTAGCAAAAAAGGCCGGCGTGCGACATATCGTCGGTCTGCAACGTCGCCTCGCCCCGCATAACCGGTTTCTCGCGGATCTGATAACCAAGGGATACGTCGGAAAGTTGCGCTCTGTCCGTATCCACGTGAGCATGAATTACTTCCAGGCGCTGCGTGGAAACGCTCTGAAGTGGACCATCCCACCCGAGAATTTCTCTAGCGTTGTCGCCATCTACGCAGGTCACTTCCTTGACATGTTGTTTGCTGCAACCGGATGGCCCACGAGCGTTTCTGCGCTTTCCGTCAACCAGTTTCCCGAGGTCGAGATCGCCGAGACAGGTGAGTTATTTCAGACCACCAGTCCGGATCAGTTGGTCATGATTGGTACGCTTAACGACGACGCCGTCGTAAGCGTGCAGATCGAGGGCGGCAAGCGCAATGGCTCCGGCGTCCAGATCGACATCACGGGTGACCAAGGGGACATTCGCATTACGAATAGGTCAGCATTCGGCGACGTCGGCGACGACTACATTGTCCAGGGAGCCCACGGTAACAAGATGCCGCTGAAGGACCTGCCGGTGCCGACTAGCTATAGCCAACTGCCTCAATCGGAGCTGCCATCATCAGTACTTGAATTAGCTGAGTTGTATGGGGCATACGCCAACGATGTTGCAGACGGCACGACGACTGTCCCGACTTTCCAGGACGCAGTGCGCATGCACAGATTATTGGATGCCGTAACTCAATCGACGAAGACGGGACAGCGGATTGCGTTGGACTAGACGTTAGCGGCGAATAGCCTGTTTCGAAGCAGGCTATTCGCCGCAATTGGCGATATGCCGTCTATTCCTCAGTTTCTGGGATCCTTGCCGTCTTCGGAAATAGGTGTTGCGCGAGAAAATCGACAAAGACTCTGCGCTTGGGAGAAAGATAGCGACTAGATGGCCAGACGGCACGAAATACACCTTGGTGCTCAATGTAGTCCTCAAGCACACGTTCAAGCGCCCCCTCTTCTTCCACCTGCCGGCGAATGGCGAAATCCGGCACGCAGGTCAAGCCGTGCCCAAGCTCGGCTAAGGCAATGAGCGGCTCTAAAGTGCTGGCGGCAGCGGTTACCGGTGGCGCCCACTCGAGCCCACTCTCGCCCTTGACCAAAGGCCACGGTTGTAACTTGCCGGTGGTTGGGAAGCGGTGATACATGCATGCATGATTTGCAAGATCAGAAGGCACACGCGGTCGTCCTCGCCGCTTAAAGTAAGCCGGTGATCCAACAATCTGCAGCTGGAAATGCCCTAGGGCGCGAGTCATCAAACGCGAGTCAGCCACTTCCCCGGTGCGTACAACCACGTCGTAGCCATCCGAGATGACGTCCACCATGTGGTCCGAAAAATCCATATCCAGCTCGATCTCTGGATATGCCGTCATGAATTTGCTTAGGGTCGGTATAAGCAACATCGCCACCAGAGGCAGGCTCACGCGCAACTTACCGCGCGGCGCACCCTTGTTCTGCGCGAACTCCATGCCCACAGCTTCGATTTCCCCAATGATGCGCCGGCAGCTTTCGAGAAAGAGCTGTCCTTCCTGCGTCAGCGTCATGCTCCGGGTGCTGCGATGAAAAAGACGTACGTCAAGCCGCTCTTCCAGCCGCGCGATTGCCTTGCCAATGGCAGATGAGGAGACGCTGAGCTGACGCCCTGCCTCCTTGAAGCTCAGCGCCTCAGCAGCGCGGACGAAGATGGTCAGTGCACCGAGGCTGTCCAGGACCGGATCGTCAGTAACCATAGTCGTTTCCTAGGAAAAAAGTCACCAAAGTGCGCGTATTTGGTAGCGCACATATTGTAAATGGTGGCCCTTCCGGCGCGGGGCAGCAATGGGGAGTGTGCGATGCAGCGGGCCCATGCCGATAGCGGAAGTGCAAGTCCGAAATGTTCTGATATTGACCCCACCTTATCGGGCGATGGGGGAGCCCCTACTTTGAGGCATGTCAGAAAAGCGATCTCGCGCTCGTGAAGGAGTAACCGGAAGAAGTCGGTTCCTGCGCTAGGCCGCTCATCCCCACCTCTTGTACGCGGTTCATATGAACACTCAATCCTCACACTTTCCACGCGCGGCGCTGCTCTGGCTAGCTGTCGGGGCATTCGCGGTCGGCACCGAAGGCTTCATGATCGCTGGCATATTGCCGGGCCTCGCTGCAGATCTTGGCACTACCGTGGCCGCCGCCGGCCAACTAGTCACGGTCTTTGCTTTTGCCTATGCCATCAGTTCCCCACTACTCACCGCACTGACCGGCGGCATTAACCGGCGTACGATGCTTATCCTCGCGATGCTGGTATTCACAATAGCCAATCTGGTCGCCGCCAATGCCTCGGGCTACTGGGGGCTGATGGCGGCGCGTGTACTGTTGGCCTTCGCCGCCGGTATCTATGTGCCCGGCGCCAATGCACTGGCCGGCGTGATTGTCGCGCCCGAGCGTCGCGGAAAGGCGATCGCCACTATCAATGGCGGGCTGACAATGGCCATCGCGCTGGGCGTTCCCTTGGGTACGCTGGTGGCCACCCATCTTGGCTGGCGAGCTACCTTCGTGGGTGTGGCTTGCCTTGCGGCCATTGCAACAGCCGGGCTTTGGTTCGGCTTGGAGCGGAGCTTTGGAGCCAATCTGCCTGTGGCAAATCTCCGTGAACGCATCGCGGTGGCTCGGCAGCCATCGATCCTACTGTCACTGCTAGTTACGACGCTATGGGCCACTGGCGCCTATACGGTCTACACCTATTTGGCTCTCTTTGTCAGCGCGGTAACGGTACTGCACGGTGCCCAGGTCGGTTGGATTCTCTTTACGTGGGGAATAGCCGCTGGCGTGGGCGTCACACTGGGCGGACCTGCCATCGACCGGATCGGGTCACGTATGGTTATCGTTCCTGCGTTGCTTTTCGGTGCTTTGGCGTTCTTGGCACTGTCGCTGACAGCGTACTGGGTTCCTCACTCGTGGGCGATCCTTCCCGTCGCAATGGCCGTGATCATCTGGGGTATCGCGCATTGGTCGTTCTACCCCGCCCAGCAAGTTCGGCTAATAGGGTTGGCGGGAACACGCGCAGCTCCAATTGCGACGGCACTAAATGCTTCTTTCATGTATCTAGGCTTTTCGTTGGGCGCGGCCACCGGTTCCGTCACTCTCACGCTGGGCCATGGCGCAGTGGTCAACCTTGGATGGGTCGCCGCGCTGTTCGAACTTGCCGCGCTTGTCCTCATGCTGGCAATTAGTCGGCCGCAGCCAAAAATCGGTGTCCCATCCCCCAGCCTAGCCGAGGCCGCATTCTCCGTCGATGCAGTCGGCCTAGACTGAAACCATTGAATCATCAACGCTCGGGTACACCTCTCGGAGGCCCAAGCATCCTTCCTCAGGACACAAAACCATGCCTTCCAATGCAGCTTCATCCGGCACTTTCAAAATCGGCGGCAACCTGCCAATCAACCGACTTGGCTTTGGTGCCATGCGAATCACGGGCAAAGGTATTTGGGGTGAACCCGCGGACGTAGCTGGCGTTCTTCGCACCCTCAAACGTCTCCCCGAACTTGGCGTTAATTTCATCGATACGGCTGACTCATACGGTCCCGACGTATCGGAGCGCCTGATCCGTGAAGCCCTACACCCTTCCATGAGTCCTTTCAGCGGCCTGGTCATCGCCACCAAGGCAGGTTTGGCTCGTACAGGTCCGGATCAGTGGACCCCGCTGGGCAGGCCGGAATATCTGATCCAACAGGCGCACCGTAGCTTGGCGAAGCTGGGCGTCGAACAAATCGATCTGTGGCAGCTTCATCGCATTGATCCCTCAGTGCCGCGCGATGAACAGTTCGACGCTGTGAAGCATCTTCTGAAGCAGGGTCTGATTCGTCATGCTGGCCTGAGCGAAGTCAGCGTTAGCGAGATCAAGGCAGCTTCTAAGTATTTCCCAGTCGCCACGGTGCAGAACCGATACAACCTCACCGACCGAAGTAGCGAAGACGTACTCAACTTCGCTGAAGAGCAAGGCATTGGATTTATCCCATGGTTCCCGCTCGCGGCAGGTTCTTTGACTCAGCCGGGTACGCCGCTCGATCAGATCGCGCAGCGCCACAATGCAACACCAGGTCAGATCTCGCTCGCTTGGTTGCTTCAGCGCAGCCCTGTAATGCTGCCTATCCCAGGCACTTCCCAAGTGAAGCATCTGGAAGAAAACGTGGCCGCCGCCGAGATCGAACTGTCGCGTGACGAGTTTAAAGCGCTTGCCCAGCTCGGTCGCAATGACTGATTGTTTTGCCACCTCACGGCGGGGCGGATGCCAGCCGCCACCCCGCCTACGGTCAAATCCGCAATAAGCGCTGGCAGCTCACGGCCTTGGCCACCCCATTCAACACCCCCGTGGGTACGTAGCCAGCGACGCGGTGGCGCTTCACCGACGACCACCCTTACCGCACGGCGGCAGGTTCAACACCGACGAAGTTAAAGAAAGTCAAAGAGCGCACTGGACTATTCATTGTAAGCGGCGACAGCTGTCGTCTTTCGGGCCGGCACGACGGCGCTTGAAGGACGATGGCACTCATCTAAACGGAAACTTTTATGCCCGTACAAACCACCGACGAGCTCGCGCCGCGTGGGCGCGTCGCGCTCGGATTGCTTCGCGAGACGCAGCCTGGTGAACGCCGAGTTGCGCTAGTGCCATCAGACGTTAAGCGGTTGTCCGCCTCATTTGACATCCTGGCGGAAGAAGGTGCTGGCGCACGTGCCGGTTTCTCGGATGGAGACTATGAGGCTGCCGGTTCGCGGACTGTTCCAGTCGAGCGCATTCGCGGCAGCGCTCGCGTTGTCGTTGGTATTCGTGCACCCTTTTGGGCAACCGAGCTCGCGGCAGGCGCCACGTTACTCTCACTCGGCGGACGCGACGCCTCCCTCACGAAGCTCCTGACTTCTGCTGCGATCTCTCACTTAGGACTTGAACGTCTGCCTCGTGTAACGCGCGCGCAAGGCATGGACGTCCTTTCGTCACAGGCAAGCATTATTGGTTATGCGGCCGTATTGGAAGGTGCCCAGCATCTCCCGATGATCCTCCCCATGCTCACGACGGCGGCAGGGGTTATCCGCCCGGCAAACGTGATGGTACTGGGAGCCGGGGTGGCTGGATTGCAAGCACTCGCCACCGCTCGACGTCTCGGCGCAGTGACCCATGGCTTCGATGTGCGTACAGCAGCGCGCGAGCAAGTGGAAAGTGTGGGAGCGACCTTCGTCGCCCCGGACGTTGTGCTTGCCTCGACGGAGACCACCGGAGGCTACGCTCGCGAGCAGAGCAAGGATGAGCAAAAAAGCCTGCGGCGTGCGCTCTCTGACCATCTTCGCAAGATGAATCTCATCATTACTACCGCGCAGATTCCGGGGCAGCCTGCTCCGCTCCTGATTGATGACGAGACGCTGGCATTGCTATCTCCCGGAACAGTAATCGTCGACCTTGCAGCCGAATCCGGCGGCAACACGTCGCGAACATTAGCGGACCAAGAAGTTTTGGTTGGCGACGTAACGATCCTAGGCCCTACGCAGCTCGCAAGCCGAAATGCAGGTGATGCGAGCCGTCTCTTCAGCGGCAACATCCGCCAATTGCTAGAACACGTCGGCGTCAAAGACGGCGCGCTTCAATTGAACCAATCGGATCCCATCGTTTCAGCCCTGCTGGGTCTGCTCGCCGATGGTGAAACTGGCAGCCCATAAGGAACAACATACAGACCATGATTATCATCCAGATGTACGTATTTGTGCTCGCAGCATTCACCGGCTTCCTCACTATCAGCCGTATCCCGCCGCTGCTGCATACACCGTTGATGGCCGCGACCAATGCGGTATCGGGCATTTCGCTCGTTGCCTCGATGGCATTGGCCGGCGCCCACAACGGTTTCATTCCTACTTTGCTCGGCACCATTGCCGTGGGGGCCGCGATGACCAACGTGGTGGGCGGTTTCCTGATCACGGATCGCATGCTTGCCATGTTCAAGCGCGACCCGAAGCCTACTCACTCTGCGAACTCAATTGGGCGCTAACCGCTAATGAACAATTTGATTGAATTCGCCTACCTAGTGGCCTCTGTGCTATTCATCTCTGCCCTGCGCTCGATGGGTCGCCCAGACACGGCCCGTCGTGGGATGCATTTGGCTGCGGCAGGAATGCTAGTGGCCATCGTCGCCACGCTGCTGCAGCAGCGCATCGTGTCCTACGAGTGGATAGCCGTCGGCGCCGCTGTCGGCGCTATAGCTGGCTACCCGCTCGGCATGTGGGTGCCCATGACGGCCATGCCCCAGCGCATTGCCCTCAGCCACGCGTTCGGCGCGCTGGCTGCCACGCTAGTGGGCATCGGCGAATACTGGCACAGCTTGCATGCCGGATCGCTTCACACCTTTCAGGTCGCCGCCTTAGGCTTTGAGGTGCTGCTAGGCGCGTTTACCGTGACTGGGAGCCTTATGGCTTTTGGCAAATTGCACGAACTCCTTCCGGGGCGCCCGATCACTTTCCCGCTTCAGAACGTGATGAATCTTGCGATCCTTGGATGCGGGTTGCTGTGTCTCGCCTGGGTGGTGATTGCACCAACCAGTCAGGCAGCGTTCTTCGGCATGGTGGCCATCGGCTTCGTTGTGGGCATCCTGATGGTCATCCCAATCGGGGGCGCGGATATGCCCGTCGTTGTCTCTTTGCTCAATTCTTATGCCGGTCTAGCGTCCTGCGCCACCGGATTCGCTACGAGTAACAACGTGCTCATCATCGTGGGTGCCCTGGACGGCGCGAGCGGGATTGTCTTATCCATCATGATGAGCAAAGCCATGAACCGCTCGTTTGCGAATGTTCTCTTCGGTGCTTTTGGGTCGCCCCCCGCGGTGGCTACGCAAGCAGGCAGCGGTGGCGAAATGTCGGCTACGAGCCCAGAGGATGCGGCCCTTCGCTTGGCTTTTGCGAAGAAGGTCATCGTGGTTCCCGGCTACGGTTTGGCCGTCGCACAGGCTCAGCATCAGGTCCGGGAACTCGGCGAGGAAATTGAAAAACGTCAAGGCGAAGTGCGCTACGCGATACATCCAGTGGCCGGCCGCATGCCGGGTCATATGAATGTCTTACTGGCGGAAGCCGGCGTACCGTACGACCGCTTGGTGGATATGGAAGACATCAACGACAAGTTTGGCGAAGCGGATGTCGCGTTGGTGGTCGGAGCCAATGATGTCGTCAACCCTGCAGCTCGAACTGACCCCGCGTCACCCATCTATGGCATGCCAATACTTAGGGTCAATGAGGCCAAAAGCGCCATTGTGCTGAAGCGTGGCCGCGGCACCGGATTCTCCGGCGTTGAAAACGATCTCTTCATCGATCCCAAGACGTCGATGCTCTTTGGTGACGCTAAGCAGTCTCTGTCCAGCCTCGTCTCTGAAGTAAAGGCTGCATGAATGCTAGCTCCGGTCGAGCTACAACTGAGGTTGTGAAGCGCCTGATGGCGCAGTTAGTGAGCGCGACGGACTTGCAAGTCTGATCGGGGTGATCCTAGAAATAGGATTTCTCCGAAATTGACTGCGTCACGCGCCATAGATGACTCGCCGCGGCCAAGCCCAGGCGTTTGCTGGCCGTGAGCGTGGGAGGGACTGTCGACGTGCCAAGTGTCCTAGGTACGGGATGCTTTTTCCTGCAAAAAGCGGTTCTAAATGCAATCCAATGTCACACGAGTGCCTGACAATAACCGTAGCGGATGCCGCCGATCGAAGAAGACATCAGTAGGTAATTGGCTCCTATTGACAACATCCGGAGGTGTAACCCCATGCTAAGCAGCTCCTTAGGTACCGCGCTAATCACCGGCGCTTCATCGGGCATCGGCGCGCTCTATGCCGACAGGTTCGCCGCACGCGGCTATGACCTCATTCTTGTTGCACGTAGTCAAAGCCGCCTTGGGACCTTAGCGAGACAGCTGACCGAACAGCATGCTGGTCGATCTATTAGAGTGTTCCCAGCGGATCTGAATGATAGAAGCCAGCTAAGAAAAGTCGAGGCGCTCATCCGCGAATCAGAGACCCTGTCCGTGCTCATCAACAACGCCGGATTTGGTTCAACTGCGCCGCTCTTGCAGTCAGACCTCGACCGTATGGACGAGATGATCTCGCTTAATGTGACCGCTCTGACACATCTATCCTACGCAGCTGCATCGGGCTTTGTTGCGCGACAGAGCGGCGCGATCATCAACATTGCCTCCATCGCCGCGATTGCTCCTGAGTTGCTAAGTGGGGTCTATGGCGGTACTAAAGCCTACGTTTTGGCCCTCACGCTCTCACTGAACCATGAATTGGGAAAGCAAGGCGTTCAAGTGCAAGCTGTGCTTCCGAGCGCAGTTGCGACAGATTTTTGGGAGATCGCGGGGAAGCCAGTCAACAGCCTTCCCGCACACATCGTCATGTCCGCTAGCAATCTGGTCGATGCGGCACTTGCCGGGTTCGATATGGGCGAACTAATCACCCTCCCATCGCTACCCAATGCCGCCGACTGGCAGGCCTATGAGGCTGCGCGCCAGGAATTGCTTCCGAATCTCTCACGCGCAATTCCTGCCGATCGGTATACGCTTCGGGCCCCCACGTGAACGTCCCGTGCTGCGTCCATTAGCGTCCGAACTGAACGGACAGCCCTTCGCTTGATCAGGGCACCATCTATAGTCATATCGCGATAGCAATCACGCGCAGCCCCCACTTTGCGGGGTCCTGTCTATCGTCATATTTAGGAGTGAACCATGTCCTCTCCAGTTGTTTTAGTCACCGGTGCGCTCAGCGGCATTGGTCGTGCTACCGCCATTGCTTTCGCCAAAGAAGGTGCGCGCGTCATAGCTTCCGGCAGGCGACCTGATGCAGGAGCGATGCTCGTCCAAGAACTACGAGCCCTAGGAGCAGAAGCCGAATTTGTTCAAGCTGACGTCCGCCGAGAGGACGAGATTCGGGCCCTAGTCGACCGCGCCACAGAGCGCTTTGGCCGCCTCGACGTCGCCGTAAACAACGCCGGCACGGAAGGCACGCCAGGCCCGCTCATTGATCAAACTCCAGAGACGTATGCCGCGACGTTCGATACCAATGTGCTGGGCGTACTTCTCAGCATGAAGCACGAACTTCGAGTGATGTTCGCCCAGAAGGCGGGAAACATCATCAATGTGTCGTCCACGTTTGGCCAGCGCGGAGGGGTAGGAGCTTCGCTTTACGCTGCGAGCAAGCATGCTGTGGAAGGCATGAGCAAAGCCGCTGCGCTTGAAGCAGCGCCCGCGGGCATACGCGTCAACGTCGTTGCCCCCGGTCCAGTCGATACCGACATGCTCACGCGCTTCAGCGGGACTGACGAACGAAAGGCGGCTTTGATCACAGGAGTACCGCTGAAACGCTTGGGGACATCTGAGGAGATCGCTGATGCGATTGTCTACATGGCGTCCGACAAGGCGTCTTTCATCACTGGAGCCATCCTCTCGGTGAACGGCGGAAAGACTGCCATGTAAAAAGACGCTTCACGCCTTCCGATCAGTCTCGCCAAACCAAATCAAGTCCAGGAAAAGACATGAGTGCCCTCTTTACGCCGTATTCGCTGCGTGGGTTAACCTTGCCCAATCGTATTGTCGTATCCCCCATGTGCCAGTACGTCGCGACCGACGGCAAGGCCAACTCTTGGCATCTCGGGCATCTGACCAATCTTTCCCATTCCGGTGCCGGCCTTCTGTTCATCGAGGGTACGTCCGTCACTCCGGAGGGCCGCATCACGCCAGGCGACCTTGGTCTTTGGAATGACGAAACGGAAGCTGCCTTGAGGACCGTTGTCAACGCGGTTCGGGAGTATTCGGACATTCCCTTCGCTATCCAATTGGCGCACGCTGGCCGCAAGGCCTCTAGCGAAATCCCCTGGAAGGGCGGTCAATACATCCACGAGGCCGATGGCGGATGGGTGCCGTTGGCTCCGTCTCCGGTCCCACATCGCGATGACGAGGCGACCCCGATCGCCCTTGACGACACCGGTCTTGAGCGCATTCGCGGAGCCTTTGCCGATGCCACCAAGCGCGCGGCCAGCCTCGGACTCGATGCAATTGAAATCCATGGCGCACATGGGTACCTGCTTCATGAATTCCTATCGCCGATCTCCAATCAACGCACCGACCAGTATGGAGGTTCATTGGAGAATCGCATGCGCTTTCCTTTGGAGATTTTTGAAATTGTCCGCGACAACTTTCAAGGCCATAAGCCCGTCGGCATGAAGGTCTCCGCAACCGACTGGGTGGAAGGTGGATGGGACCTCACCCAGAGCGTGATATATGCACGCGAGTTGAAGCGACGAGGCGCAGACTGGATTACAGCGTCGTCAGGTGGCGTGTCACCATTTCAGAAGATCAATCCCGCGCCCGGTTATCAACTGCCGTTTGCCGAAGGCATCAAACGCGATGCTGACGTCTCCACAATCGCCGTCGGATTGGTGACCGAGCCGTTACAGGCGGAAGCGATCATCGCCAGCGGAAAGGCCGATCTAGTCGCCCTTGCTCGCGCGATGCTTTATGACCCCCGCTGGGGCTGGCATGCAGCGGCCGAACTTGGCGCGACCGTTGATGCTCCGCCGCCGTACTGGCGGGCAACGCCTCACGGTCATCATGACCTGTTCAACAACACGGTGTTCGGTGCCAGATGACGGTTGCGTAGCGCTCGCGATGCGAGCCAGTGCGCTTGATCAAACCGAAGGTTACGCCGGCAGGATGAGCACGTTGCTCGTCAGCGCGCCGCTACCTATTGCCGATCAATGTCCCTTCGAGACGTTGACCTAGGTCTAGGGCCTCACGCGCCATATTGCGGACCAGCGAGTCCACATTATTCGGATTGCGAAAGGCCTTCTAAATCTTCCTGGGCATGCCCAATTTACGGTCGTCCATCGATAACGAGCCTTTCGGCGACGTCGATGACCCTACCCCTATCGGAGATCTGATCTATGAACTCGAAACTCTACTCACCGTTCAAACTTGGTGCGATTGAACTCTCTCATCGTGTTGTACAGGCACCGCTGACGCGCCTTCGTTCGGAACAGCCGAGCGACGCGCCGGGGAACCTGATGCTGGAGCACTACGCTCAGCGCGCATCCAAGGGCGGTTTGCAAATTGCTGAGGCCACCACGGTCTCAAAAGTCGGCCGCGGCTATCTGGGCGCACCGGGCATTTACAGCGACGAGCAGGCCACGGGCTGGCGCCGGGTGACCGACGCGGTGCACGCTAAAGGCGGCCGTATCTTCCTCCAACTGTGGCACGTTGGTCGCCAGAGCCACGTTGAAATGACGGGTGGCGTGCCGCCGGTAGCGCCGTCGGTAGTGCCATTCGAGCAGGTTGTTGTAACAACCGACGGCTGGGTGCCCGTTTCGCCGCACCGCGCCCTCGAAATCGAGGAAATTCCGGGCATCGTGGAAGAGTTCCGTAAGGGTGCCGAGCGCGCAAAGTCTGCTGGATTCGACGGCGTCGAAATTCACGGCGCCAACGGGTATCTTCTCGACCAATTCCTGCAGGACGGAAGTAACAAGCGAACCGATGCCTATGGTGGCTCGATCGCAAACCGCGCACGCCTGATGCTGGAAGTCGTCGAAGCCGTGGTATCGGTTTGGGGCGGCGATCGCGTGGGTTTGCGCCTTGCTCCAAGTGGCTCGTGGGCGTCCATGTCCGATAGCAATCCGGAGAGGACTTTTGGTTACGTAGCGGATCAGCTCAATCGTTTTGGTCTGGCGTATCTGCACATCGTTGAGCCGCGAATTGTTGGGGCAGAAGCGCCTGTCGAAGGTCGTCCTGCCGTGGCTGCCGCTCAGATTCGCAAGATCTTCAAGGGCCCCATTCTCGCGGCCGGCGGGTTTGACCGCGATGGTGCGCAGCGCATCGTTGACAGCGGTGACGCGGATTTGGTGGCGTTTGGCCGCTTCTTCTCGTCAAACCCAGATCTGCCGGACCGCCTGCGCCATGACCTGCCGCTGACCCCTTATGACCGCGATACGTTCTGGGGCGGTGACCACCGCGGCTACACCGACTTCCGTCCGTACGAGCAAACGGAGGCTGTAACAGCTTAAGCAGTGGGCCGGTGGGCCGCGATGCGCGGCCCACCAGTCTTGTAGCTGTTGATCTTCTGCGCTTGGCAGCTTCCTGAAGGAGAGTCGGCCAGTGCAGTCAAAAGCAAGACCCCAAAAAATTTGTTTCTTCGGAGATTTTCAAATGACCAAAGCCTTCGGTTACGCCGCCCATTCCCACGACACCCCGCTCGTGCCCTTTACGTTCGAACGACGCGCCCTCCGCTCAAACGACGTGCAGGTCGAGGTTCTGTACTCCGGCGTTTGTCACTCGGACATGCATGCCGCACACGGCGATTGGGATGGCACCATCTTCCCCGACGGCACCGTTTACCCGATCATCCCTGGCCACGAAGTTGTTGGCCGCGTGACGGCGGTGGGCAAAGGCGTCACCAAGTACAAGACCGGCGACATTGTCGGTGTGGGTACGATGGTCGACAGCTGCCAGGAATGCGCAGCTTGTAAGGAAGGCCTCGAGCCCTATTGCCTGAACGCGGCGACCTGGACCTACAATAGTCCCGATCGCATCACGGGTGAAAATACGCTTGGCGGTTACTCGAACCTGATCGTGGTTCGTGAGGAGTTCGTGCTTCGCGTCAGCCATAACGCCGAAGATCTGGCGGCCGTAGCACCACTACTTTGCGCAGGCGCCACCATGTGGTCGCCGCTCAAGCACTGGAACGTCGGTCCCGGTAAGAAAGTTGGCATCGTAGGGATCGGTGGCGTTGGCCATATGGGTGTCAAGCTGGCTCACGCATTGGGCGCGCATGTCGTGGCGTTCACGACCTCGCCATCCAAGCGTGAAGATGCACTACGCCTCGGAGCCGACAGTGTTGTTGTATCCACCAATCCTGAAGAAATGGCTGCCCACGCCGGCACGTTCGATCTGATCATCAATACTGTCGCCGTATCTCACAATCTCGACCCGTTCGTTGGCCTGCTCAAGCGTGATGGCACGCTTACCCTCGTCGGCATCCCAGCAGAGCCGCATAATTCTCCGTCAGTGGCTTACCTGATTGGAGGTCGTCGCAATCTTGCCGGCTCCTTGGTTGCTGGTCTTCCGGAGACCCAGGAAATGCTGGACTTCTGTGCGCGCCACGGGGTTGTTTCGGACGTCGAAATGATTCGGATTCAGGACATTCAAACTGCGTTTTCCCGCATGTCAAAAAATGACGTGAAGTACCGGTTTGTGATTGACATGGCTTCCATCAAGGAAGGCCAGTAAGCCTAGGGTCGCGATCACGACCGAACCCAGTCCAGGGGTGGGCTAGTGCAGCGCCAGGGATGGCGCTGCACTTTTTTTTGACAGCTGCTTTTTTTAGGCAAAAGAAGTAAATCAGTGCTAGCGGCTCGCACCTCGCTCAACGGAACATAGGCCCAACTCGGATGGCTACGGCCTTCCGTCCTCTGAAGGCTTTTGCGTCCGAAGGTTCTACACATGAGTGAGCACGCACTTCTTACGGGTTTGTCCAGCCAAGTCGAGCGCAATAAGGCGATCGTTATGGCCTTCTATGACGGCGGCGTACGAGGGGACATATCAGGCTTCGGCCAGTATCTGCACCCAGACTTTGTCTGCAGCGCACCAAACTATCTACCTTGGGGCGGTGACACGCAGGGTGCCCACGGATATTTGAACGACGTTCTCGCTCAGGTCGCAAAGGTCCTCGATTTCGGTCGTTTCTCCTATGAAAGCATCACGGCGGAGAACGATCGCGTCGTCGCCGTAATCAATGTCGGGGTGACAGGTACGCGCGCGATGATCAAGATCTCTGAGCATTGGCGTCTCAGAAACGACAAGGCACAGTCAATTTGGGTTGCCTATTACGAGCCTATGGCGCTGCTTGAGCAAATCGAGAGCAATAAGAGCCATGCTACTTACCATCGCCCTGTTGTGCAGTAAGGGAGCGGCCATGGTTATGCCAACTGACTCGCCCGATTTCGGATCGAGGGATGATGCGATCCGGTGCCAAACCTACTCGCCTGTACGTAAGCTTGACGGTCTTCCTCACGAGCTATTTGCATTGTATTGGCGTGATGTTCATGGCCCTTTGTGCGCTCGCCTTCCAGGTCTTGGATTTTACGTCCAGCATCACTTTTCGCGCGAGCGGCGAGCGAATCTCTGGCCCCGACCGAAGGGCGTACGCAATATTGACGTGGTGCTCGATGGCGCCGTCGAAATCGGATTCGCGAACAACGAAGACGAAGCTGAGTTCATCGGGGCGAGCCCCATATTGTTTGGGGACGAAGTCAATATCTTCGGCTGGGATGCGGCGTTCCGCCTGCCCAGCGGATCCCGGACATTCATTGATCGACAAGCCAATGGTGTACCGAACGGCCTGGACGAGATGCATAGACTTCATGTCTATCTGCACAGTGATGACACCGAATCGCTACGACAGTGCGCCACTACCTACGCCAACCTGTTGTCCAATCAACCATGTGTCCGAAAGCTTCGTCTGCATGCGCCCGAGCCATTTGACAATGCGAATCCGTTACCTCCCTCTCCAGTCGATCACCACGTTGTAGACGATATGCTCACCATAGCTGTAATTGAGGTTGGCTTCGCAAACGCCCTCCAGGCGCAAACACTCTTTGGCAGTGACGCGTTCAAATCCGCTCAGCAATACGTCTCCGCGCACATTCAAGCGCTTGCGGCGTTTCTCGTGACCGGCGTCTATACATACGTTCGCGACGGTAAGCCGACTGCAGCAGGTTTGAGGGGGAGTCGTACTGCCGAGATAATTGAACAGATTGGCGCGGTCAATCACCTCGAACCCGCCGTTACGGATCTGTTCCTGCGCCAGCGGTGAGCGCGTGCATTGTTGGTACTGTCTGGAATTGACCGTCGAAATTAAGCGAGGCATTGGCTATGACTGACTTCGATACCACAGATATTCCCGAAGCACACTCCACCATTGGAACACGGCCACTATTCGTGATGCGGCTAGCAGTCCGCCCCATCATTACGATAGGAGCGGTTGCCGGAAGCGCAATTCGTCGCATTGGCATCGTTCCAGGAGGGCAGTTCATGGGTGAACGGCTCTCCGGTGAAGTTCTCGAAGGCGGCAATGATTGGCAGAACGTGCGAGGCGATGGCTCTTTGTTGCTTGACGTTCGATTGATCCTCAAGACAGAGGATGGTGCATTGATCTGCATGACCTACCGAGGTATCCGGCGCGGCTCATCCGACGTCTTATCTCGTATCGATCGAGGCGAGGTCGTGGATCCAGCCAGCTACTATTTTCGCACCAATCCGCTGTTTGAGACCTCAGCGCCAAAGTATGAATGGCTGAACGGAATCATTTGTGTCGGCGCCGGTCACCGTGTCGCAAACGGGGTGGTTTATAGCGTCTTCGAGGTTTTGTAGAACTCGATCGTAGTTTCTGCGCACCTTCAACTCCGGGTCGGGTATCGGCATGTCCAATGATCTCGCCAGCACCGAAAGCACTAGCGCAACGATGGCCATCGAGTGGATCTTAGGTGCATCCTGCGCAACGCTCATTGCCAATCTCTACTATGCCCAGCCACTCACTGGGTTGATTGGCCGATCATTGGACATATCGACGTCCCACCTTGGAATTATCGTCACGATGCCGCTAGCCGGCTATGGCTTAGGTCTCCTTCTGGCGGTTCCTCTTGGAGACCTGATCGAGAACCGAATGCTAGTGTTGATCATGACGGCAGTCGAGGCCGTCTGTCTTGCCGCTCTTAGCCTCGCAACGAATGCTTCTATCTATCTGGCATTGGCATTTGTCATGGGAATCGCCGCGGCAAGCGTGCAAATTCTGGTCCCCTACGTCACGTATCTGGTATCCGAAGCGCGCAGAGGTCAGGCTGTCGGTCGCGTTGTTAGTGGTGTCATGTTGGGCATAATGCTCGCTCGACCGCTCGCCAGCCTAACTGCGAATGCCTGGGGTTGGCGCTTCATTTTCCGTTTTTCCGCCTGCCTGACGATCCTACTCGCGGTCATGCTTTGGCGATTCCTTCCAATTCGTAAACCTGTTGCCAAACTCACATATCGGCAACTGCTCCAGTCGATGGCCAGCATCTACGCAACTACATCGGTATTGCGACGCCGCGGGCTCTACCACGCGGCGATGTTCGGCGCGTTCAGCGTGTTCTGGACAACTGTGCCCCTATGGCTCACCAGTCCCCGCTTTGGCCTGAGCCAGCAAGGAGTCGCCTGGGTCGCCCTAGCAGGGGTCGCCGGCGCAATTGCTCCTCCCATTGCGGGCCGTCTAGCGGATCGCGGATACAGTCGGGGCGCAACGTCAGCGATGATGTGGCTGGCAGCGCTCTCGTTGATCGCTACGCGACTGGCGTTTGGGCAGGCATCGACCGCGCTAGCGGTGGTCACGTTGGCCGCGGTCACTCTGGACTTTGCTGTCGCATCAAACCTCGTCCTTAGCCAACGCGCTATCTATGCGCTCGGCAGCGAGCAGCGCAGCCGCCTCAATGGCCTGTTCATGGCCACCTTTTTCGTGGGGGGGGCCGTCAGCTCGGCGCTGGGCGCGTGGTGCTACTCGCGCTTTGGTTGGACAGGAGCAGTACTGCTCGGCTCCGCGCTGCCCCTCTGTGCGTGGGCTTACTTCCTCACGGAGCGAGTTCCAAAGACACCCTGAATAGTTGTCACCCCACTTTGAAGCCGGACATGGCCTTTCCACATCCGAACAACCCTCATTCAAGGAGCGCCTCATGAAAGTGTCAGTACTTATAGTTTCCTTCGCGCTAGCCACGACTGGCAGCATCGCTGCCGCAGCGCCAGGCTCAGTCAAAAATGTTGTCCTTGTGCATGGCGCCTTCGCTGACGGCTCTGGTTGGAAGGATGTGACCAAGCTATTGGAGAAGGACGGCTACACCGTTGCTGTCGTGCAGCCACCAGAAACATCTTTGGCTGACGACGTCAAGGCTACTCAGCGCGCGCTCGCCAGCCTCAACGGACCCGCCGTACTTGTCGGCCACAGCTACGGAGGCGCCATTATCACGGAGGCTGGCAATGACCCGAAGGTTGCCGCTCTTGTCTACGTCGCGGCGTTTCAGCCAGACAGTGGCGAAACAACAATGGCGCTAATTCAAAAGGTCCCTGCTGCGTCTAAGGGGATTAAGGCCACTCCAGATGGCTTTTTGTATCTGGACCCTGCCGTATTCGCCGCCGATTTTGCCGCGGACGTGCCCAAAGAGAAAGCGCAGTTTATGGCGCAGTCTCAGGTCCTGCCAGCTGCAGCCGCGTTTACAACGCCGATTGCGGCAGCGGCTTGGAAAAGCAAGCCCAGCTGGGCCATGGTCGCTACTAGTGATCGGGCCATCAACCCGGAGCTTGAGCGGTGGATGTACAAGCGCGCTAACAGCCACGTGACGGAAGTAAATAGTAGCCACGCGATCTATATCTCGCACCCGCAGGAAGTGGTCAAGCTCATTGAGCAGGCCGCCAACAATGTCAAACCGTAAAGGGTAATGGACAAGCGTTAAGCCATTCACGCCGCACCGCGCTACCAACCTCCCCTCATTTTCGCGTCACCACGCTCACTCCTTCTGTGGAGCCCGCTTACATCTTCAGCGGGCTGGCGGAGACGGCAGATGGCAGCGCCGATGATCTTGGCGCAGAAGAGGCACGTCACCTAACTCCAAATATTAAGGCGGTGGCCCGACAGCGAAATTGGGCGAACAGGTCTTCAATCGTCGCTACGTCGCAACGATGGGCAGCCTTCCGAGCCCGGTTCTTAGGGAGACTTTTCGATTCGCTCTGGCGATCGATCTAAGGGCCTGTGGGCACCGAAATGTCTCTTCCAGGCGCAGCACTTGTCCTTGCTGGCAGCAATTAAGAAAGCCGGTCATGACCGACACGTCGGCGCCGGCAAAGCGGTTGATGCTTTGCCAGTCGTCGCCGACAGCAAACAGAAAACGTCCTGGCGCATTCACCAACGCGAGGGCCATGCGCGCCCGAGCCCACGACGCATCCTGGAACTCGTCGACCATCACCAGCTCATGGGGCGAATTCCATGCTCCGGTTTCGAGCGCCGCAGCCGACTGAATGAGCATGTCTTCGTAGTCGATGCCGTCCTCACTGGACAGTGCGCTGTCCCATGCTGACCGGATCGGTGCATAGAGATCCAAAAACATCTTGTGACGGTAGTGGAAGGCGTCTTCCGGTTCGTCCTTCAAGCGTCGTTGAAGATCCTCCAGCGACAGACTGTTGCTCTTGGCGTGTGCAATGAAGCTGCGAAAGAGAGCGACGAGATCCCCGTGCTCAATCGCCGGGCGGCCCTGACTTGGGCGATCGGGATTGGGGTCGAGGTGAATGCCCCCCTGTTCGAATGCTTCAGTCAGATGTACGAAGGCCTTTCCGCTCCACATCTGTGCTGAGGTGGTTTCGACAAGCTTTGTTCCTAAATCCTTGTGGATCTTCCGCTTCCACAACACGCCATCCATGTACCCCTCAAACTCAGGCGGCGGCCGGCCGGCTTTGTTCAGCGCAAAATGCTCGTGGTACAGCCCAATGGTGGGGTAATAGAAATCGGGGCGGTATTGGCTGTGTTCGGGATCGGCGGTTCGGTGTTCGTAGTCGCGCTCATAAGCAAACTCCACCCCGTTGTAGAACAGCCAGTCGGCCAGGGTGAGTTCCTCCAGACTTTTGACGGTGTCGCCGGACAGCGTGCGATACCCGATCTTCCCGCTCAGACGGTCCCAATCTTCGTGGTCGGTTTTTTAGCCAAACCGAGCGATGTCCCGACCGAAGACCACGCGAAACAGATCCCAACGTGTGCGGAACGCGGCGTTCTTATCCTTCAGGTCGTCCACGAGTTTCGACAGATGCCCAACACCATCTCCATCGTCCATCCACCGAGGGACGCGTTTGCGGGTCCCGGTAGCTTGTCCAATGACCCTGGAGCCGAAGCTGTGAAACGTGCCGGCCTGGATGGTGATCCCCGCCAGTCCCACACGTTCTAGGGCTAGTTGGGTGCGTGTGCCCAATTCCTTCGCCGCCGCGTCGTTGAACGCCAGCATGAGGATTTTGTCCGGGGCAACTAGGCCACGCGAAATGGCATAGGCGGCCTTGGCCACCATGGTGGACGTCTTCCCCGAGCCGGCTGATGCAACCACTTGCACGCGGTTATCAAAGCAGATCACCGCGCGAGACTGCTCGTCCGTCAGGGGTTGGCTTTCCACGGTGTCAAATAGAGGGCGGCATCGCTCCAATTCCGCCAAAACGTGCTTCTCGTTGCGCTCCGCGATCAGAGCACTGAGGTCGGCGCGCCACAGAGCTGACGTCTTGCGCGCTTCATCAAGCCGATCGCCCAAGTGCTGTTGGATGTCGGGATCGGCAAACATCGCGACAAACGCATCGTCCGGAAGCGCCAATGCGGGTCGTGCCGCAAGATGGTTCTTCAGGAACTCCGACGTGAACCAACGTCGTTCACTGTTGTGGCGGCGTACGTCCGCCACAACAGTGGCGCGCCATGCGGCAGCCTGGGTGTAAGCGCCATCGAATTGGGCGCGGCGCGTGCTCCGGCGGCCGGCCTCGGCTTTTTGCTTCTCGGCCGCGGCCTGTTGGCGCATGACCATCTCAATGGCGACGGCAATTCCGCTGCCGTGGGCATTCGGGATCCAGATGCGTTCCTCCCACCACCACGTAGTGTGGGAAGGCGTCCCAATAGAAGGTAGTGACCCCTCCTTGTGTGCGGTGCCTCCCCGACGAGTGAATGCAATCCACGCAGGTAACGTAGTCATTATCTACGCTCACGCCATGAAGGTGCCGCCGCTCCAAATCCAAATCGATCGTGGAGGTGCTCTTCAACGTAAGCACGGTGGCTGGCCCTTTGAGATGTACCTCACCGAACACCGATCCGCCGTTGGGCAGAACAAAAGAACCGTGGAAAGATGAAGCCTTTTTCCTTGCCTTGATCATCTCCGTCCCCTCGATCACATATCGAATGTTCTACGATGCCCCATCCGCCAGGTTCATCTTCTTTCTGTCGGCCTACGGCATTCAACTGTGTGAGTATCGCCTCGCAGAAAGCCACCACACGAACGATCTTCAATATCCGGAACGAAGCGGTCGATCTGGCTAGGTGTTCGTGTTCTAGCCATGCTCTTGGCTGTCAGGAAAGGGGATGAATGCTCCAACGGCCCCCAACGAGCGAGAACCAGAAACAACAACGACCGGCATACCCAATGGCATACCAGCCGTCATGTCTCATTAATAAGTTGTTCAAAATCAATAACTTATGTTATTTCTTTGGCGGAGAGAGTGGGATTCGAACCCACGGTAGGCTCACACCTACGGCAGTTTTCAAGACTGCTGCCTTAAACCACTCGGCCATCTCTCCATAAACTCGTTGTCCTGTCGAAGACGCG
>Ga0302233_10000479_pt1 | contig 32716 bp, 28 predicted proteins | sample II_Palsa_N3_1_FD_193516 | JGI IMG/M metagenome (GOLD analysis project Ga0302233, IMG submission 193516) | Peat permafrost microbial communities from Stordalen Mire near Abisko, Sweden - II_Palsa_N3_1 | ecosystem: Environmental > Terrestrial > Soil > Palsa > Peat permafrost | place: Sweden... | reverse complement strand
GGATGACAGCCAGCTCGACGGCATGATTGAAAAGATGAATGAGCAACTTGCTGCCGAAGGCAAAGCTCCTTTTCAGTGGAAGACCATCCCGCAAGGCGCAGCAACTTCGATTTGGGCGGGTGTGGTCGCTCCAGCCGAAGCGGTTGGCGGCCGGTATTGCGAGAACTGCCACCTCGGTGAAATCGTGGCCGATGACGTCGTCATCAGCGCCATCAGCGAGGGTGTTCGCGGCTACGCGCTCGACCTCGCCAACGCTCTGGCCCTGTGGGAAAAAAGCGAGGAAATGGTTGGCGAATCTTTCCCTGCGTGATCAGAGCGACGCGCGACGATTGCCTATGGGTTTGTATAGCGTATGCCGCATATGAACCCATTCGCCATAGCGGCAATAGAGGACGGCGGGGCGATTAGCCAGCGGACGTCAGCAGCAGCGGATTGACGGATTTTCCTCATAACTATCGCCATGTCCCGGAAGGGATACGTAGCGTTCAGAGCCACTGGCGCCAAGTACGCCAGTCGGTCAATGATCCGTCTGGAGACATGGGCACATATTCGCTGGCTCGTTTATGGGAGAAAGGAATGCAAGGTTTTTGGGCAATATTCATCGTTGCGGGCTTGGGGGTCATCATGCTGGCCCAGCTCGGCGCAGCAATCCTCTCTTTTAGCGTTAACCCAATGAAAGGTTTTGCTGCGCTTTTCGTTCCAGGGTATCTATTTGTTGCGCTACGACAGACACGCTACTACCTGCCGGTGATTGGCCTATGGGGCTCCGGCGTATTAGCAGTCGCGGCGGGAACCATCGCACTATCGTGACACGTCGATCCGGTCTGATCATTGGTTCGGGTTACGGCCCGGGATAGGTGTTCATCAAATCATGACAAGCTCAAAACCCCCTTAGGCATCTGCGCGGAAGCGTGTGCGTCTGCTCTAGAGTTGGGAAGAGGAGCGGCGTATATCCATCGTTGCGGGCCCCCTTATGTACTCGGCTCTTAGCCGTAAGGCCTAGTACCAGCGCTTGGAGCTGCTCCATTAAAACTTCCATGCTTCGCGGCGGCGCGCGGAAGTTGCACGATGGTCGAGTGGCTGGCACGCTGCCAAGGTCAGCCACGCCGAGTGGACGCTTGAGCAAACAGCCACCAACTCGATCAACTGAGCGTTTGACCGACACGACCTGGAGCGGACGCTTCAGGCCATGGGGCAAACTTGGAGTTCGGCTATGACGGAGTCGCCGCAAGCGAATTATCGCTTGCGGAATTTCTGCTCAATGGAACTTTGCCTCACCCATGGTCGCAGTCGTAACGCGGCCTCTCACTCGACGGTACAGCGCGTGTCCATTGATTGCGCCGCCATGCTGCGGGTGGCGCGCCGAACTCGCGGCGAAAGGCGCGACTGAAGGCCGTGTCGGTTTGATAACCCACGTCTTCTGCAATGCGTGCGAGAGGTGCGTTGCTTCGACACAACAGATTGGCAGCCAGCAACATGCGCCACTGCGTGAGATATTGCATGGGTGAATGTCCCACCAAGCTATGGAAACGTTCAGCGAGTACCGATCGCGACGTGCCGATCGCTTTCGCCACCTCTTCGAGCGTCCAGGCTTGCGCGGGGTACGCATGCATGGCGTTCAAGGCCGGGCCAACAACGGGATCGCCCAGCCCGGCAAGCCAGCCAGTACGGTCGTCGCGCTGTTCGTTCGCGTATAAGCGCAACACCTCGATGACCAATACTTCAGCGAGTTTGGAGAGCACACCGGCGCCACCGGGTCGCGGCGAACGTGCTTCTGCCAGCGCGTAGCGCACGGAGGCTTCCAGCCACGCGCCGACATCCGATCCGCGTACATTCACTTTTACCAGCGACGGCAAGCCTGCGAGCAACATTCGCGCGAGGCGCGCGTCGCACGCAAGGTAGCCGCAAGCTATGCGTGTGCGCGCGCCACCACCGCCGTAGGCAAGTTGGCGCGGGCGACGGGACAGCACCACATCCAAACGCGTACCGGCCGTAGGTTCAAGCCCAGGTTGCGAGTTCATTCGATGAGCATCGCCGCGAGGAAACAGGACAACATCGCCAGCGATCAACCGCGTGGGTGGTTGATCGGCCAACTCGACGAAACATTCGCCTTCGGTGATCAGGTGAAAAATCACTACACGCTCGGCACTGGGTTCAAGCAGCGGCGCTACGGAATCAGCACATGGCGATTGATAGCTCCAAGGCGCTGTAAATTTGGCCTGGATGAAAATGGCACCGACCAGACGCACCACGCGGAGAATTTCCGAAAGGGCGTCCATCAGCCGACGTCGATATCGATGTGGACTGCCACCGGTGTTGCACATTGCACCGCATTGGGTATGGGCGAACAGGGTTGACTGCTTTTCACCAATGCTTTTAATCGCTCCGCTGTGGCGTTATGCGCGCCGATGCGCACATGCAGTCGCACTTCGCTTGGACCAGCGAAAACCGCTTTGCCGTTTGCGTCCCTCACTCCCAACAGACCGCGCGAATCTGAGCGACTGGTCGCCAGTACCTCAAGCGTCGTTAGTTCGATGCCTTCGTCAGCGGCGCCCATCGCTATGCATGTCGCAAAACACGAGGCGAGCCCGGCGCGAAACAACCACCCAGGAGTGACCTGATCGCCGCTACCGCCCAGCTCACCGGGCATGTCCGTCGATAGGTGTATGCCGTTGGCATGACTCGACACGATCCGCGTGCCGCCTTGCCAACGCGCCGTGGCGGGAGCGTCATCGTGAAGGGCCATCTCGGGGTGCCGCTGCAATACTCTTTTTGCGCGCTGCATAGCTATTGCGATGTCGTGCGCGGTCATGGCGACGCCCTCCACATTTGCCTGATGCACGCCGATTGTCGTCGCCCCGCAAGGCGCTGCCAAGGGGCGTAAAGGCCGACATCCCTGACCTGGACGATCGGCTAGGTCACAGCGACGCTCGGGTAGGACAGCAGCGGGTCCGGAGATCACTGTATGCCTCGCGCGACGATCAACATCACTGGCGCCAACGGGAGAAAAAAGCGATGCCATTCGTAAACGTAAAACTGATTGAAGGCGTTTTCACGCCAACCCAAAAGCGGGACATGATTCGCAAACTTACCGACACAATGGTCTCAATCGAAGGTGAAAACATGCGGCCCGTAACATGGGTGGTAGTAGAAGAAGTGAAGAGCGGCGACTGGGGAATCGCCGGCAATCCGCTAAGCACGAGCGATGTGAAAGCGCTTGCGGCGGGTGAGGTGACTGCCTAGCGCTCGCGATGATCGTTTCATCAAGCAGTTACGAGGCGTTGCCAGGAAAGGTCTACTTCACACAAAGCGGACGCTTCGCTGCGAGATGTTCTCTACCATTCACGCTGAGACGGTGAGCCGCTTGCGCCAGCTTATCCAGCCCACCACAAGTGACCATGTCGCCAAGACGAGTGGCGGCACAGCGTGCCCGTATTCGCCGTGGATGATGACGGTCGCGAGGGCGGCAAACATGACGGCGCAGCCGGGCGCCGCGCCCAACAGGCGACTCCGCGCACGGAAAACCAGAATGGCAGCCGTGTGAGTTCCAGCGATCCGGTCACGAAATGGAACCAGCGGGTATCCGACTAGTCTGAATACCAAAGTATGTGCGCTAAGGGCTGCGCCAAAGTTTGTACAAGAAGTACAGGCCTTGGGGTTCGGTCCACTGGACAGAACTTCAAAGTCTGTGCACTTTTGCGCCCCATAGTTTGTGCTCCGGACCGAACACCGACACAGACTATGGCCTCAGTTAAGACTCATAGTCTGTGCGTGCCGTTCAGGATCAATGGGTTAGCCATTGCATGAGGTCGGAAATTTTGTCCTACATGACACCATAGTGTGTGCACTTAGCCGTAGGATCCGCGCTCGCGTAGGCCCCCATCCACGCAAACGTACGGCGCCGCGAATGACCCCGCTGGGAGGGCATTGCAGCGTGAGTAAGGGGCCATCTGGGTGATGCTAAGGTCGGCATTCGGCCAAAAGCAATGGGATGGACTCCTCCTCACCCTCGGCATCTTGGAGTACCAGACTGAAGGTGCGAACCGCAGTCACCAGTGAGAAGGAGTCCACACATGAAGCTTATGCGCATTGGGGTCGACTTGGCCAAGAACGTGTTCCAAATCCACGGCGTGGATCGCCATGAGAAACCGATCTGGCGGCAGCGTTTGTCGCGAGATCGCTGGCTGCAAACGGTGCTCGAGAAGATCGAGCCGGGCTGCGAGATCGGCATGGAAAGTTGCGGCGGCGCGCATCACTGGGCGCGGCAACTGCAGGCACGCGGTTATCGGGTGAAACTGATCGCGCCACAGTTCGTCAAGCCATACGTTAAGAGCAACAAGAACGATGCCAATGATGCCGAAGCGATCTGCGAGGCGATGAGTCGACCAAGCATGCGCTTTGTCAGCGTGAAGACGATCGAGCAACAGGATATCCAGGCCACCCATCGCATTCGCGCCGGACTGATCGATCAGCGCACCGCGAAGGGCAATCAGATCCGTGGGCTAGTGTCGGAGTACGGATTAGTGGCGCCCAAAGAATTACTGGCCCTTCGTCGCGCGATACCGTGCTGGCTGGAAGATGGTGACAACGGTCTGACCGCACGTTTCCGTCGTTTGCTCGATGGCGTGTGGAGCGACCTTCGTACCCTCGATGCGCGTGTTGCCGAACTGGATAGCGAGATCGCGGCGATCGCGCAAAGCGAGCCGGCGGCGGTACGGCTGCAACAGCTGCGGGGCGTTGGCCCGATCACGGCCACTGCCCTGGTGGCGACGATTGGTGATGCCAGCCAGTTCGCAAATGGCCGCCAATTGGCCGCGTCACTTGGCTTGACCCCGCGACAGCACAGCTCCGGCGGCAAGGATCGCTTGCTCGGTATCAGCAAGCGTGGCGATTCGTATCTACGAACGTTGCTCGTGCACGGTGCGCGCTCGACGCTACGTACCGCCAAATCCAAAGAGGATCGACTCAGTCAGTGGGCGGTTCGTCTGGCCGAGCGATCTCATCACAATGTCGCAGCGATAGCACTGGCCAATAAGACCGCACGCATGGCCTGGGCGATGCTGCGTCATGACACCGACTATCAACCGGAGCGGGCGGCGGCCTGATTCATCACGCATTACGCCTTGAAGTTACTCTCAATCCACGATTGCGAAGCAACCTGAGCGATGGCAAACCGGTCGAACCGGCGTCGGCAAAACCCTCCAATGTCTGGGTGCGAAAAGCACGGAAAAGCAGTCGGGAGCTGACGCGCGAATAGCCCATCATGGTCCAGCATCACAACGATGCCGCGGTTAGAGACCGGATATACGTGTGCAGTCGGCACGGGGCGCCAGAGCAAAGGAGGCTTGCAATGGGGAGGAGTCCATATACAGAAGTTAACGCCCCAGCTCAGCCGTGGAAGCCGGGACCTCTGGAGCGCCTAGCTGGGTGGTACGCCAGAGATGAAACAGGAGGCAGCACCCCACAAATGCCGGTGCCGCGCCGAAAACGAAGTTATCTAGCGTGATCACAGGAAGCGTAAACAGAAAAAACACCGCGGCGAATATGCCACCGCTAAGTGCAAGGTAGTGAATTATCCGGCCAGTCTTGGAACGGATGCCAATGGCGAAGAACGTGAGCCAACCACTGACCGTACCAAGAATGGCAACTATAAAGAGAACCGTGGTGAGCGTGGCTTCCAAATGGTTCGTTTCATATGACGTGTGTGCGGCCCAAAAAGTTGAGGGCAAGAAGACGAGACATAGCGCAGCGAGGCAGAGGGCAGGAATGCCGCCGGCAAGGAGATACACGACCCGCAATGGCAATGAAGAAACAACTGACTTCATCTTCAATTTCCCTGATGGCCTAATGTTTGAGCAGCGCCCCAACTCAAGCGATGGGTTCCCGGTCATCGCTTTTAGGTGCAGTGTGAACGCTTTGCCACCAAACGCGACGTCTGCTGTGGGTCCAGGCTGTGTGAAAACGCGAAGCTGCCATCAAGCATGTGCCTCCTACGCGAATTCTGGACAACTTACCAAACGTCAGAGCCTCAGAAAGGTTCTTTCTACCTGATACCTCGCGTTGCCGATCGAACTCGAGTCATATAGCCAAACTAGCAGCATAGATCGCTACGGCGAGCGACGGTTTCGTTGCGTTTTGGCATCGATGCGACCCGAAACGCAACAAACTGCCGGGGCGAGATCAGGCGCAAGCTTCAGTGAAGTTTAGGCATGACCCGTCCCGCTTCGACGCGCTCCCAGCCTCACATTGAGGTCTGTTCAAGGGCGTCGGGACCGATGCTATCCATATGACTGTCTGTGATGTTCAGGAGTAGAGCTGCCAAGTGTTCGATTGCCGGGTCGCCACGAAGTGCCGAACGGACGAGATGAAGGGGCACTGCATTTAGGTCTGGAAGGCCAAAAGCACCATCGAGGCAAGCTATCCCGTCGGGTACGTGAACCGCCGTGCGTGCTACCAGGCCGAGCCCCGCTTTTGCCGCAGCCCAGACTGCCGACACACTGCTGCCCGACAACGCGATGCGCCAGCTCGTTTTCGCACGGTCGAGCGCATCGATAGCTCGTTGGCGGAACATGCAAGGTTGCTCGAGCACAAGCAGCGGCAACGCTTCGCGTTCGGGCAACTGCCATGTTGCGTGCGCATACCAGTGCACAGGAAGCGTGGCGATCAGTTGGCTGCCCAGTCCGCCGTTGTCACCGAAGGTCAGGGCGAGATCCAAGCCGCCGTTTCGGAGAAGTTGCAGCAGGCGACCGCTTTGCTCGACGAAGATTTCGAGCTGCACTTTCGGATGCGCCGACGTGAACAGCGCCAGCGTCTGCGGCAACCAGCTATCTGCAAAGTCCTGAGGAACGCCCAGACAAACTTTTCCGTGAAGTCCCGTGCCACGGACGGCCAAAACGGCCTCGTCATTCAGTTCCAGCATCCTTCGCGCAAAACTAACCAACTTTTCGCCCCCCTCGGTTAGCTCCTGACGCCGGCCAATTTTTCGAAACAGTGGTTTTCCCAATCGTTCTTCCAGCGCTCGCAGCTGAAGACTGACAGTGGACGGTGAAAGATGAAAAACCTCGGCAGCTTTGCCGAAACCGTCAAGGTCCACCGCCGCGACCAGCGTGCGCAGGCTACTCAGATCGAGAATCATCGTTTAGCAAACCTCATCAATGACTTTAAAACCGCTCGCTTTTATGGGGCGAGGGAACCTTCCAGACTCTCGCGACTGTTTGACAGTTGCGGAGACCATTATGTTGCTAATGCAGTACCGAATCGACTTGGAAGACGACCATGACATGAGGGCCCTGCGCGAGCGGGTTTCGGTCATCGGTTCCGGCTTTAACTCGCTCGCCGGCCTGGTCCAAAAAGCGTTTCTCGTCTCGAACCTCGCAAGCGGCCTTCCCAATCGATATGCGCCTTTCTATGTCTGGCAGGATGAGGAAGCGATGCGAGCATTCCTCCTCTCGGACGCATTCGCCCGCGTCTGCGCCAAGTATGGTCGCCCCAAGGTACGCGCATGGATGACTATTCATTCGAGAACGGGAGGCTTCTCCCAAATGCCGGGGCAAGCCACTCAGGAGTTCATCTCAATCGAACCTTCCACTGACCTCAGCACCCTGGCATCTGAAGAGCGGGCCAAGGCAGATGTCATAGGACGTGAAGGGAAACTGCACTCGATCCATATCGGACTCGATACAAACATGTGGCAGCTGGTCCGCACCTGCTTTTGGCATCAGCCACCGGACACGACCCATGGCGTTGACGCCTACGACCTGGAATACCTCGCCTTTCCTCAGAGAGAACGCCTCAGCGCATGAAGCCTATCCACACATATGAGTCCGGTCGCACCTGCCATGTCGACCGTGACCAGGGAGAACATGCGTGAAATTCTTGATGACAACGATGGCGCTGGTGGCGTCGCTCGTCGCGACCGACCGCGTCGCTGCAAACGAGGCGACCGGTGGTTGGCCGCTTCCGCAGGCGACACCGGCACCAGCGCCGATCGCGCCCCCTCAGAATGTCGCCTATCCCGGCACCCTTCGCCTCGAAGTGGACGCCACCGACGCCATGCGTGGCATCCACCGCATCCACGAAACCATTCCCGTACGCGGAATGACGCAGCTGACGCTGCTGTTCCCCCAATGGGTTCCGGGCGATCCGGTGCCGCCCAACGTGCTCGACCAGGTCGCAGGGCTCGTGTTCAATCTGGGCGGGAAGCGCCTGCCATGGCGACGCGATCCTGTGGAACAAGCTGCGTTCCATGTCGATTTGCCTCAGGGGGCACAGGAAGTGGACGTCGATTTCGAGTTCCTCTTCCCCGCCAGCGGAGCGATCGGGCCGGTGTTGTCAACGCCGACGATGGTGGATCTGCAGTGGCAGAGCCATGTGCTCTATCCGGCCGGCTATTACTCGCGCCGCATCCAGGTCGACCCCGCCGTGACGCTGCCTCATGACTGGCAGTTCGCTTCGTCGCTCGACGGCGCCACTCGCGTCGGCGATGTCGTGCGGTTCTCTCCCGTGTCGCTCGATGTGCTCGTGGATTCTCCCGTAATGGCAGCGCGCTGGATGAGGCAGTACGCCCTCAGTGACGACCCGGTGCCGGTACGACTGGACGTCGCGGCCGATACGGAGTCCGGCCTCCTCGTGCCGCCCGAGGCTCTCGGCAAGTACCGTCGCGAGATCGCACAAGCCTATAAATTATTCGGCGGCCAACACTACGATCATTACGACATGCTGGTCTGGCTGGCGAACGACTTCGGCCCAGCCTACTTCGAGCAGAGTCGCTCAGCGGAGAACGGTCTTCCTGCTGCGTTCTTCAGTGACCCGGCGCGCTATGGTCGATCTCTTGGCACCCCGTTTCACGGCTTCGTCCATGCGTGGAATGGCATCTTCCGCGTTCCTGCGACGATGTGGGCGGCAAATCTGAACGTCGCACCTCAGGACTCGTTGCTCTGGGTGTTCGAAGGCTTGACGATGTATTGGAATGACGTGCTCAACGCACGGTCGGGCGTCGCCAGCCGGGAGGATGCGCTCAGGAGCTGGGAATCCACCGCATCGGCATATGCAAATCGGCCTGGACTGCAGTGGCGGTCATTGCAGGACGCGTCCGAGCAGGTGCTCATCCAGCACGGCAACAGCATTATCTATCCGGAGGGGCGCCTTCAGCCTTGGCCAGATTGGCAACTCAACACCCTCGATGCATATTTGCAGGGCCAGTTGATCTGGCTGGACATCGACACGCTGATCCGCGAACGCACCAACGGCCGCAAATCGTTGGATGACTTCGGGCGTGGCTTCTTTGGGATCCGCAACGGCAGCCGAGTTCCCGCGCCTTACACGTTCGAGGACCTCGTCGCCGCGCTGAACGCCGTCATGCCGTACGACTGGGCAACCTTCCTGCGCGCGCGGGTAGACAGCGTCGGCATCGACACGGATCTCGACGGCATCACGCGCGCCGGCTACCGGCTGACTTGGAGCGACCAACCGTCAAGCGCCCAACAAGCCAGCGAAACGAAGAGCGGTGGGGCCAGCCTCAGCTTCTCGGTGGGCGTCGAGCTGAACAAGGACGGCGAGGTGACAAGCGTCGTCTGGGGCAGCGCAGCTTGGCGCGCAGGCTTGGTCGTCGGCGCGAAGGTCCTCTCGGTCGACGGCCAGCCCTATCAGGCATCCGTGATCAAATCAGCAATTTCGGCGTCGCGAGCCGATCATTCGATCGAATTGCGGGTCGCCCGAGGTCAGACGGAGCACTCGCTTTCGCTGATGTGGGAAGGTGGTTTGCGCTATCCACATCTGGAACGGGTGCCAGGAACACCGGACTTGCTCGACGACATCCTGCGGCCCAGGCCGTGAACCAGCCCGCACCTCGACAGATGACAAGCTTCAACCTGATGATCGCAAGACTGTGCTTCCGCGGCGGAAGGCCTCGAGCTGCGGGTGCGACAACGCTGGAAGCGATTTCTGTCTCCAGGTCGAATCTGGCGCACGAGTAGCTCGCCCGGGTGCCTGAATCGTGGCAACCTTGATGGGCGCCGCGCAATCATTTTGACGGTGGAGATCAAGATATGAAATGTAGGCCATGGCAAGAGTCTGCGCGGCGAGTCCGGACGCGTGCTGCGCTGGTTACCGGTCTGTGCCTCTTGACGGCAATCGGCTACGCGGCTCCTCCAGAAGAGCCGGCATGGCGCCAGACGGTGCGTGCGTTCGCAGCGAGCAACTTCAAGAATCCCGCTTGGGGATTTTCGCATTCCGAGCGTGACTACGAGCTGGCCAGTCAACTGGCCGCATCTGATCATGTCGTGCTCGATGACGATGTGCTTTTTGCCGCGGCGTACCTGCATGACATGGCTGCTTTCAAGCCCTGGGAGGCCGAGGGAAAGGATCACAGCGATGTCGGCGCGATGACGATCGACAGCGTCCTGAAGGGCACGAACTTTCCGGCTGACAAGTTCGAAGCGGTCCGCAGCGCGATCCGGACGCACATGTATTACCGCACGCCTGTTGGCCCTGAAGCGACCTACCTTCACGATGCCGATGCGCTCGACTGGCTTGGAGCAATAGGCATCGCCAGAGTGCTGGCGCTCGCTGATCCGCAAGGCCAAAGTCCGACCTTACCCGACGAGGTCGCGCTGGTTGAGAAAAACTTGAAGGTGGTGCCTGCGCACATTGTCTCCCCGGCTGGTCGTTCGCAAATCGCAACGAGGATCGCAGAAGCTGCCGAATTCTTGAAAGAATTACGTAGCGAGTCCGACGACTTTCGTTCGCTCTAGACAAGCTGCATGCTTCGCTGCTGGTATATATCAATGAAAACTTCTAGGGCCGCGATGAGGCAATGCTGCGTTATTGCTATCGGTTGTCTTATTTACACGACGCAGATTAAAACATCGTCCGCTCAAGCCGTCGATGCGCCTTCCTACGTAAGAAATGTGCTTTATGCCAATGATGAGTTGCTGCTTACCGCCATTCACCGCGGCGATCGAAATACATGGGAGCGACTTACCACCTCTGATTTCATGTACGTCGAGGAAGGACACGTCTCACGTCGCGAGCAGTTTTTGAGCGATCTTGAAGATGACGGCTCAATGCCACTCATCATTCGAAACTACGAAGTGAAAGTCATTGGCGACACCGCACAGGTTTTTCATCAAGACGACGTTCCGCAGCGTCCTGGTGGCGCGGACGCAAGAAATTCGCATCTTCTTATGACTGAGACCTGGCAGCGCATTCATGGTGCATGGCGACTGCGAATAGTGCATACCGACCGAATTAGGATTAACCCATCCCCCATCCTGCTGACATCTCAGCAAATCGATGAACTGGTGGGCACCTATCGCAACGCCGATAATACTTACATAATTAAACGCGAAGGCAATCGAATTCTTGGTGGACGAACGGGAAAACCTCTTACTGAACTGATGGCTGAAGCGCGCGACGTGCTTTTCCAATCGGATAATGTGTATCTTCGTCGGGTCTTTCAGCGTGGCGCGAATGGCAGTGTCACGGGCTTCATCGATAGAAGCGAAACCGATGGCCGCTCATGGGGGCGTGTGAGATCCGATTAGCTCGTATCTATATTGCTGACGATGTCGTTCTGGCTCACATGAATTGAACCATGCGTGTGAGACTGCAGCCCCAAGCCTCGCCCATTCTTGGCCGTCATGAGATGTTGTGGTGTGGGCGCTATGGTATTGACGGTTACGCGACGCCTCCCTTGTTCCTCAAATGAAGAGACATCAGGTGGCTAGGTAACTCCCTAGCCCCTTTTCAGTCGCCAAGCTCTCCAAAGATTCCGAGAGACATGGGAGATTGCACACACTGTGCCGCTAAGTCGGGACGCATTCGCGACGTCATCTGGCAGGTAACTTGTTGATCCAGAAGAGCGTACACGGATTATAGGTGCGAAATGTGCCCATAGTTTGTGTCGATTGGCCTCCAAAGACACAAACTACGGGGCGCTGAAGTGCACAGACTTTGCGGTTCTGTTCACCAGATGGGGATATCGATTTGATTTTAGGAAACGACATTGAATAAGACCGACTCCAATCATTCCGGCGGCGAGCTTGGTCGCATGCTTCGGCATTGGCGGGATCTTCGTGGCAAAAGCCAGATCGACCTTTCGCTGGACACGGGGGTGTCACAGCGCCACCTGAGCTTTGTCGAAAGCGGGCGCAGCGCACCCAGCCGGCCGACGCTCATGAACATCGCGCAAAGCCTCAACGTGCCATTGAGGGATAGAAACCGACTCTTACTCGCGGCGGGGTTCGCGCCGATCTACGCTGAGGATGCATGGAACGCGCGCGAAATGCATGGCATTACGCGCGCGCTTGAGCGCGTACTGCTTCAACACGAGCCTTATCCGGCGATGGTCATGGATCGCTATTGGAACGTGTTCATGACGAACGAGTCCGCGCCGCGATTCTTGAACTCGTTTATCGACCTTGGCGCGAGGCCAAGGCCACGCAATATTTTGCACCTGATGTTCGACCCCGCCGGCATGCGTCCGTTTATCGCGAATTGGCAGAGTGCCTCCAGGGGGCTCATCGAGCGCATCCATCGCGAATCAGTGGGCAATTTTATGGACGAAAAAACCAAAGACTTGCTTGCGTCGCTGCTGGCCTATCCCGATGTCGAAAGCGACGTGAAGTTGATCGATGGCGCCCGGCAAGAGCCCGCGCTGCCCGTGATTCCGTTGAGTTTTACGAAAGACGGACGAGTGCTCAACTATTTTTCGATGGTGTCCACTGTCGGAACACCGCAGGCCATCGCCGCACAGGAACTGCGGGTTGAGTGCATGTTTCCGATGGATGAAATGACTGAGATTTTCCACCAGGAGCTCATGGCGACGGCCAAGGCCCCCGACGAGTAATCATTCGTCGTTTTGCGGAATTCGTGCCATGGATCACGGGCATGGGTGTCCGTCCTGCACTCGTTGGAAGATCAAAGGCCATGCGCGAACAGAGGGGTCGTGCCGCACGAATCGCGCTCGCCGTCAACTGTGGACAACTGCACTCATGGCGAACTCTAGCATTGAGAAAAGAGACGTTTAGCTACCCGCTGCCCAAGTAACGTGAGTGATTCGGTGCTGCTTTGATCGTTGGTGAGGTCGACGCCTACGCTGTCCTCGGGAACTCTTATTGAATGGCCCCTGACAGTGAGTCAGGGGGCCACTTTCGTTTACGACGTTGCAGCCTGAACCCATCGATCGACGAGCGCAGCGGAAGCTTCGGATAACGCTCTAGACTTGAAACTCACTCATCTAGTATTAGCTGCGCTTCGTAGAGCTAAGCGCTGCACCTTGAGTCCAAGCTCAGTTATTCCACACACATTCCTGGAACGGAGCCTCTAGCGGCGGCATCGTGACATTACCCGTGTAGTTGGTGATCGTTGACGCCGCGATAGCAGCAATGACTTCGAGCAAATGGTCTTTGCCGAAGCCCGCCTCGAGGAACTTGTTAGCGTCCTGGTCTTCAAGGTGTCCGCGTTTCTCAATCAGCGTCCTCGCCAGGGTCGAAAGCGCAGCGTTTTTGGGGTTGCGCGGAACGCGACGCTCACGAATGGCCTGGACGTCCGACGGGTCCACGCCTTCCTTCAACGACAAGAAGGTATGGAACGCAACCGCCCACGTGCAGGAGTTGGTGACGGCGTTGGTGAGGAGAAGGATTTGAACCTGCTCCTCGGTAAAGCTGCCGCCGTGAACTTTTGAAAAAAGAGCTACCAGACTGCTGATAAGAACGGGAGAAGTCGACATCGCACCGGCGATGTTCGGGATCATCCCAAACGCGCTTTGCAGTGCCTCAAGTGAGGGTTTCGACTGCTCGGGCGCTGATTCAATGGTGTGAACGGGAAAGCTTTGCATGATTATGGTCTTCAAAGAATGAGTGGGAGAGGGCTGAACAAGTTGCCAGGTAACGGTGTCTAGCCTTCTTATTCGGGAGCAATAATCGGCCGCAGACGTAACTGCCGCAATTACGTCGCAGGTAATATTTGGCTGGTCAAACTTTGCGTTGTCCGTGTCACCGAGCCACAGTTAAGCGTCCCTCTACCTAAACTGAGAACCGCGAATCGGTAGTTGGGGTTGCGAATCAGTGTCCTTAACGACGAGGGCGTCAGGCCTTCCCTTCGCGTCACGTACCGGACCCTGGTCGCTCGATGTGGCTCGACGAACGCTCAGAGATGGATGCTATGTCACCCTTGCGTATCACGGTTGAGAACAGTATCCGGGCTTGGAACGGGACGTCAGAACAACGGACCGTCTCCTCGAAATCGCCACGCCTCGCTAGTGCCGATTGCCATCCGTTTGACCAAAGATTGCCAACCCAATTGACCAATCTCGGCGGGCAACTTGACCAGGGTCGCCAGCCAGTTAACCATCCGACTGAAGGTCTCTTTTCGGCCCGTTACTGCCGGTCGCGAATGGCCGCTTTTCGGCGTGCATTTGCAGCAACTGACGAGCCCTTCTGGGCCGCTCAATGGCCATTGGTCGCCGTTCGCTGATTTGTCGGCCGGTGAGTGTCGCCGGATGGTCGCTCTTCGAACCGTCCCGCCCGGAACACCTCTCCCTGGCCTCTGCCGGCCGTCCGCAGCCAGGTGCCTGTTGGCGCTCGCGCAGGATTGACCAGGAAGGTGCTGCGATTTTCGTTTGCGGTTGACCGTCTGCATGATCAATAAATCGGGACCGGGTCCTGATTGTCAGCGCTCACGACCCAGTCAGTCGATAACCAACAGGTCAACTTTGAACGAGCGGCAATAGGTCAGCGAAGCGAAAGCGCTGCCTTTCCCTCTAGGCCTGTCTCAGGCGATCAGCCCAACCGCCCGCAGCGCATCCACAGCCGCTTCATGATCCTGCACCGACGTGCCGCCGGAGATGCCGATCCCGCCGGCGAGCTTGCCGTCAAGGACGATGGGCACGCCGCCGCCTACCGGCATCAGTCGTGGGTGCTGTGCCAGCGGCGCCACGGTGGGCTCGCCCATGTATTGGTTCCACTGATCGGTAGACATGCCGAATGAGGCGGCGGTCCAGGCTTTATCCATGGCAACCTCGGCCGTCAAGAACGGCGCGGCGTCGGCACGCTCAAAGGCGCGCAGATGGCCGCCTGCGTCGGTGATTGCGATGGTGGCGGCGAACCCGCGTTGGGCGCATGCCGAACGGGCCTGTGCGAGCAGTTCATGCGCTGCGTCCAGGGTGAGAGTGTGGGTGTTGTTGATCTTTGCGTTCATGGCTATTCCTGAGACGGATAAAAGTTATCGGGCGGCAACGACGACTTTGCCGATCATGTTGCCGGCTTCGATCAGCGCATCGGCCTGGACAAGGCCGGCGGCATCAAGGCCATCAATGCGACGGGTGGCGTTTTGCGCTAGCGGCTTGGCGAACGACGCCTACGTCAAATCGCTCGGCTATGGCGACGGCACATGGTGGGTGTTACCTCTCGGCGCCAACACCGTAGCGAGCCCGTCTGTCGTGCCCGGAACGCGCGTCAAATGCGGGTAGCGCAGCGGACCCTGATAGCGAATTTCGACCGTGGATGCCTCACCGTCGACGTTGATCGAAAGACGGATCGGGTCGTGCGTGGACGCTGCTATCGCTGCCTTGAGATTTTCTGGCGAAAAGACCTTGCCATCAACTTCAGCGATGCGCGTACCTATGCTGAGACCTGCGCGAAAAGCGGGCCCTTCCCAGGCGAGCGTGTGCACGTCGCCTTTCGCATCCACCGTGAGCCCAATACTGAAGGTGAAATCGGTCACGCCGTTATCTTGTTCGCTTTGCAGAAGATAAGGGGTCGGTGTATCGGTGAACGAGAGCGCATAACCGTTTTTCGTGAGGCCATCCAACAATCCGCTATCGTCATGGCTGTTCAATTTCTGCTTCAGGAAGGCCGCCCAATCATTAGGTGCGATGTGATCAAGCGCACTACAGAGGTCCGCGAACGAATACGTACTGATCTGGGTCGCGTCCCCGCCCCGGAAAAAGGTGTGCGCTAAATCGTCCAGTGACCGCTGGCCTCCACTCTTCTGACGCACGACGGCGTCAACATCCAACCAGAACAGCGGGCCTTCAAGGTAGTAATCTTCGCGCCGTTGCCAGTCTGTCGAGGTGACGTGGTGGCCGGCATCAAATACGGGATCCAGGCTGCTGTCCGCCAGCGACTTCCACGTCCTGCCCTTGCGCGCTAGCATCATGGCCGCTTCAAAGGCCCATTGATCCAGTGTGTCCTGGCGCGAACGATGACCGAAACGCGCTGCCAGCACTTCGCCCCAGAACTGCGTCTGCCCTTCGTAAACCCACAACAGGCTGTCGTCCGATGGCGTATTGAAATCCGCTGTCCACAGGCCTTCTGGCACCCGGTGTTTTCCATTCCACGCATGCACCAACTCGTGCCATATCAAGTCGCGATCAAGCAGATGTTCCTGCACATTCGTAAAGAAATCCGCCGAGAGATTGTTTTCGGCGGACTCAAGGTGCTCGGTACCGCCGGGCCCGGGGAACTCATCGCTTAAGCTGACCAACATGTCATATCGCTTCCACGGAGGTGCACCGAACAGCCGTTCGGTCGCCTCAACGGTTTGACTGAACTGGGCGATCGCTGCATCACTGATGGCTAGATTTGACGGTGCGTCTGCAAGCAGATCGAGGAACACCGGATGCGAACTGGCGGTGAGCTGGATACGCCGGGTATGCAGCCCGGCATACACTGGCGAATCGACAAGCGTTTCGAGTGAAACAGGGTCGAAATGCAATTGGTCATCGGATGCATGACCCGTGTTCAGTGCAGTGAAGGCAGTAAAACCATGCGGCAGTTTCAACGCGGCAACAAATGGGATGTCGCGGACGTAGTACCCCGCTGGATATAGCAGCATCGATTGCCATGGCACATTGAGGAGTACCGAGGTCATCGACAATGGACCTTCACGGCGTGTCGCCGGGGACAGAAACTGGAACTGAAGATCCAGAGCGCGCACGTCATTGGGCACGCGAACTTGAAAGGCGTAGGGGTTGTATGGATCGCGTGTCCAGTTCAAATCTCTGCCGTCGCCACGAATCATCAAACCCGCCAGCCGGCTGACCGAACCGGTCGGTCCATGCGATGCTGTTTCCCACTGTGGGTACAACAGCGTCGTCACGGATCCAGGTACAACCGGAATCGACTCGTGGACTTGGTAAATCTTGTGCAGAGTATCCGTCGCGTCTACGTCAAGAGCCACGGCGCCGAGATAGGGCCGGTCAACGGCCGCAGGGAGCGACAACATTGGCGCGCTTCCCACCGGCCCAGCACTGCCGAGTGCGGGACCGGCTACTAACAGGGCGAGCGCAACCACGCATCGCTTGTGCATTAGAACACCCAGCAAGAAAGTGACGCTCAAACTAACGTACGCTTGCGCCCTTGTCATGATGCATACGCAACGCACGCAATTCTCCGCGCAACAGAGCCTCGCCCAGGGATGCGCCGAGGTGAAACGAAGGAACATCTTGATTCCCCTTGGTAGGTATTCGCGGTCGGGTGAAATACGCAGCAGATGGTGGAAGGCCCGCTGCTTCGATGTGATCTGCCCAGTCCTATATCGCAGGGCGGCTATGCATGTGTTTATGCAGTGCGCCATGCCTGCGCATACTCTTAGGAAGCAGCCACGCCAGAGCGCCTCACGGTATCGAGGCAGATCTCCCGAATGGCATGGCCTCCATCACGATGCTTTCGATCGGGTGCATTAGTGATTGGCTCTCTTGCAGCTTTTGGATGTGAATGGGTCGAAGCGCATGTTTGCCGCGAAGACCTGCTGCAGATTCGTGTTCACGCCGCGGCGATGCGTCGTGCTTTGGCAAGATTGGTGATCAGCGTAAGCCGGGTTTGGTGCTCGTGCGCAAACCATGCAGGCTGACCAGGACCGCTGCGCCAGGACTCGCTGAGCGGGCTGTTGTCGACTGTGTCGAAGCCGAATTGCTCGTATAGCCGTGTCACAAGTTCTACGGCTCCGGGATAGTTGCTTGATACCGACAACGCGTGTCGGTTAAGCGTGCCGGCAGGCTTGGCCGACAGAAGGAGGCGCGGCGCTTGGATATGGGTGAAAGCTTTCGCTACCATCGATGTGGGCAGTTGCTCTTGGCGGAGTTCGTGAATCGTTTTCTCACCCAAGTCGATGGGGGAGAAATGACCATCTCGCCAAGGCATGTAGTTGTTCGTATCGAGCACGATTTTCCCCGCGAGTTGTTCCACAGGCATGTCGTTCTCGAGCTTAAGAGGGACAGCCACCACGACGAAGTCTCCTGCATCCGCCGCTTCCGCTGCGGTGGCTGCACGTGCGGACGGTCCGAGCTCGGTGACAAGACTTTTCAGGGTTTCCGGTCCGCGTGAGTTAGCGATAACTACCTCGTAGCCGTTGACGATAGCCGCGCGCGCGATCTGGCTGCCGACCTCGCCGGCCCCAATGATCCCTATAGTTGCCATAGTTACTTGCTCCACGTCGGCTGTTTCGTTGCCGTCATTTTTCTTATCTGAGTTGTTCGAGAATTCGCTCATATGCGGCGTACGCGTAAGGTGCCGGCGCGAGGGTAGAAGCTATCGAGACTTGGACGGGGAGACCGGCGACCAGCTGAGGATTCCGGTCGAGTTGAACACCGAATCCGGCAATCACTGGACTTGCCGCTGTTGCTGATCAATGGCCGGTAACCCGCTTGCGCCAGCTTATCCAGCCGACCACAAGTGACCATGTCGCCACGATGAGTGGCGGCACAGCGTGCCCGTATTCGCCGTGGATGATGACGGTCGCGAGGGCGGCAAACATGACGGTGCAGCCGAGCGCCGCGCCCAACAGGCGACTCGGCGCACGGAAAAGAAGAACGGCAGCCGTGAGTTCCAGCGATCCGGTCACGAAATGGAACCAGTGCGGGTACCCCCATTTCAGGTATTCCGCGTAGATAGATCCCGGGGCGAAGATGTTGCTGAGTGAACCCACGACGAAGAAAGCGGCAAGAGCTAAGGGTAAGACTTGGCGCCAGGAGATTTTAGACATCTGTCCGACCTTAGATGGTGAGTTTGCTGAGGAGGAATTGTGTGACTGCCTGACCGGCAAGCTGGATGATTTCCGGCGAATGCCGCGGCTGGAAAAGCTGATGTACGACATCTGTCCTCACCACATGAGGACAGGTGTCTGCTTCAACCAGGCGTTAGTCGCCAGTTGCTCGACCACGAACCGAGCGACATCGGCGCGTGCTACCTTCCCGCCGTTGACGCCGGCGAGGTCGGCAATGGCCCTGAGACTTCCGCGAGCTGGGTCGTTGGTGAGCATGGCGGGGCGGACGATGACCCAATCGAGTGAGCTGGCGCGGATCGCGGCTTCCTGACGCCCCTTGTCCTTGTAGGCATGGCGAAGCAGCAATGGCATGAAGAGCCGGTCGAATACGAAGCCTCCGTGGCCGCGGCTGTCCCCGACTCCCAGGGCGGAGATGCAAACCAGACGACGGACACCGCTGCGGCCCATCGCCGGGATTAGCTCGTGTGTCGCTTCGGTCAGTAGGCTGACCTCGCTGAAAGGACTAAGGCCAGTTCCCAGCGAACTGACGACGGCATCGCAGCCGTCCAATGCACGCATGAGTGCGCCTGCGTCGCGAGCATCGCCCTCGATGATGTCTGCTCCCGGGAGATCAGGGGCGCTCGCCTTCGAGCGAATCAGCGCCACGACGGAATGTCCTTTCTCCAAGGCGTCGTGAACGATCAGCCGTCCGGTTCCGCCCGTTGCACCCAAAACAAGAAGCTTCATATTCGACCTCGATCTTTGTTGGTATGAACGGCGCAGTCCACAGGGAAACAGGCAGTTTCGGCCTCTCTGCCAGAATCGCGATGGGGATACGAATTTCCGGAGTAGGTGCCGAAAGTCGTATCCCATTGCTGATCCGCGGCCCTACGCCGTAGCGGCCTTCTGGGCCGCCGCGAAGACATCGCGAGCGGACGTCTTGCCCGGGACTTGCTCCGTACCCTCGACCCCGAGATCCATCCAGCCTGAGTTGACGGCGTCAAACATCGCTTCGGCCGGTCCCGTCATGCCCTTCGGAATGCCGAACTGCTCGAACGCCGCCGGCCACCCTGCCCGCGGGATAGCAAAAGCTTTGACGTCGATCTTCAAAACTTCACCCAATTGTGTCGCTACTTCATCCGCGCTGACCATCGAACCGAGCTCGATGACCCGATGCTCCGACCACGCCGGCCCGGTCAGAAGCGCGGCGATCTCGGCACCGATATCATGGGTCGCGACCATGGTCGATTTCCGACCTGTCGGGTTGTAGTAGACGGGGAGCGTGCCACCCTGGGCAACATGTAAGCCGTAGAGGAAGTTCTCGAAAAACCCGCCAGCGCGCACATAGGCAACCGGCAATGCCAGGTCGCGAAATCCTTGCTCCAGAAGCGACAAGGCCGTGATCATCCCCAGCCCGCTGCTTCTGTTCGCGCCCATTGACGAGAGTGCTACCACTCGCGGCGGCGCTGCCTGGGCAAGCGCACCGACGTAGTTTGCGATCACCGCCTTCGCTTCTTTGTAATCAGGCGAAGGCGCCCATACCGCTGGCAACATGACAAACGCGCCTTCGACATCTCTAAGCGCCATCTCAATGGCTGCCGAATCATTCCAGTCGCCATCTACCAGTTGCACGCCTTCGTCGGCCCACTTCGCCGCCTTTTCACGATTCCGGACGAGCGCGCGTACTTCTTTGCCTTGCGCTAACAGATGTTTTGCCGTTGCGCCGCCAACTTTTCCCGTAATTCCCATGACTAAAAACATGAGCGTTCTCCTGATCTATAGGACTTTTGTACGTAAAGGCCAACTAACAGGCAGGAATTCCTACCGATACGCTTCAGTTGGGGGTAAGTGATTTCAAACCATCGCCCCTTTCAAACGTCAGACGGCGAAGCCGCTCCAAGCGTGATCCGCCTGTACGCAGGAGCCCGTGATGAGAAAGCGGGCGGAACAGATGGGGACATGGAGACTTCGTGAATGGAAGACTATTACTTAGGGTAGGTCTACTATAGAGACCGCCACCTCGTGCCGTAAGGAGGCAGTTTTTTGTAACCAGCAGATCTCGAGGAATTCCGCATGAGCAACGCATTGAGCGCCATCGAAAGATTCAGCCGATATCCCATGGGCGAGTCCCAGTCCGTGCACTGCCCGGTGCGCGACGTCCTCGACCGTATCGGCGACAAATGGAGCATGCTCATGATCATGGCTCTCGCGATGCGACCGCACCGCTTCAGCGAGCTTCACCGCGCTGTCCATGACATCTCCAAGCGCATGCTCACCCAGACCTTGCGCGATCTAGAGCGCGATGGACTGATCACCCGCCATGTCTTTCCGACCAAGCCGCCGAGCGTCGAATATCGTCTGGCCCCGCTAGGCCTATCGCTGCTGGACCCGATGGCGGCCCTCATCGATTGGGCGGATCGTTACTATGGCGACATCCACGCCGCGCGCGCCGACTTTGACGGCAGGCCCGGTGGTGCCCCTCGTCAGGCTTTTCCTGTTGGATCGAAGGTGCCGCCTGAGCACCAACCTGCAAGGGCGACCAACTCTATCCGGCACGGTGTTAGCGCCCGCAGCTGAAGACAGGGCTTTCCAAAAACGGCCGCTCGCGACCGCCTGCAACGGGTCGACAAGCGACCTTCAGTCGGACGGTCAGCTGGTCGGCGACGCTGGTCAAGTTGACCACCAGGATTGGTCAACAAGCTGGCAATCCGCACTTGTGTTCGGGCAGTGCCTTGCAGGCTCCTTGCGAAACTTCAGTCTTCTTCCGGCCAGACAAGCTTGGTTGAACGCCGAAGGGGACCGAAATGGCTCTCATCGTTCTTGGAACAGACATCCGCCGGAGGTGCGAGCCCCAAGCCAAGTCCCGATGAAGATCTCGACAGCGCCATAGTTGCAACATCTTCGATGGTCGGAAAGTGTCGGGCGATCACCACAGCGCTCTTCCTGACATCGAGTGGCAATCGGTCATCCCGGGCCAGCTCAATCAGGAATCCGCCCGCCCACAGGAGCGCTATTGTTCGCTCGTCTGGCATTGTCATGGTCGGTCCTCCCTTAGGCTGTGATGACTAGCGTGCCCCAGACCGATCGCATGGGCTGCGACGTTAAGCGGATCATCGTGCTCGCTACCCCCAAACACCAAAGTGTGTGCAACCTGCACAAACCATGGTGTTGTGTCCAACACATGGACAGAACCGCAAAGTCTGTGCACTTTTTCGCCCCATAGTTTGTGTCTTTGGAGAACCAACGACACAGACTATGTGCGCAAATCACACCCATAGTCTGTGCACACTCTTTCGGATCAATAAGTTATCTGTCAGACGAAGTGGCGAATGTGGCCCGATTTAGCGGCATAGTGTGTGCAATCACAAAACTCCCTCGGAATCCCCGGATGCCGGGATGGGCTCACAAAAGCGCGGTATTCCTCCGACTGATGGGAGACATCGCGGAAACGAAAAACCCGCCACATGGGCGGATCGAGTTAGGTCGTACCACTGCTCGCTTTACCCGGGCAAGTTCGCCCGAAACGAGGTGAAGACAATATCTTTCACATTTAGCTCTCTCAAGAACTTCGCAAGGTGCCGTGCCTTCTAACCCAACCAATGCAGCGCGCCGATTCCGTCAGGCCTTCCGTGACTTGTGCATCAGCCGGATGCTATTGATGTCTGGGCGCGTGCGTTGCATCGCCGTTTCGGCGGCCGGCCGGCTTGATGTGACGACAAAGATCTACGGCACCTTTACTGAGGAAACAGCAGCGTGACGGTGAAGCTATAGCCCCAGCCGTGCGGGCCGTTATCGTTCGATTCAAACCAGTAACGAACGCCACCGGCAAAACTGATCGGTTGGCGACCAAAGCGTGTCAACTTGCTAACGCTCAAATTCAGTGGCAGCGTCGCCTCGTGTACGTGCCAGTCATAGGTTGACTGGAAGTTCGCACTGTAAGTCCATGCCGTCGCGGTTGTGAGGGCCGCAAAAGGCTGCAAGGACATGCTGCTAAGCGGAGGGCGATCGCTATCTTTTCCATTTACTGAGGCGAACGACCAAATCTGGCTCACGAGCAAGCCATATGTCCAACCGCTAACTTGTCTCAGGACTAGAGCAGTAGGTCCCGCGCCCCATTTCTTGCTACCTAGCAGCGGATCGGATGCCGTCGGGATCAACATCGCGGGGCCAACACCCCAGATCCATCCGTTCGCCCCGGGAGCGCGCGGGGAGAAGAAAAAACTCTGGCTGATGTCCCCAATACCGTGCTGACTTCCGTTGTCGGGTACCGTATCGGATTGGCTGACGACGGGAAGTATCGTGCGCGAAATCATGTTCCAGTCGTCATTGAGTTGAAACGGGACGACGGGCTGGATGTTGAGATAGTTTTTGTGGCCGTCGCGGTTCGGGCCAATGCTGCTGTCGTAGTTGAACTGGAATGGCGCACTTATGAGCGCGGCGACCGGATTGGAAAGCTTCTCGGCGAGCTGGGCATTGTTCTCATTGGCACTGGTGGGGCTACTGTCACCACCTGTAGAGGCTGATTGTGCGGTCGCGACACTGCTCGCTGCACACATGAGTATGCCGGCCAACCATAATTGGTTATTCATCACGTAATCTGCTCGAGATGGTAACTGGGGTGCTGCGAAGGATGGCCGGTTTACTTAATGATCATGATCCATGACCTAGCGGCGGGAGCAACCGCAGTAATGCGTATTCGCGCCTAGTAGAACTACCGGTCAAGCCGCCCCGATTCAGCAGCGACGACGGCTTGGTGACTACAGACCATCTTGTCCGCAAGCTCCGCGCGGATATCTAGATCAGCACCGGTAATTGCCAAGCAGCTGGTCCGCCTGAGGGGCTCAGCCGAGATATGTGAAAAACAGGACACGGATCATCTTCATTCAGAACTGTTGCCAACCACTTGGAACTCACCAGGCTTCCACGTCTTTTCGAAGAACGGTGGCAGGGGATTGTAGAGGCGCAAGATGGTCCACCAGCCCTTGCCGGGAACGGTCTGGATCCAGTTGCCTGCGCCAACGCCGTTGGGCTGTATAGGGCCGGTATAGATGGTGATGGAGCCGTCGGCATTGGCTTTGGCTGCGGGTGTGGGGTAGCTCTGACTGCCGGCGCGCGGATAACGCTGATGGGTTTGCAGCATCGAGCGCGTCTGGTTGTCGTAGAGTGTGATCGACCAGAACTTGCCGGCCGGGATATTGGGCGGCAAGGTGATCTTGTAAGTTTTGCTGCCGTCGAACGGCTGATCGTCAGCATCGGTGAACGTGCCAATGTACTGCGACCCGATATTGGGCAGGCGCATGACCATCGCCGGCGTGATACCAGTGGCGACATAGAACATCGCAGCGCGTGAATCAATCTTACGTGCCCCATCGCTGGGGAAGGGCTTGACTCCCTCCTTGGTAATCACGGGCGGCGGCGTCTCGAATTCATAGCCGCCGACAAATAGCTGATTTGTCCAGTGAGACTTCGGGTCATCGTAGTAGCGAAAACCTTCTTCGGGTCTCGGCACCGCGCTCAACACGCGGCCAGCCGCGTTGCCGGTGGCGACGGCGTCGGTCAGCACGCGAGTCATCCGTGCGTCGGGATTGAACGGTGTGCCCTTACGGATGCCTATCGCGTAGAACTCGCCGGCGATCTCTGGATCGAGCGCAGACGCGGGCTCCTCCTGCACCAATGCGTTGAGCATCGTGTAGTAAGACAGGTCGTTAGGCGGAATCGTATTCATCACCCGGCCCGAGCCTTCCACGAATCGCGGCGTGAGCGGCTTGGCCAATTGACCAAGAGGACTTTTACCAGTCAGAAAACTACCGATGCTGGAGCCGTAGCCGCCGACTGCATATGGGTAGATCCTCAGCTCCGCCTTGATGCGATTGGTAGCAGGCTTGGGATCGTTGTTCTCCAGAAAAGCTCGTCCCAGAAGTGTCACGCTATTGGTGCGGGCCTGCGCGACGAAATAGCCGCCTTCGGGTAGTGGACCGGTGTAACCCGGTGGCACTACCAGATACTTACCACCTTGCCCGCGATCAGGGCCAGGAACACCAACATCCGTTACCCAGCGGAACCACATGTCATCAATGACACCAAGCACTTCGTGCGGCGCCTCAATGACGATGGGCCCCTTGCTTAGATCCAGGAATGTCCAGAAGTAAACCGTGTCGATATTGGCGGTGAGAAACAGTGAATTGGAGTCCATCAGCCGCGAGAACAGGAGGACATCGCCGTCTTTCACGCCGACATCGCGGAAACCCTTTCGGATGGCATATAGCGAAACACCCGGCAGCCCGTTGAGGTAGCTGTCGACGCCTCGCGAGAAGTCCAGGTAATCGTAGATTTTTGCCGCCGTGGCCGGATCGGGGATGCCGTCGCGATAGTGCAACTCGCCCAACCGCGTCGCTACCTGATCGGGGGTCTGGATCGAGGGAGGGGTTGTTCCCACGGACTGTGCTGCCACCATGAGCGGTAGACCCGCCAGGCAGAGTGAAGCGGTGACGAAGCGCACGGGCAGCCCAAAGCAAATTTGAGACGCTGTGCTAGTTATCTTGGTCATGCGTGTTACCCATCGCGGCGAAGTTGCTCGAGGCGATTGCGCGCATCGCGCCTAGCGAAATCAAAAGCCGGCGACGCGATACCGTCCCGGTCCGTGAGGAAACTTGCCTACTTGCCAGCGCCATAGCGTTTCTCCTTCGTCGGGCTAGATCGACGTCGATCGCGTACGACCTCTAGCCGCCGCTACTCATGTGAGTCAACAAAGTCCTCCAGCATCCAGCTCCTGTCGAACCAAGACTTCAACGGGCCGTATAGCCGGAAGATGGTGAACCACCCCTTGTCAGGCACCGTCTGAATCCAGTTGTGTTCTTTGCCCGCAGGAGGCTTGGGACCAAAATAGAGATCCACGGAGCCATCCACGTTTTTGACCAGATCCGCGCTGTGGCTGCCCAAGCTGGGGAAGTGCTGGTCGGTCTGCAGCAGCGAGCGCGTCTGTGGGTCATAGATCACGATGGACCAGAAATCCTTCGCGGGTGGATTGGGTGCAATGTGCAAGATGTAGTTCTTGCCGCCGTCCAGCCAGCGCCCCTTGCTGTCGCGCATCGACGTGGCGTACTGGGAGCCGACGCCCGGCATGGCAACTACCATGGCTGGCGTGTTCACGGTGGCTGCGTAGAAGAATCCTGTGCGGGCATCAAGGTAGCGATGGCCGTTGCTGAGCCATTCGTAGCTGCCACCCAGGAAGGCGGTCTTCCATTGCGTACCAAGGAACAAGACGGCGGTTGGGTCGCGCGGTGCGAAGGCAACGGCGCGCGCCGTGGCATTGGCGATGGCCGCGGCATCGGCGAGGATTTTCTGCATGCGTGCATCAGGCTGAAATGGCTTGCCCTTTTCCAGGCCGATGGACGCGGCCATGCCAAGGATCTCCGGATCGAACGCCGCCGTTGGCTCAGCCTGGATCACCTCGTTGAGTTCTTCGTAGAAGTGGGCGTCATTCGCGTGGATCGTATTGAATGCGCGTCCCGACACATCCACGAACTTTCCGGCATACGTGTTGCCCACTCCACTGAGCGGGTAAATGCGCGCCGCGCGCTTGATGTTGTCCGCTGCGGGTTTGGGATCGCCGTTGACGGGGAAGCCGCGCCACACCAGCCAGTTGTTGTAGGTGGGTGAATGCAGCACGAAGTAGCCTTCTGGCACCTTGCCCTTGTAGCCTGGCGGCAACAACAGAAACTTGCCGCCCTTGCCTTTGTCCGGCCCTGCATTTCCCAGGTCGGCGACATACCGGAACCAAGCGTCGTCGATCACGCCGAGCACGTTCGGCGGGCTCTCGATCACCAAGGGACCCTTGCTGGTATCCAGCCAGGTGAAGGCATACACACTTTCGGTATTGCCCGTAAGGATGAGCGATTTGGCATCGAGCAGTTCTTCCCAGATGCCAACGGTGCCGTCGACGGCGCCGACTTCCTTCAGGCCGTGGTGCATTGCCACCAGCGAGGCGGCGGGAATGGTGTCGAGAAACACCTCAATCGCCCGCTGCCGGTCGAGATTGTCGTAGACGAGCTGGAGGGTCTTGTCGCTGGGATAACCGTCGAAAAAGTCGAGTGGCCCAATGCTCGTGTCCACTTTGGCCGGGGTGGTGATTTCCTCGGGGATGGGTGCTGCCATCTTGTACGGTTGCGACGTCACTTCAGTTTCTCCAGATCACTCGGTTTCCAGCTCTTGTCGAAGAAAGCCTTGGTTGGGCCATAAAGCCGCAGGATGACGAAGAAGCCTTTGCCCGGCAGCGTGCGGATCCAGTTCTTGCCACTGCCTGGTGAGTTGGGTCCGAAGTAGACGTCCGTCGAACCGTCTGCGTTGGTGGCGGGCTTGTCCATCGTGTTGATGGAGGGGAATGGCTGGCCGTTGTCCACGCCCGACGCTGTCATCGAGTCGTACACCGTCACGGACCAGAACAGGGCCGCCGGTACACCAGCGGGCAGCTGCAGTCGATAACTGTCTTGACCATGCAGAAAGTCGCCGTTCGCATCCACAAACGTCGCGGGATATTTGGCCCCGACATTCTCCATATTGACCGCCATTCCGGGACTGGCCGAATAGGCATTGGTGAAGAAACCCGTGCGTGGGTCGATGTAATTGAAGGTGTCGGCGGTGAAGTTGGCATTGCCCGGGAACACGTTCAACCAACGTCGGTCGGAGTACCACGTTCCGTTGGGGACCACGGTCTGCGGCTCATAGGACACGGCCATACCCACCTTGCTCGCCGTTTTCGCCGCCTCGTCCAGCAAGCTGCGCGTACGCGCATCCGGCGCAAACGGCTTGCCCTTGATGATGCCGAGCGCAGCGAGCATGCCGCGCATCTCCATGTCCTGGGGATCGGCGTATTCGTCAGCGAAGAATCGCGCGAGCATGTCGAACGCGCTGCCGTCCTTCGGATAGAGCATGCTCACCGGCACGCCCGAAGCATCGGGGAACTGCATCGACTTGGCTGACGCCTCCTTGCCCAGTGGATAAATGCGTGTCTGCTCCATCACTTTCACGGGCTCTTCGAGTTGCTTCGGATCCTTGAAGAAACCACGCCAGAAGACGAAGACGTTATACGTGCGCGAGCGATAGGCCAGGTAGCCCTTGGGGATATCCCCGGTATAGTCCGGCGGCACGATGAGGTATTTCCCGCCCTTGCCTTTATCGGGGCCGGGAAGGCCCACATCGCCACACCACTGACGGCCGTCGATTTGTCCCACGGAGCAGATCGGCCGCTGGAAGAAATCATCGAGAATCCCCTGCAACCCCGGTGGCACTTCGATGACCATCGGACCGTCCTGTTTCAGGTCCAGGTAACCCATGGCGTAGATGACATCCGAGTTGGGTGTCGTCACCAGCGTCTTGGCGTTGAGGCGTTCCTTCCAGATCGGCAAAACGTTGTAGCCCTTGCCGAACTTCGCCTCGGAGCCTTCCTTCATGGCGACCATGTTCAACGCCGGCAGCGCCCAGATGTAGCTCTGCACCGCGCGTTCGAACAACAGCTCGTCCTGCAATGTGCGAATGCCGTCACGGGTGGGGTAGCCGCCGTCGAACGGGAGGTTCGCCAGCGCCTTGTAGTGACCATCGGAGGATGCATGGTGCGCGGGGCTTTGTCCTTGCGCGGCCCGGATCACGCAAGTGGCACCTAAGGCGGCGGCTGCGATCACGAGCAGCGGCAGAGGTGACAGCTTCATGAGTGGCTCCCTGGGTGATAAATCGGACTGACGCCGATGCGCTCGTTCTCAGCGGGTCAACACAGGGGGAGGCGACCACTGTCCACCCAGAATTTCCTCTTTGGGCCAATAGGCACGGATGAACAGCTCGAAGTCTTCCTTCGGTGCCGGCAGCCAGTTGGATACATGGTCATCGGAAGGACGGTCGTGCTGAACATGGATGGTCAGCGAACCGTCTTCGCCGAGTTTCAGATCCTTGTTCTTGGTACCCAGCGAGAAGCGATTGATCGCGTTGGGTGCGAAGAAGTGGTTCTGGTCATAGAGCGTGAGCGACCAGAAGCCATTCACCGGCGGCAGCTGTCCCTTGGGGAAGGTGAGCGTATAGACGTGGCTGCCGTTGAGGCGCTTCTTCTTGCTGTCATACTCCTGCCCAAAGTAGGCAGACTCGCGCCTTGGGTTGACGAAAATGTTGGCCTTGGCCGCCGCTGTGCGGCTGAAATAGTCGGTGCCGAACTCGGCGCCGTTCTGCGGTGCGATCCAGTCGTTACCGATGGGCACGCCGGCGTAGTAGTAGCTGTGCAGCTGCTTGAGCAGACTGGCATCCGTGTCGATGGCGGCCTGCTTGAGTCCTTCAGCGACCTTCGGATTCTTGGCCGCCGCGTCCAGCACCGACTGCACCCAGGCGTAGAGGGCTTCTTCACCACGCTGCGGTGGCACTGCCTTGAGCACAGCGGGCAACTCGGCAAAGAACGCCTCCGGTTTTACCCACTGGGTTTCTCCGCCGGCTCCCTGCTTGCCGCCCGCCGGATCGGCCAACGTGGGAATCTTGCTCCAGTCCTTGCTTTTCATTTTGCCGTCGAATTCGCTGAGCGGATAAGCCAGGATCAGGCTCACCAGTGGCTGGATCGCCTTGCGGTCCTCGGCGGTGTCATCCATGAAAGCGCGCGGAATGATGTAGGCCAGGTTGGTCGGCGAATGGAAAACGCCTGCGATGCCTGGCGGCGTCTGTCCGCTCCAGTCGGGCCCGACCACCATGTAGAAGCCCGGCTTAGTGCCATACATCTTGCCCGCACCGCCCAATGTATCGGTACGCTGGTCGCCCAGTTGATAAACCCAAAAGCGATCGCCGAAGTCAGGCACCTGGAATACCACAGGGCCGTGTTCAAGCTGGAAAATGCCAAACCCGTAAGTCACATCCTGATTGGGCGTTGCCACCGCCCGTTCTTCCGGCTTGATGTAGTCGGTCAGCATGGTCAGCCGATTCAGTGGCGCCACCGGCAGCACACCATCGCCGAGCCCGTTCTCGGGCACCTTGGAGAAAACCAGGCTGCGGTTGTGCAGGTTTACCAAGGGCCACGCCCAGAGATAAGCGATGCGACCGATGTCGCGCACGTAGTCGTCGGGCAGGTGTGCGCCAACGACGGGGCCGGGTGGGAGCTTGGCACTGGATGTAGGCTGCGATGAGGTGCCTTGCGCGACATTCGTTCCCGCGGCGGTTGTCTTTGGGCTGGCCATGAACAGATCTCCACTGACAAGGTGCCAATGTCGTCTGCGCGCCTGCCCCGGACATCCGAAGAACAACGCGGGTGTCCTGCGTACAAATACTTAGCGCTGCCGACGCGCTATGGAGTCGAAAGGGACATTTCGAACGGTCTTACGACCATGATCAGAAATTGCGAACTGAACACGCGGCAATTCTGGGTTTGCAGCATTGCGGGTGGGGGTCAGGAAGGCATGCTCTCCCTGGTTGAGCACGAAGGACAGCCACCCACTGTTCGGTGCTCTTCATCTGATCACCGAACAGTGCAGCGTGGCTCGCTCTAAAGCCTCGTGCTACTTAAAGCCGGGGGGACGTCGCCCGAAACTACCGAGTCGATCGCAGCCACTAGCCCGGTGCGTTGGACTGATCGAACCAGGCAAGCCCAACCAGAACGCTTATATCGAATCGTTAAACGGCCGCTTCCGCGATGAATGCCTCAACGAGCACTGGTTTCCCAGCCTGTTACACGCACGCACCGAGATCGAAAGCTGGCGTCGGGAATACAACGAGGAACGACCCAAGAAGGCACTCGGCGGACTGACGCCTGCTGCCTATGCAAAACAGTTACAGCGCGAGCAAGGGGCCGTCTGGGTGATGCCAAGGTCGGCTACCAGAGCCGGCGAGATGGCAATCAAGCTGTATGGCTTCGAGAATTGGATGGCCCCGCAGAGACCCAGCTGCTGGATAGGAATGCAGTGGGTCATCGCTACAATTTTCGAACCCTGGACTATTTCAGTGAGGACAAAACTCCAAAGTTTGTAAGAAACCCGTACTCCAAAGTTTGTTCAGAGCGAACAGACTTTGGAGTTCTGTCCAACACAACACCATCCGCAGGCGTCCTAGCCTCTACGCTGTTGCACCAAACCGGCGCAAATCCCATCATGGTGCAATGAACGCGATGGCTTGGCGCACTTGGGCAGGACAGATGGCGACCGGGCTGGCCCTGGTCGATGCCGGGCTACAGCTGGTGTGGATCAATCCTGCGCTGGCCGAGTGGGTAGAGCTCGGCACGCGCAGCGCGATCGGGCAGCCGTTGGGTTTGTTGCTGGGTGATCCGCAGGGGGTGGCGCAGGCCGCGCGGGTGTTGGCGGAACAACGGCCTCTGCAATGGCGTGGGGTCACGTTGTTGGCGGCCAGTGGTCGCGAAATCACGGCGGATATCGCGCTGCAGCCGTTCGATGACGGCCTGTTGCTGGAAGTTCATGCGCTGGCCGAGCCGTTATCGACCAGCTCGCCGCTGTCGGCCACCTTGCGCGGCTTTGCACATGAGGTGAAGAACCCTCTGGCAGGTTTGCGCGGCGCAGCGCAGCTGTTACAGAGGCGGGTTGGCAGCGAAGATCTGAAGGCACTGGCCGGGCTGATCATCGATGAAGCGGATCGTCTCAGCGCGTTGGCGAACCGGCTGCTGCATCACGACGGCGCGCCGCAACTGGGTCCGGTAAATATCCATCAGTTGCTGGAGTGGCTTGCTGATCTGCTGCAGGCCGAGCCGACGCCGCCGCAACTGCGTCACGACTACGACCCCAGCGTGCCTGATCTGCGCGGCGATGCCGATCGCCTGCAGCAGGTACTGCTCAACCTCGCGCGCAACGCGCTGGAGGCGGGCGCGCGCACGCTCACTCTGCGCACGCGGGTCGAGCACGGCCTGCGGCTGGGCGATCGAGTACTACGCATGGCGTTGCGGGTGGACGTGATCGACGACGGCCCGGGCGTGCCGGTGCAGCTGCGCGATACGTTGTTCCAGCCGCTGGTATCCGGCCGCGCCGACGGCACTGGCCTTGGGCTGGCGTTATCGCGCGAGATCGCGCACGAGCACGGCGGCGAGCTGCGTTGCACGAGCCGCCCAGGCGAGACAGTGTTTTCCTTGTACCTTCCGCTGGAGCGTATGCATGAATGATTACTGCGTACCGTATTCATCCGCGCGCTGCACGGGGCGAGACAAACCTATCGCAGAGCGAAGTCATGACTGAAGAAATCTGGATCGTCGACGATGATCGCGGCGTGCGCTTCGTGCTGGCCGAGGCGCTGCGGGATGCCGGCCTCGCGATACGTGAGTTTGGCGAAGTAGCCAGCGTGCGTGTGGCGCTGCAGGAAGCGCGGCCGGCACTGCTGCTCACCGATGTGCGCATGCCAGGCGAGGATGGTTTGAGCTTGCTGACTGAATTGCAGGCGCAGGGCGTCGGCCCGGTAATTGTGATGAGTGCCTATACCGATGTCGCCACGACCGCCGCGGCGTATCGCGCCGGCGCGGTCGACTATCTGGCCAAGCCATTCGATCTCGATCATGCAGTCGCTGTGGTGCAGCGTGCACTGGCCAGCGTGGCGTTGCCCGTAGCGATCAGTGCGCATGCGGTTGCGCCGAACCACGCGTTGCTCGGCGAGAGTGCGCCAATGCGCGAGGTGTTTCGCCTGATCGGCCGCGTTGCCGCGAGCGACCTCAACGTGCTGATCACGGGCGAGACCGGCACCGGTAAGGAACTGGTCGCACGCGCGCTACACGAGGAGAGTG
>Ga0302233_10000472_pt1 | contig 32871 bp, 33 predicted proteins | sample II_Palsa_N3_1_FD_193516 | JGI IMG/M metagenome (GOLD analysis project Ga0302233, IMG submission 193516) | Peat permafrost microbial communities from Stordalen Mire near Abisko, Sweden - II_Palsa_N3_1 | ecosystem: Environmental > Terrestrial > Soil > Palsa > Peat permafrost | place: Sweden... | reverse complement strand
CGCAAAGTTCAGAATTCGTGGCGCGATTATAGACAGCCTGCGCGAGTCGGATTGGGGCTCGCGCTCCATTCGCCGCCGCGGACGCGAAGTTACCGAGGTGACAGCGCGTCTCGAGGGAAGGTTGGGTCGGCATCCCATGGAGTCCGAGATTGCTGTGGAGATGGATCTGGAGATCGATCATCTGCGCAAGATCGTGGCGCAGATTGATGGGCTTCACCTGGTGGGCCAACAGACTATGGCCTCGAATGACAGTGGGGAGTTGATCGATGTCATCGAATCCGCACCGGACCTGGACGACCCCGATCCGTTTGATCTCTGTCTTCAGGGAGAGCTTAAGGCGCACCTTGCTGAAGCGATTTCCAAACTCAGCGAACGCGAGCAGTTGATTCTGTCGCTGTACTATCGCGAGGAGCTGACGATGAAGGAGATCTCCGAAGTAGTGGGCGTCGCACTGTCTCGCATCTCCCAGATCCGTCAGGCATCGATGAAAAAGCTGAGAGTCTCGCTTGCTCACCTGCGCGAACGTCCAGTGATCACGCACACGCCTGCAAAAGCATTCCATGAAAGCGCTTGATTAAGGAGAAGCCGAGAAACTGATGAAGATCCCTTCGCAAACCGCTTCAAAACTAATGGCCGATAAGCCGCGAACTATCCACGCGTGTAATTTTCGATCGGCAGGGAGGCTGTCGAATGAGAACGCGCGCTCCTTGACGGCGATTCATGAGACCTTCGCACGTCAGCTCGCGAGCGCACTGGACGTCTACCTGGGAACGGCGGTGGACGTGAAGCTCCAGGCACTCGACCAGTTACCGCTTAAGGAGCATGTGGTTGCGATTCCTGCGCTGAGCTATATCGTCCCGTTTTCTTGTAGCACGATGCCCGGGGCGGTCATCGTGGAATGCGATGTGAGCCTGGCGTTTCCGATGATCGAGGTATTGCTGGGAGGGACGGGCACGTCCGAGAATGCCCCTCGTGAGCTTTCGGAGATCGAGGAAGAGATCATGCAGGATGTCACATCACTGATTGCACGGCAAGCGGAGCTCGCGTGGCATATGCCGGCGATGGCTTTGGTAACGAACCATCGCATCAAGTCGTCTCTTCTGCACCAATATTGCCCGGCCAATGAGAAGGTCACATTAGTTCAGTTTCAGGTGGAGATCGCCGGCAAGAATGGTTCATTCCAGCTGGCCCTTCCTACCTCCTTTCTGAACGCTCTTCTCAAACAGATCAAGCTCGAGCAACCGCAACACAAGGGCGGCCTGCGGTATTTCCCGGTTCGCAGTATCCGCGAGCGAGTTCTGGACTGCGACATGGAGATTGCGGCCGGTTTACCGCATATGAAAGTCGCCGTGCGGGATCTGGTCGCATTGCAGCCCGGTTGCCTGTTGAAGCTGCGTGCCCCGGTCCGCACTCCGGGCATGTTGACCGTTGGAGGGATGGACATCTTTGAAACTACGCCGGTCAGGAATGGTTCAAAAAAAGCGGCCCAGGTTGGCTGCCGTACGCGACTCACAGAGTCAGGAATGGAGTAATTAATGGACGATCCGAATCAACTTCAGGCTGCACAAACGTTCGCCGGCGCCTTCGCCGAATCCTTTGCAGAATCGCTCACGCTGAAGCTCGGCACTCCGTGGCTGCTGAAGACCATTGACGATGCGGACATCTTAAAACCGGTGGAGCCGACCATTCACTTTCGGCTGTCCGCCGCTGGAGGATTACAGGGCGACTGCTTCGTGGCGTTCGACCAGGCGCAGGTCATCGCGTTGGGTTCCAGGTTGCTGGAGCAGGCGGACTCCGCCTTGAGCGATCCGCAGGCTGAAGCGCTGGCCGAGGTCATTGTTTCAGCGATGGATGGAGTGAGCGCATTTCTCTCTGCTCAGTTCGGAGCTGTGAACTTCAAGGTCGATCGAGTGGAAGATGTTCGTTTGGAGGAGATGTTGGCTGTCCCTCTGGATGCGTCGAGCGAGGACAAGGCGGAGACGCCCATTTTGTTGTATCTCACTGATCAATTGTTGGCGTCGTTGTCTTCAACCGATGAGGGAATGCCATCTGCCAAACCGAAAAAAACAACGATCGATCGCGCCAACCTGCAGCTAGTGATGGACGTTGAGCTGAATGTGTCCTTGCGATTTGGTCAGTGTCAACTGCCCCTTCGGGATGTCCTGGATCTGACGAGCGGGTCTGTCATTGAACTGGATCGCGATGTGGATGACCCCGTTGAACTGCTGTTGGACGGAAAGGTGATTGCACGGGGGGAAGCCGTCATTGTTGACGGAAACTATGGATTGCGGGTTACGGAGATTCCGGAACCGATCGCGTCCCACTTTGTAAGCTAACACTTTAGAGGATGAGGTCAGATGAGATTGTCAGTGGAGTCGATGCTTTCAGGTCTTGATAGCGGGTGGAAGAATCTGCACTGGACGTGTGGACTTAGCGATTGCCATAACAAGCTGTTCATGCGGAGCGTACCGCAGAGTAGCGTCGGAATTCGCATGGGTGAAACCTGGTACTGCAGCGTGGATTGCTTTGTGAAGGCAACGCGTAATCAACTGTCCGTGCTGGCAGGTGTGCGAAGCATCGATATGCCACATATTCCTAGAGCGTCGATCGGAAGTGTGATGTTATCGAAGGGGTACATAACAGATGAGGAGCTTCGTGGTGCACAGGCTGAGAGCCGGCTGCATGGAGAAGCACTGGAGACCGCTTTGGTTCGACTGGGTCTTGTGGACGAATGGCATCTGGCTTCGGCGAGGGCCATCCAGTGGGGATACCCGGTCCTGGGAAGAGACCGGATCAGCCAGTCGGTTGATACGGACCTGCCGCTGTCGTTGATCAGAACATTTTCGGCGGCACCGCTGCATTATTCCAAGAGTGCGAAGCGGATCTTAATGGGATTCGTATATCGAGTCGAATACAGCCTTCTGCATTCGCTGGAGCAGGTGACCGGCTGCAGAGTTGAGCCCTGCTTCATCACACCCACCGAACTGCATTACCAGACGGAGCGCCTGGAAGCTGCGCGGGAGAGCCGAGAAGTTGTTCTGGAAGCTTCGATGACCGCCACGGAGATGGCGAACGTTGTCGGCGGGCTGGCGTTGGAGACTACTGCACGAGATGCCAGCCTGACGAGATGCAAGGATCATGTGTGGATGAGGTTGTCCGGGAAGCGGCGGATGGTTGACGTTCTATTTCGAGGCAGGCGTGCAAGTGTTGCTCGTAAATGCGACACTTTCGCTGATACAGGAGAAGGAATTCGAGCAGTAGGTTGAAATGATTCGGTTGAGTTGCCGATCACTGTGGAGGAGAACCACCCAGTGATCAGGACGAGCAGCTCTTCCAACCCAACCGACCGAAGTTCAGTTCTGCGTATTCAGCCCAGCGGTCGTTATGCCTCCCGCGAAAGATTTGATGTAGCCGTAATGAAGGAGACGCTGCTGCTGATAGAGCTTGAGACGCAGGGGTTCTGTGTCGATTTGAGGGTCGTGTCGCAGCTTATTCTGAGTGACCTTGGAGCGACGCTGCAGGTCTTGCGGCTGGCGGGGCGCGAGTATGGGGGTGCCGAGGGCCGGCCTGTCCGAGTGGAAGATTGCATAGCAGATTTGGGAATTCAGGCTTGCATCGATGCAATGTCGGCACACCTTATGCCGCACGATCGACGCTCGCCAACCGTAACAGAGTTGTGGCGCCATTCCAGCGAGATTGCGGGACATTCCAGGCGTCTTGCGGAACAGACGACGGACGTTGATCCTGACGAGGCATATCTTGTCGGCCTCTGTCATTCGATTGGATCACTGCCAAGCGTTGTGGGCGTGGATGGGGCGACGTATCGGGAGTTTGACCTTGTGGGAACGGGGCTCGAGCTGGCAAGGGAGTGGTGGCTGCCTCGCTGCATTGTCGCCTATTTCTCTGACCTGGATGAGCGCGTCGGAAGCTCTGCATGGGTGGGGATCGTGCAGGCCGCCCATCGGTGCGCTGGAGAGCCAGCAGGCGAATGCGTTTCGAGGCGTGATCTTCAACCTCAGCTCATGTGGGCCGTGTAGAAGTCAGGACCGGACGGCGCGACACTTTGGTTACATTTGCATGAGAGACAAACGATTGAAGAATCGAAAGAAGCGTTCGTTCGCAGCGGTTCTCATCGATCTCTCATGCGTTCTGAGGATTTTGCACTGATTTAGCTGCGATCTGGGCAAATATTGCCTGCCACGATGGCACGCGGAGTGCACTGTCCTATGCCAAGAGGCATCTATGGACAGCGGATACTACGCCCTGAGTACAGCATTGATCGCTCGCACGCAGGCGCTGGATACGATCGCTAACAACCTGGCGAATTCCAGCACGACTGGTTATCTGGCGGAGCGGAACGTATTCAGCTCGGTTCTAACGGCAAGCGGGAACGCGTCGAACTCGTCGTTGAACCTGGCTATCAATAACTACGGGGTGTTGGGCGAGACGAAGCTGGACACGAGCCAGGGCGCGTTGCAGAAGACGGGCAATGATCTGGATCTGGCGATACAGGGCGGGGGATTCTTTGTGGTCCAAACCAAGAATGGGCCTGTCTACACCCGCAATGGAGCGTTTCAAGTGTCTAGTAAGGGGCAATTGATAACCCCGGCAGGGGATACGGTGGTCGGGGACAAAGGGGCGATCACCATGCTGCCCGGCCCTGCTTCGATCAGCGCGGACGGGACCATCTCGTCCAACGGGGCGGTGACAGGCAAGCTGAAGCTTGTCGACTTTCCCGCCGGCACTGCACTGAACGGTGCAGGAGGAACGTATTACACCGCTCCTGCAAATACCGCTGTGGCGGCAACCGATTCGACGGTGCAGCAAGGTGCGTTGGAAAGCTCCAACGTAAACCCCGTCTCAGGCATGGTGGAGCTCATCTCGGCTCAGCGATCAGAGGAGATGATGCAGCGCGCGCTATCCATGTTCAATTCTGAAATTGATAAAACCGCAACCCAGGACCTTCCCAAGATTGGTTAGTTAAAGGAGTCACTTCATGTTTCATGCACTGTATACCGCGGCTACCGGAATGACGGCACAGGAGATCAACCTCGATAACATTGCCAATAACCTGGCGAACTCCAGCACCACTGGATTCCAGGCGCGCCGGGTGCAATTTTCCGATCTGCTCTATCAGAACGTGGTGATGCCAGGAGCGGCTGCGACGCAGCAGACGACGGTCGCAGCTGGTTTGCAGATTGGCCTTGGCACCCTGCCAGGGAACACGGAGATCACGCAGACGCAGGGCGACCTGAGCAGTACAGGCAATCCGCTGGACTTCGCCATTCAAGGCGCTGGATTCTTCCAGATTCTTCTCCCGAACAACGAGATCGGCTATACCCGCGCCGGGTCGTTTCAGACGGATTCCCAGGGAAACCTTGTGACCGCGAACGGGAATGCGCTGCAGCCGGCGATTGCGATCCCGCCCAATGCGACCAACATCACCGTGGGAAGCGACGGGACTGTCAGCGTCACGTTGCCCGGACAGACACAGGCTGCACAGGTGGGAGTAATTCAGCTCGCAAGCTTTTCGAATCCCGGGGGCTTGAACAGTATTGGAAATAACATCTACCTGCCGACCACCGCATCGGGTGAGGCCGTTGTTGGAACGCCTGGAGGATCCTCCGGTCTGGGCAAGATTCAGCAGGGAATGCTTGAACAATCCAATGTGAGCATCGTCGATGAGTTCGTGAACATGATCCTGGCGCAACGTTCCTATGAGTCGAACTCACGTGTCGTCAAGGCAGCGGATGAGATGCTGCAGCAGTTGAACCAGTTAGCGCAGTAACGCGGGGGCAGGATGATGCATTGTCGGTTGATAGAGATCACGGTATTGTTCGCAGCGTTGGGCACACCCGCGAAGGCTGCGTCCGGCCGCGAGTTGATCACCACCGGACAGATTGCTTCGGCCATCGGGGATGCGGGTCTGCAGGTGTCGGCATCGCAGATCACCCTGCTAACCGAGGTCGTGGCAAAGACAAATGCACCCGCGCTGAAGGTCCTGTCGGTTGGGGCCTGGGAGTCAAATTCCTCTCGCGTGCGTCTGGCTTGCGTCAACAGCGATGAATGTCTGCCCTTTGTTGTGACCGTGCGGCGGAGCCAGAACGATCATTCGGGAGAGGTATTCATCGCTTCGAATCTGCAAACTTCTCCGCATCCGTCTGCTGAAAATCTTAAGAACAAGGTTGTTGTACGTATGGGATCAGCTGCAGTTCTGCTGTTGGACGGTGGACACGTCCATATTCGGCTCGCTGTGATCTGTCTTGAAAACGGGAACATTGGGCAGACGATTCGCGTGGCGGGCAGGGAACGAAATCATACCTATCTGGCCGAGGTGTGCAGTGACGGATTGTTGAGGGCAACGTTGTGAAGAAAAGACCTATACAGAAGAGCGTCTGGCACAACGCGTTGATTGGTGTGCTCGTCATGCTGGGGATGGCGTCGTTTGCTGCATCACAAAAGACGAAGACGCCGAAGAATGCCTCGCAGCAATTAAGGACGGACTATATCACGCGACTTCAGCAACTCGACGGTCACAACGTAGTCGAAACGACCGTTGGAAGTCTTTGGTCGCAGAGCAACACGTTGGGAGATCTATCCACCGACTACAAAGCGCACAAGGTGAACGACACGATTGTCATCGTGGTCGCGGTGCAGACGACGGCGGCGCAGACCGGTAATTCAAGCTATCAGCGAACCTTCCAAACCAGTTCGGCCATTACCGGGTTACCGGGAAGCATCAACACGAGTCCATTCAATCCTCTGTTCAATGCAAATTCGTCGACTGCGCTTAAAGGAGCAGGTGCGACGGGTTCCAATACAACCTTTCAGACGACTCTGACGGGACAGGTGATTGACGTGCTGCCAAGCGGAAACCTGGTGGTGGAGGCAGAGCGCAAGATCTTCATGAACAACCAGCATGAAGACGTTACCGTTCGCGGCGTGGTACGCCCCGGCGACATTGGCCCGAATGACATCGTCTCTTCGACACAGTTGAGCAACCTGGAGATTGAGATGAAGGGGAAGGGGATTATCGCCGACAGCACGCGGCCGCTCAACCCCATCACGAAAGCGATTTTATGGCTGGTTGGGTTTTGAGATCCATGATGGCTGACTCAAAAAAACGGATGTCGCGGCTAAGTCTGGCAATCATTTCGACGCTGATTGTTTGGCCCTCCTGCATGCAGGCAGCAGGACCTAATCGGCAGGTGCTGGTGCGCGACATTACCACGATTGCTGGAGTCAGAGACAATCCGCTGATCGGGTATGGTCTGGTGGTGGGACTGCGTGGCACCGGAGATTCACAGCAGACCATCTTCACTGTGCAGACGCTGGCGAATGCGATGCAAAAGATGGGCGTGCTCATTCCTCCCAGCACTTCGGTTGTGAAAAATGTTGCCGCTGTGTTTATTACCGCGACGCTTCCGCCCTTCTCGCGTCCCGGGGAGAAGCTCGATATCACGGTGGGTTCGATTGGCGATGCCCACAGCCTCGAGGGAGGCGTTCTATTGATGAGCGCGTTGCATGGGCCCGACGGGAAGGTCTATGCAGAGGCCCAGGGGTCGTTGATCATGGGCGGATACTTTGCGGGTACGGGGTCAAACGGGAAGCAGGTGAATCCCACCAACGTCGGCTTGATTCCCGACGGTGGCATCGTGGAACGCGACACGGCGGTGGACCTCGGCGGATTCAAGACGGTCTCGCTGTTGTTGCGCAATCCTGATTTCAATACCGCCACGGAGATTGCCCGTATTGTGAATAACGAATTTCATAAGCCGGTGGCCGTTGCGCTTGACAGTGGACGAGTCGATATCAACGTTGCGGACGCTTCCTTGCTGTCGGTGTCCCTACTGATCGCACGGGTGCAGGGCCTGGTGATCAGCGTCCAAACGCCGGCCAAGATCGTTATCAATGAACGGACAGGCACGATCGTGCTGGGTGGCGACGTCAAGCTCTCACCGGTCTCGGTTCTCCATGGCAATCTATCGATCGAGGTGGTCACGTCGTATACGCCAGTCCAACCTGTCGGGGGAGGAGGGTTCGGACCTCCGGCCCTGGTGCCGCAGACGACAGTGAACGTGAGCGACGGTCCGGCGCAGTCGATGCGACTGGAAGAGGGCGCGAACGTCGACGAACTGGTCAATGGACTTCATTCGATCGGTCTTTCGGCCCATGATGTTGTTTCCATCCTTCAGGCCATCAAGGCTGAGGGTGGAATCCAAGCGGAATTGGAGGTGCAGTAGATGGGATCAAGTTCAAGCGTTGGTTCACTGGCAGCGCCGACGAATCTCCTGCAGCTGCAGGAGGCGCGCGTGGCGCAAAATGGAGCCGCCCCCAAGAGGCCGACAGATGACGCCAAGATCGATAAGAGCTCTCAGCAGTTTGAAGCCATTCTGGTGGGCACCTGGTTGAAAGAGGCGCAGCAGTCGTTTGGGAGCGTGCCTGGTGGCGATACGGATCGGGACGCAGGGGGCGAGCAGATGATGAGTCTGGGCGTTCAAAGCCTCTCTACGTCAATGGCGGCCTCCGGCGGTCTGGGCATCGGGAAGATGATTGCCAAGGCGATGCATGCGGCCGCTAACCGGGAAAAAGCGGGTGTTTCCGCATCGGAAGCGCCCGCAAGTGCTTCGGGAACAGGCAACGCCGCAAGAAAAAAGTAGACGTTCCCTAAAGTTATTTGGAGATCTGCCGATAGGTATAGCGACCGGTCTCGGAGGTGTTATGAGGATTGATCCATTTAACTCGGCAGCCAGTCAGCTTTCGAGTGAGTTTAGCTTACAGCAGGTGGGTACGCAGGCAGGCGCAAGCTCGTCCGCAAAGTCTCAAGGCATCTCAGAAGATGATCGAACGACGCTTACGTCGGACACAACCTCACTGGCTTCCCTGGTGAGCACAGCTCTCAGCTCGCCTGAGGTACGCCAGGGGAGAGTCGATAACCTTCGCCAGGCGATCAGCAACGGCGAGTACCAGGTCGATCCGTCAAGCGTAGCCGCAGCGATGGTCGGTGAATCCTCCTAGCCGAGGACGGCGGCCTGAGATTCAGGGTGCGCCATGCATGGAGGGTGCGAGGCATGATGGACATGGGCGCAACAGATCGAGACCAACGTACTAGGGCGTATCTAGAGACTGCGCACTCTCTGGTTCAGGAACTTGAGCGAGCCATGCAAGCGATTTCTTGTAATGGGCTTTCAGATCTCGAGGAGAGTCTTGCCGAGCAGGAGGTTCTCACCGTTCGGCTCAGAAGCCTTAGGCGGCAGCTGTGGGTCTTCAACGATACCCAGCCGGCGTGCTTGCGGCCAGCTCTCGAAAGGGAGTTACCAAGTGACCTGGTGAGCGCTGATGCGGAACTGCAAGCAGCGAATCGAGTCTATGAGGCGGTGTTGGGGCATTCAAGTCACTCCGCCGCCCTGATGACATCACTTTTGGGTTCAGCCAATGGACAGTTTCAGGAGGCTTCCGGCGCCAGGCTGAAGTACCAGACCTGGTCCTGCCGGATGTAGCGCCATGGGTGGACTCAATGCAACGCTCAACATAGGAGTGCGCGCGCTGGACGCGGCCCAGGCCGCGCTGGACGCGACTAGCAACAACATCGCCAACGTCAATACGCCCGGATATACCGAGGAGGTCGCGCAACTGAGTGAAGACCCCCTCACTCAGTCGGGCGGCGAAATCACCGGCGGTGGTGTCACAATGGATGGCATCCAGAGCGTCCAGGACGAGCTGCTCGACCTGCAGATCCAGCAGCAAACCTCTTCCCAGAGCAGCGCCAACACCGAATCCGCGAGCCTCCAACAGATTCAGACCTACTTCACGACGACCGGAACAGACATAGCCACTGCACTGACCACCTTCTCCAACAGTCTGGACGCGCTTTCCGCGAGTCCGATAAGCACAGCGACGCAGCAAAGCGTTCTCTCGGCGGGGCAGGATTTGGCCCAGGCCTTCAACACGACAGCGAATGGTTTAACGAGTGCCCAATCGTCGGCCAATGGCCTTGTAACGACATCGGTGGCGCAGATCAACGAGCTCACCCAGCAGATCGCGCAGCTAAACGGGCAGATTGAGCAGCTGACAAATTCGGGGCAGAATGACAGTTCAACGGAAGACCAGCTCAACGCTTCCGTCCAGCAGCTATCCGGATTGACCGGCATCTCTGTAACCCAGAGTAAGTCCGGGGATACGATTATGACCGGCAACGGAACACCCCTGGTGATGGGAGACCAGAGTTTTACGCTACAAACCACAACGGGCAGCGATGGGTTCCAACAGGTACTCGATTCCAATGGCAGCAATATAACCTCGACGTTGAATGGGGGCCAGCTCGGGGGAGCCATTCAAATGCGCGACCAAACTATTCCTGGAATGCTGTCACAGCTGAATTCACTGGCCAGTCAGTTTTCTAGTAGTTTCAATGCTGCGCAGACGCAGGGACTGGACTCAAATGGCAACCCGGGACTGAACTTTTTCGCGGTTCCCACTGGTTCCGCGGAGGCCGCAGCGGGTATCACTGTGTCGATCAGCGACCCCTCATTGTTGGCCATCAGTTCGGTCGGGACCGGCAGCAGCAACAACAATGTAGCGAATCTCTCTGCGGTGCTCAGCCAGGCTCTGCCCTCCAACTCGGTGAGCTCGACAGGCGGAAACCCTTCTGCCCCTCTGGCTACAAGCACGCCCTTAACCAATGGCTCGGTCACTTCTATTGCGGATGCGTCAACTGGGGCGACGTTCACGTTCACCGCGGGCGCATCGTCTACGATCGCCAGTCTGCAAGCGGCCATTGCGTCCGCGGTGACCGCAGGGACGTTGAGCAACGGCACCGGTTTGTCGTTCAACGCGGCCGGCCACGTGGTGATTTCGACAACAACCACGGGCGATACGTTGCAGGTATCCAGCAGCGATACGGTTCTCGGACAATTCAACTCGACATCAGGGAAGACGCCGGCAAACGCCTACGCCAGCCTTGTATTTAATATTGGAAATGCAGCTTCGAACGCCAGCACGCAATATACGGCGCTGGGTAAGAGCCTGCTGCAACTCACCAATCAGCAGAGCTCCGTATCAGGCGTAAACATTGATGATGAAACCGCGAATCTGATCCGCTTTCAGACGGCCTATCAGGCGGGCGCTCGTATCGTCAGCACGATTCAACAACTTAATACTGTTGCCCTGGATATGGGTTCTTCACAGAGTTATTAATCGCTATGCAAATTAATCCAAATATCACTCCGAACATCCTCGCTGATCTGCAACAGAGCCAGTCAATGCTGAACAGTGCGCTCCAACAAGTCGCCACGGGCCGGAGTGTGAGCGTTCCATCGGACAATCCGGCTGCGTCGGCTGCCATGGTGCAAAATACAATCGAGACCGGAAACGTGGATCAATATACGAAGAACATCAGCACGGTTCTGGCTTCAGTGGAGTCGGCTAGCTCGGTGCTCAGTACCGTGGTGACGGCGCTTACCCAAGCCGTGTCGCTTGGCACGGAAGGCGCGAACGGTACCACCAATGCTTCAGATCTGAAGGCGATCGCGACACAGATGCAGGGAATATTGTCGACTGTAGTATCCCAGGCAAATGCGTCGGTTGCTGGCGGATACCTGTTTGGGGGAACCGGAACTTCGACCCCCTACACCGAGGATACCTCCTCGCCGACAGGGTATACCTACAATGGCAACACCGACGCGACCTCCGTTGTTGTAGGGGACACTCTGAGCGTTCAGGTGAATCTTCCAGGAAGTCAAATATTTTCTGACCCTAGCAATAACGTGCTGGGCTCGTTGAGTTCACTCGTCACTGCATTACAAAGTGGGGATACTTCCGGCATCGAGACTGCGACGAGCTCGATAACTTCTGCGATTGCCTTTATTGGGGAGCGGCAAGCGTTCTACGGGAATGCCGAAAACCAATTGAATTCGCAAGATACATTCTTACAGCAGGAAACCGTTAGTCTTGCGTCGCAGGCGACGAACCTGGTAGGCGTAGATGAAGCGACGGCCGCGACGAACCTAAGCCAGGCAGAGACCGATAATAGTGCGGCGCTCGCGGCTACGGCAAAGGTGCTTCCGAACACGTTGCTTAATTATCTGTCAAACCCCAGCTAACATTAGGATCGTTGCGGCATTCGAGTTCGTTTGAGAGAATCGCCTGCCGCACTGAGAATACTCAGGCCGGTTCACGGAGAGCATCGCAGCTGATCGACTTCGAGCAGGGAGTGGATGTTGTTAGCGGATTTGAACTCGTCAGAGGAGATGCGGCAGCGGCGGAACGGTAGTTCGCTTGAGGAAATTGGGGCTGCATCGCGGGTACAAGTCGATTAGCGCGAAGTTCGCGCGCATCCTAAGCCGGCGATGCGGCGACCGCCTATCTCTTGAGCAGCCGCGACCGGTCCCGGCTGCTCTTGTGAGCTTAGGTCTCGCTAGGCTCTAAAAGGGCGCAAGCAAGGAGAATGCGCCGCCTTCGTAACCGTCGATCGCCACCTTATATTGGCCTGAATAGTAGGGATCGCGCAGGGTGCTTCGCGCGGCGGGCGGCATCTGACCCGGGTCTCCGTGTAATCCCTTGAACACACCCCGATGCTCGATGCACACAATTCTTGAGGCGATGTTCATCACCTCACAGAGCGCGTCTCTAAGGGACTCATCCATCGTGGCATCTTCGACCCTTTCTTTGATGATGTCCGGCGACAACCCAATCAAGGCGCCTGCGAAGGAGCTCAGCAGCGACAGGTCTGCCTTGATGATTCGGTACCCATCCATCGGCTTTATCAGATACACGCAATAAATCTGTTGTCCATTAGGCGACAGGGCACCTAGCTGTTCGGAGAAGGTGACACGGCGCCCAATAAGGTCTGAAAACAACGTAGCCATAGCTGAGGAAGACGGTTCTGCCATGATCTAGCTCTCCCCCAAGATAGGTTCCAACGCAGCCTGAACATCGTCGACAGCGAATGGTTTGATGATAATGAAATTGGCGCCACTACTGATCGCGAGGTCCTTGAATTTCTTGGACGCCTCGGACGTGATAAATCCGAAGGGCGTCAGATTGTTCTCTTCACGCAACTTCCTCAGAAAGTCGATTCCTGACATCTCGGGCATGTTCCAGTCGGACAGAATCAACCTCGGTTTCAGCGACTTTAGCTTTTCCAAAGCATCCGCCCCATTTTCCGCCTCGCAAACAGTGAGACCTCGATAGCCTGCCTGCCGAATGGCGCGATGGACGAGAAGCCTCATGGTTTTGCTGTCATCGACTAAAAGTAGATCCATGGCAATTATTCTCCTTCTCTATGGGTGTAACGCGGGCGCCAAGATTCGCCGGTGCATTGGTCATTGGATCTATCGGCTCTTTGTGTGAGCTTGTTCAGTGTCTAAAGTTCTGAGTCGCAAAATATGTAATGCAGATCGAGTGGGCTAAACCCATTCAACCGCTCATCCTTCGAGCACCAAAAGGTTCAACGGTTGTGATACTTCCATGTCAACCGGCGTGTCCATCGGTTCCATTCGGCGATGCGCTGGCGGCCCCAGACCGATCCGTACACTACAAACACACCTGAAAAGAACATCCGGCTCTGTGCAGGCCTGACCCTGCTCCCGGGATTAAAGCTGTCCGAGTATCTGCCGATAGAGCAACCATCCGGCTGATAAGGCCGTGGATACTTGCGGAGAACATTGCGTTGGCGCCAGGATGCCTGACGGACCCGCAGACACGCAGGTTGAAAGGGATCATGGATAACATTTGCGTGGAAGACCTGGAGACAATTCATGAGTTTCTAGTCGAAAGCGATGAGAACCTCTCACGTCTCGATCAGGATCTCGTCGAGCTGGAGAAGCATCCGCACGATGCGCTTCTGCTGGGAAGCATCTTCCGCACCATTCATACCATCAAGGGGGCATGTGGCTTTCTTGCATTCTCGACGTTAGAAGGAATTACCCACCAGGCTGAAAGCATTCTGAGCCAGTTGCGTGACGGCGAGAGAGATCTCACGCCGGCCCTGGTGTCCCTGATTCTCGAGACAGTGGATGCGACCCGAAAGGTGTTGGCTTCTATCGAAGAGAGCGGGAAGGAAGGTCCCCTGCAATTCGAGGATCTGATCGAGCGATTACGCGCCGAGTCGCAAACCCAAGCCATAGTGGAGCAGCAGCCTGCTCCGATCAGGGGCGTCGAGGACTTGAAGCCTGAATCTCTAATAGACGAACCGACCGAACAAGCACATGCCGTTATCTCCGAAGAGGGGCTCATTGACGGACCAGGTGTACGAAAACAAGACAAGAGAGAAGCAGAAGGAAACGAGGACGAGTTAGTGCGACATTCCGCTGCGGTGGACTCGAATATCCGAGTCGGCGTTGGGCTCTTGGACAAATTGATGGATCTTGTGGGTGAACTGGTACTTACCCGCAACCAGATACTCCAGTTCAATAGCGAGGGCGAGGATCCTGCTCTCAACGCCACCTCGCAGCGGCTGAATCTGATCACCACCGAGTTGCAGGAAGGCGTGATGAAGACGCGCATGCAGCCGATTGGAGTGGTGTGGAACAAGCTGCCACGTGTGGTGCGCGACATCGCTATCGACATGGGTAAAGAAATTCTCCTTGAAATGGATGGAGCTGAGACTGAGCTTGATCGGACGATCATTGAAGCCATCAAAGATCCTCTGATGCACCTGGTGCGTAACTCTTGCGATCACGGTATCGAGAGCCCCAAAGTCCGGAAGCGAGCGGGCAAGCCGCCCCAGGGTTTGCTGACCCTTCGTGCCTACCACGAAGGAGGCCAAGTCAATATAGAAGTCGGTGACGATGGGGCCGGGGTTGATGTCGCCCGTGTCAAGCAGAAAGCTGTCGAGAAAGGGCTGCTGAGGCCCGAACAGGCTGACAAGCTCAGTGACCGGGAGGCTCTCAGTCTTATTTTCGAGCCGGGATTCTCGACCGCTCAAGTCGTGACCAACATATCCGGCCGAGGTGTCGGCATGGACGTGGTGAAATCCCACATCGAGAAGATTGGTGGGGTGGTAGATATCTTCAGCCGGTTAGGCGAAGGTTCCACGGTTAAGATTCGAATTCCACTTACGTTGGCGATCATTCCCGGGCTGGTCATTACGAGCGGTGGCGAGCGCTTCGTCATTCCGCAGGTGAGTCTTCTCGAACTCATCCGCATCGAGGGAGATTCACTGGGAAAACATATCGAGTATGTCCATGGAACGCCGGTCTATCGACGGCGCGGCAGTCTGTTGCCCATCGCCTACTTGAACCAGGTATTGGGACTGCAGTCGGCTGACCGAGCCGAGGCAGTCAGCCTGGTTGTTCTGCAGGCAGAGGACAGGCAGTTTGGGTTAGTGGTAGACGGCATTAATGACACCCAGGAGATTGTGGTCAAGCCGTTAGGCAAGCAATTGAAGGGGCTTACCTTGTATGCCGGAGCAACCATCATGGGCGATGGCCGTGTGGCGCTGATCCTGGATGTGCTCGGGATTGGCCAATGCTCCGGCGTCTTCGGTGGAGTGCGTGAACCTGCGCGCGCTGCGGATAAACAGAAGGCGCAGTTAGAGATCGAGCAGCAACGGCTCCTGCTGTTTCGGACCGGGTCCTTCGATCGACTGGCTGTTCCGCTCTCACTGGTTGCCCGGCTTGAGGAGTTTCCCCAATCCGCCATTGAATACGCGGGCGGTGGCCAGGTAGTTCAATACCGAGGCCGCATCCTTCCGCTCGTGTCGCTTCGGAGCGTTCTTGAACCCGGCTCTCCAGGGAATGAGCTTTCTGCCGATCCAGTACAAGTGGTCGTTTTCAACGAAGGTGACGTCAGCGTGGGTATGGTGGTGGATCAGATCCTGGATGTTGCCGAAGAGGCAGTTACGGTGAGACAGAGATCCGATCGCAAGGGGCTGCTTGGTTCGGCAGTCGTCGGCAAACGAGTGACAGATTTCCTTGACCTCAACGAAGTCATCCGCGCGGTAGAAGGGAACTGGTCTCAAGGCGCTGATGAACACACAAACTGCAAGAAGATTCTCGTGCTTGATGCTTCTGCATTCTCGCGCGGCATCATTCGCGGCAATCTCGACATGGCGGGCTATTCGGTCTACGAAGCCGAGAATCTCAACGAAGCGATACGCAGGTTAGAGCAGCAGCCGGTAGATGTTGTCGTTGCAGCGCTCGACCTTCAAACCGATGGCAGCTCCGCTTTGCTCAATTGCTTGCGCGGTAGATCGGAATGGGCCGGAATTCCCGTCCTGGCGCTGGTCGATCCTGCGGGGATGGTCCGGGCGTCATCGGCACGCACCGCGGGCTTTCAGGACTGTCAAGCAAAATTCGATTCGGTGCTGGTCCTCGAGGCGGTTGCGCGGCTGGTCTCGTCGCCCGCTCCTACCAAAGAATTGCCCGTCGGCGCAGGAGAGGCAAGGTAACCATGGCAATCGATACATCAGCAAAACCCGTGACGTCCAACTCGAGCAGTCAGTTTTCCACTTTCTATGTGGCCGACCTCTTCTTCGGTGTCGACGTACTCCACGTACAGGAAGTGCTGCGCGCACAGCCGATGACCTCGGTGCCACAAGCGCCGAATGTCATCGAGGGCCTCATCAATCTGCGCGGCCAGATCGTGACCGCTATCGACATGCGGCGGCGGCTCCTGTTGCCGGCGCGCGGGGCGGATCACCCCGGGTCGATGAACATAGTGGTCCGAACCGCGGATGGTGCGGTCAGCCTGCTGGTCGACGAAATCGGAGATGTCCTGGGAATGGATGCTTCTGCATACGAGCGGCCGCCCGACAATCTGGCGCCCGCTGCAAAGGATCTGATACGCGGCGTTTATAAGCTGAAGGACCGATTGCTTCTCGTTCTCGATGAGGAACGAACGGTAGATCTCGCCGCCGGGAGGGCCATCGAGTGCCGCTGAGCAGGCATTGCAAAGCATGAAGATCAACAGCTAATCCAATCTGGCAAACGTTCGGCGGAAGCAAGCTGATGTTTGCGATCCAAAGGCCTTGAAACAGGCACGGCAGCGGCACAACAGAACATCAGGTAATTGCGAGGAGCAAACGAGATGGCAACGCACACAAAGAATGGCGGACAGGTATCTTCCCGTCGAGTTTCGTCGAACGGAGCAGCCGTTTTGGATCGCCCAGAGATGGATACAAACGATCATCTACTTCAGGATGAAATCTTGCGGCTGGTTCGAGCCTCGCAGGAAGGCCGCCTCGAAGAGCGCGGGAAGGCAAACGAGTTTGAGGGAAATGAGCGAGAGCTGCTGGAGGGTGTGAATAGCATACTGGATGCGGTGGTCGGACCTCTCAAGGTTGCCAGCGATTATGCGGAGCAGTTTTCGCGCGGGACGATTCCTCAAAAGCTCGACGCGGACTACAAGGGCGACTTCGGCATCGTCAAGAACAACCTGAACGCATGTATCGATAGTTTTGGCGGCTTACTGGAAGCGGATGCGGTTTTGCAGAAGATGGCGAACAACGATTACAGCAGCCTGGTTGACGGAAAATATGAGGGTATCTTCGCTGGGATTGCCGAAGCCGTAAACATCGTACATAAGAGAGTCACTCGCGTTACGAGCACAATGAAGAGCCTTGCGAAAGGAGACCTGGATGAACTGCCCGAATACAAGAAGATCGGACGCAGGTCTGAAGGTGACGAACTCGTGCCATCCATCATTGGAATGATGGAGAGCCTGAATGCGCTCGTAACCGACGCCACCATGCTGGCTGAGGCCTCTACAAAAGGCGAGTTCGATATCCGTGCCGACTCGGCAAAACTCCAGGGAGAGTATCGCAGGGTTGTAGAGGGATTCAATGCAACGCTCGACGTAGCCGTGGACAAGATTCAATGGTACGAGGGGATTATCGACGCGGTCCAATTCCCCATTCATGTCATCGACAAGGACATGAAATGGGTGTTTCTGAACAAGGCTTTCGAAAAGCTGATGGTCGACAATGGCACGATTCGCAGCCGGAAGGATGCGCCGGGCATGCCTTGTTCATCGGCAAATGCCAGCATCTGCAAGACAGACAACTGCGGCCTCGTGCAACTGGCCAAGGGCAACGGAGAGACGTACTTCGACTGGGGTGCGCAAAATTGTAAGCAGGAGTCATCCAAGTTAGTGAATCGTAAAGGCGAGCACATCGGCTTTGTCGAAGTTGTGCAAGATCTGACTCCACTTGTGCGGGCAAAGAACTACACAAGCACCGAAGTGGTCCGGTTGGCGTCCAACCTGGTTCAAATATCGAAGGGCAACCTGAAGCTCAATCTCCAGCAAGCGGATGCAGACGAATTTACAACCGATGTAAAGGTCCAGTTCAAACGGATTGATGAAGACCTTTCGAATGCCGTTCGATCGATTCAAGCGCTGACAACTGACGGTATGGCTCTCGTGGCGTCCGCCACGGATGGGCGGCTTGATTCTCGCTTAGACGCCAGCAAGCATAGCGGAGAGTTTGCCGAGATTGCCGGGGGAATCAACAAGGTCCTGGATGCAATCTTGATTCCGATCGGCGAAGGTAATCGCATTCTCTCTATGATTCGTGGCGGCGACTTACAGGAGAAGGTCGAGATTGCCTGCAAGGGTGATCACGAGAAGATGAAGGATGCCATCAACGGCGTGCATGGATGGCTGAGTGAATTGGTCGGCTATGTAACAAAGATTGCGAATGGAGATCTGTCGGCAACCATGGCAAAGGCCTCCGACAAGGACCAGATTCACGAGTGGCTTCTGGTATTGAAAACAAACATCCTCTCGTTGATCGTAGATACCGACATGATCGCGAAGGCTGCTGCGGAAGGAAAGCTTGGCACGCGCGCCGACGCGAGCAAGCATCAAGGCGACTATCGCAAGATCATCGAGGGCGTCAACCAGACGCTGGAAGCTGTTGCAGGGCCACTGAAAGCGACGGCCGAGAATGCAAGCACACTAGCTTCTTCTTCCGAGGAACTCACAGCAGTCAGCCAGCAGATGGCCGGGAATGCGGAAGAGACTGCGGTTCAGGCCAACATTGTGTCTGCGGCCAGCGAGCAGGTATCGCGGAATGTCGCTTCGGTTGCTACGGCCACTGAAGAGATGCAGGCGTCCATCCGCGAGATCGCCAAGAACGCCAACGACTCGGCTCATGTGGCCAAGAATGCGGTGATCGTCGCCCACTCCACGAATGAAACGATGAAGAAGCTCGGCGAATCCAGCCAGGAGATCGGCAACGTGATCAAGGTAATCACCTCGATCGCGCAGCAGACCAATCTGTTGGCGCTCAACGCAACCATCGAAGCTGCTCGTGCCGGAGAAGCAGGCAAGGGCTTCGCGGTGGTAGCGAATGAGGTAAAGGAACTGGCCAAGCAGACTGCCAAGGCGACCGAAGAGATCAGCCAGAAGATCGAAGCGATCCAGGGAGTCACCAAGGGCGCCGTGACGGCGATCGAGGAGATTGGGACGATCATTAACCAGATCAACGACATCTCCAACAGCATCGCTTCCGCGGTAGAAGAGCAAACCGTTACAACCAATGAGATCGGCCGAAGCGTGACCGAAGCAGCTCAAGGAGTCAACGATATCGCTAAGAACATTAGTGGCGTCGCGACGGCGGCTAAGAATACCACGCAGGGAGCAAACGACACCAAAACGGCCTCATTGGAATTGAGCGAAATGGCGGCCCGGCTGCAGGCATCCGTCTCAAAGTTCACGTTCTGAAGGAACCAATGATTCTGAGATTGGCTCGGCGGTCGGGATACGACCTGCCGGGCCAACGTCAAAGGACGAAGGTGGATGCAGATGGCCAAGGCGCTGGTTGTAGATGATTCAAGGACAATTCGAACAATCCTGAAAAGGATATTGTTGGAGCTCGGATACGAGGTATGTGAGGCAGCTGACGGCAAGGAGGCCTTGGCTGTTATCGATGCCGAAGGTACATCGGTTGGTCTGGTTTTGACTGACTGGAACATGCCAGAGATGGACGGTCTGGAGTTACTCAGACGATTGCGGAATAATCCGGAGCTGTCTTTGCTGAAGATCATCATGGTGACGACAGAGACGGAGTTAGACCGTATGGTGTCGGCCTTGGACGCCGGTGCAAACGAATACGTCATGAAGCCATTCACAAAAGACATACTCAGGGAGAAGCTCGAACTCATCGGGATTCACTCCGAGGTACTGGTGTAGACATGGCTGTGGTCAATCAGCGGCTACTTCAACCCGGAGAACGGGTTCGCGTGATGGTGGTAGACGATTCTGTGGTCATTCGCCGGCTTGTGACGCAGGCGCTAGAGCAGGATTCCATGCTTGAGGTGGTGGGCACAGCCTCGAACGGTGCGATTGGACTGCAACGAATACCGCAACTCAATCCAGATTTAATCACTCTGGATATTGAGATGCCGGATATGGACGGACTGGAGATGCTGCGCCGCGTTCGTCGCGAATACCCGAGACTGCGAATCATCATGTTTAGCACTCTCACCGAACGGGGCGGGGCAAAAACGCTGGAGGCCCTGACTCTCGGCGCCGATGATTATGTAGCCAAGGTCTCGAACGAAGGGTCGCTCGACGGCTCGATGATTCGCCTGCGCGAAGAGATGATACCCAAGATTAAGCAGTTCTTCCGCCAGTCAATGGACGATAGAGTTGCAGCCCGCCCGGAGCCTTTATGCCTTCCCGCGGCATCTTCATCTTCGAATTGGCGCAATCCCCCCATGTCACGGCGGCAGACGATGCGGCCCGAGGTGGTGGTAATTGGAGTATCTACGGGGGGACCGACTGCGCTGGGCGAAATTCTTCCAAAGATTCCAGCGAACTTTCAGTTACCCATTCTTGTGGTGCAGCATATGCCGCCTCTCTTCACCCGATTGCTGGCAGAGCGCCTCAATTCGACGTGCCAGTTGCCAGTGTGTGAGGCATACCAGGGATGTGCGGTAGAGCCGGGCAAGATCCTGATTGCACCGGGTGATTTTCACATGAAGCTGGCCAAGGGTGGGGCATCCGTAAGCGTGTGCCTGGATCAGTCACCGCGACAAAACTCATGCCGTCCTGCAGTCGATGCACTGTTTGTATCAACCGGTGAGGTGTATGGCGGGGCGGCGCTGGCCGTCATCCTGACAGGCATGGGCCAGGATGGCTTACGCGGCGTGGAGATTCTGAAGGCACGCGGGGCAAACGTCATCGCGCAGGATGAAGCATCGAGTGTCGTTTGGGGCATGCCTGGCGCGGTAGTGAATGCCGGCCTTGCAGACCGCATCCTGCCGCTCAACGAGGTTGTGCCCGAGATTCTGCGCCGCTCAACCGGAGGCAGGAGGGAGCTGTATGGATAGCCAAATACTAAACCGGGCGATCCTTCCGGAGAATTATCGATTTCTTCAACAGCACGTGTATTCCCGAGTTGGAATTGTGCTTGAGGAAGATAAACACTATCTCTTCGAAAGCCGCCTGGAGCCCATCGTCAAACAACTGGGCCTCAAATCGACCAACGACTTGTGCGTGCTCCTTCACGCAAAGGATAGCCAGGAACTTGGCAACCGAGTCGCGGAAGCGATGACCACGAATGAAACCTACTTCTTTAGAGAGCCGCATCAATATGAGGCGATACGCACCGTCTTATTGCCGAAGCTGAAGGAAGATCGTCGAGACAGCAGGAGTCTGCGCTTCTGGTCGGCTGCCGCTTCTACCGGACAAGAGGCGTACAGCCTCGCCATGATGCTTCTCGAAGAACAGCTGGCGAGCTGGAACATCAACATTCTAGGGACTGATTTCTCTTCAAAGGTATTGGAGCGCGCCCGGGCGGGCTTGTTCCAGCAGATTGAGGTCAATCGCGGACTACCGGCGGCCCTTTTAGTGAAGCACTTTCGACCAGCCGGCCTGGACTGGCAGTTGAGTGAGACGGTGCGGCGCATGGCGCGGTTCGAGACCATTGATCTTCGCAAGCGCATGGGCGGGCTCGGCCCCTTCGATCTGGTGTTCTGCCGAAACGTCATGATTTACTTCGACAATGAAACCAAACGAAGCATCATGAAAGAGATCCATGGCACTTTGTTTCGAGGAGGATGGTTACTTCTGGGCGGATCAGAGTCAATCTTCGGCCTCGATGAGTGGTTTCAACGGACTACCGTCGGAGGCCTGACCATCTACGTCGCACGATAGTGAGGAAAACGTATGAGAGCTGAAGTGCGAAAAGAGATGTTGGTTCGGACCGTCGGGTCAGTATTCATCACCATGTTGGGCCTTGATGTTTCGCCCTGCGAATTTCCAAGGCATCCTGCAGGCGACCTGTTGACCTCTTACGTGCGGCTGATGGGAGATTGGAATGGGGCGGTAGTTTTGGAATGCACTCGTCAACAGGCCTGCCGCTTCGCAGGCAGGATCCTTTCCACGAACCCGCCGGCCACAGTGAATGACGACGTACGCGACGTGCTTGGTGAACTGGCAAATGTCATCGGTGGAAATATGAAGTGCGTCATGGCAACGGCGGCCCATCTTTCCATGCCCGCTGTCATCGACGGCGGCGATGATAGTCTGCGAGTCTTCGGCTCAAAAACCCGGGAGAGGCTTACGTTCGAATCGTCCGAAGGCAACTTTTGGGTTACGATTTTCTCGGCAAACTGAAGAACCGGTCCGATCGGGCAGCACGTCAGCCTAGTCTTCCATCGTTACAAAGGATGCGAAAGAAGGGCGCCAGACCGAACGACGAAGCTTTCCCGCTATGCTCCTGCGAGCTTTAACTGGCGAGGCCTGCGGATAGCAGCGATGCTGGAGAAAGCGCAATCATCGGATGATGGATGTATAGATCCGTCAGATAAACAACCCAACGGCACTTCCGCAGACGTTCTATGCTAACCAACTCGTGGAGTGAGATGCCGGGTAACCCGGCGTGTCGTCGTGTTCACGGTTCGCTATCGCTCCGGCAAGAGCATGCGGCGCGTCGGGGACTGAAAGTTCCATCTTCTGCCAGGTCTCGCGAAGACACAATACCCGTTCCATCTGCTGTTCCAGGATCTCCGGCGACCGCTTGGCCTGAGCCTCAATCAATTTGCGTCTCATGGCCGAATAGAGCCCGACCAACTGCTCTGCCAGCTCCCCTCCGCTAGCCTGCTCCATAGCGTCTTCAAGATACCCGATCACCAATAGAGCGTGATTCACTTCCAGGCAGCGCTTCTCCAGATTGTTACTGCGCTCGGCGTCGGCTGCGCGCCGCAGGTTGCCGGCAAGGGTATCGTACAGCGCCACCAGCAAGCCGAGGCCGCCCGCACCTTCTGCGGTAGTTTTGCGGTAAAAGAGTTCGGTGGATCCCATGCTTATCTCCGCTTAGTTTCCCGAGTTGGAGTTCTCGCCCAGCTCCGTGTCAATTTGCTTCATCTCATTGGGCAACTGCTGCAGCAGAATTTCAGCCTGGCTGAAGTCGCTTTGCAGCTTCGTCTGCAGCGGAGCGATAATGTTGGCTTGGAAGTTAGTGATATTAGCCTGCAACCCGGTCGTCTCGGTCGCGATGCTCTGCAGGTCCACGGTGAATGCGCCGTCCGATGCGCTGGTGAAACTGGTGAGCTGTTGATCCAGAACACCGGCGAAACCGTTCTGCGCGGCGCCTTGAAAAAAGTTCTGCACATCGCCGAAGTTATTCTGAAGCACGTTATCGAGCGTTGTGCTATCCACCGTAAGTGTTCCATCGGTGCCTACCGAAATACCCAGCGATGTCAGGTTGGGCACTGTTGTTGTCGTGCTGCCGGTTGCTGGCGTAGCTGTATAAGCCACGGCCTGCTCAAGGGTAGCTTGCAGGTTCAGCACCGCTTGATCCTGTGCCAGGGAGCCCTGGCCAGTTCCCGTATCGCTGAATTCAGAATTGAGATCCGTGATAGCTGTGTTGTAGTCGGTTACGAACTGGTTGATGGCCGTGGATGCCGCGGAAGTATCGGGTGCGACTGTCAGGCTCACGCTGGTTGTTGAACTTGGCGCGCTCAACAGATTGAGCGTCAGGCCGGGTACCGCGCCCGTCACCGTATTCGTAGCGCTTGAGATGTTGATTCCGTTTACAGTAAGAGAGGCGTTTTTGCCAGTGACGGCCGTGGCAAAGGCGAAACTCGTGCCGGTTGAAGTCGCTGTGAAGTTTCCTGCGCTTCCGGAGGTATTGCTTGTAATCGCCAGGCGGGCGCCAGAGGCATCGGTAATGATGCTGGCTGTGACTCCGAGCCCCGCAGCATTGACTGCGGCCTCGAGGTCCGTCAACGTGTTCACGCCGGTTCCCGTCGTGATCGTTGCCGTTGTGCCGCTGCTGTTGGTAATGGTGAAGCTCTCAGCCGGGACAGCCGTGGCGGCGGTCGCAATAGTCGTAGAAGTGAAGGAAGCAGTGCTTGCCAGGTTATTCACCACCACCGTGGTATTTCCGGCAGCGGTCCCAGACGCTGCCGTCGCCGTAACAACGCCGCTGTTAGAGGATGCGACGGAGCTCGCAGCTAACGGCCCCGTCAAGCTATTGAGCGACTGCATATCGTTGTCGAGGTTAGTCGTAGCGGTCTGGATGCTGGTCAAATCTGAAGTCTGGCTCTGGAGTGTGGTGATCTCCGCGTTCCAGATATTCTCCGGGCTCTCGGCAGCCGTTACCGCAGAATTTACCGCGGCGGTCACGTCGAGTCCTGGCGTCGATGCGCCCATCGCAGCTTCGAGGATAGTGCTGATGTCGATCGCGTTCGCCGAACTGGACGACCCAAGCAGCGAATTTAATGCGGAAGATGAACTCATAAACGGTATGCCTTCCTTGCGTCCAGAGTCGCAGCCCCATACAGGAGAAGATCGCGCCGTCTAGACACAGCACGATTCCATTATCGGCAGGTCGCAGGCCCAACTTCAGTGCTGCGAAGAAACGGTGGCGTCCGCTGGGACGCCACCGCTTCCAGTGATTAAGAATTACTGAAGGAGTTTCAGCACTGCTTGCTGGGCCTGGTTTGCTTGCGACATGGCCGCCATGCCGGTCTGCTCCAGAACGTTGTACTGCGTCATGTTTGCAACCGTCGTACCAATGTCAGCGTTCTGTACATTGTTCTGAGCGCTGGTCAGGTTCTGGACTTCGGTGTTTTGCACGCTCTCATCCGCCGTGAGCACGTTTACTGCTGCACCGATCGTGCCTCGTGACTGGGCTACCGTGCTGACTGCAGCAGTGAGTGCCGCCAAGGCTGTCTGGGCGCCCGAGGTCGTAAGGAGGGAAAGACTCGTCGCTGCATTGCTAGTGAGGGACGTAGCTACGCCCGCCGCGCTGGCGCCAAGTAACAGATCGCCCGTGTCCACCACGTCGGTGGAGGCGAGGCCGGAGATGACCATTTGGCCGCTGGTGTTCAATGCCGCCGTTCCGACTCCGGACGCATTGATCGCGGTCATCAGATCTGAGACCTTGGCTCCGGCTCCCGCCGTGTAGCTGAACAACGTCACCCCACCCGCAGTGGTGATCGATGTTGTGTCGGTAGCGGTAATGGCTGTGTTGCTGGCGACAGGTGCGGCGGCGGCATTTTTGGTGGTGAAAGTCTGTCCCCCACCCAGGCTCAGCGATGCCGCCGAGAGAACGCCGGTTGTCGTCGAGGTGTTGACGTTGTCGCTGGAGGTGCCATCGCCAGTGTAGGTGGACTGGGGAGTGGCACTGAAAACCGATGTTCCATTGAAGTTGGTGGTCGAACCAATCGAGCTAATTGCGGTAAGAATCGACTGGAACTGTTTGTCTGCGGCCGCGCTCTGGGTGCTTGTCAAACCACCGTTCGATGCTTCGGTCGCGATGGAGACGGCCTGGTTGAGCAGTGAGGTAACCTGCGAGAGAGCGCCATCAGCGGTCTGCAGCAGGCCAACGCCGTTGGAGGCATTCTGGGTTGACTGGGTGAGAGCTGCGATGTTGGCACCGAGACCATTCGCGATCGAAAGACCCGCGGGATCTTCTGATCCGGAGTTGATTCTCACGCCGGTGGATAGTTGCTGGAGGGTGCTCTGCAGGCTGGCCTGGGTGGACGAGAGTGCGTTTTCCGCCACCAGGGAAGATACGTTATTGAGTACGCTGATCATTTGAATGTTGCTCCTTATATCGAATTCCGCCTGCACCGAACCAGTTTCGTTTACGTCAAGGTTCAGAATCGTTACTTGGAGCAGGTGGTTATTGTTACAGGCAAGCTATCGGCATCTGGTTTGCGGATTCTAGGCTGGGTTAGAGAATTTTCCGGGATAGAGCCTGGCCGACGGACTCAGTGCCTTCGACATCATGGGAAATCCCTGCTGTTGCGTCCCTTCGCAGCGCACACCTTCCGCATCCATCGGGGCGGCCCTATGGGCGAGGGAAATTTGAGGCAAGCGCGGTCTGCAGCTGTTCCAGCACAGGCTTCCACTGCCCAGGCTCCCGCTGCCGAAACAGCCGCATGGTCGGGTACCACGGGCTATCCTCGCGGGCAAGCAGCCAGCGCCAATCCGGCGCGAACGGCAACATCGTCCATGTCTGCACTCCAAGCGCAGCAGCCATATGTGCCGTCGAGTTATCAATGGTGACCACCAGATCCATCGCCGCAACTTGTGCCGCAAAGCCATCCAGATCGGCCAGTTGATCTACTTCGGCATCGATGATCAACGGCGCCCCGGCCGCGTTTGCCTGAGCATGTTGCGCAATGGGATCGCCATACTGCAGGCTCACCCATCGAACGCCGGTCTGCGCAAACAGCGGCGCGAGCCTTGCCAGCTCTATCGATCGGCGATGCCCGGACGTCTTATTGTTGCTGTGCCATGCGATGCCAATCAGGGTGTGGCCATCATCGTACCGCGCGCGGAGACGCTTGACCTTAGCCTCGTCGGCGATCAGGTACGGCGACGCTGTGTTGGCGAAGTCTTCGAGCTTCCTCCGAAACAATCCTGGAAGGCTGCCACTCGGAAGGTGTGCAGCGATCTCCATTCCAGGCAGAAGTTCAGGATCGTAGCCGGACACAACTTCAACCCCGGGAAACGAACGGGCAAACAGCGGCTTCAGACGCGCATCGCAGTCGAGCACACACTCGTTGCCCACCGCGAGGACGTCACGAAGAAGTCCCGTGAACATGACCTCATCTCCGACGCCCTGCTCTCCCCAGATGAGAACTCGGCCTGACGCAATACGCTCGCCTCGCCAGCGCGGCTGAGGATAGTTTCGCGGCCGCGTGTCGTACTCTCTTGTGCGCCAGCGCGCGTCAAAACCCTCCCAGCCCGTGCCGAACTCGCCTTGGAGAAGAAGGGTCGTCGATTCCGCAACCCGCGCCTCTGCTAACGCTGGATTGAGCGATCGAGCGCTGCGATAAGAATCTAACGCCGCATCCACCGCGCCCTGCGCCTTCAGTATGTTCCCAAGATTCACGTGGACTTCGGCCTGATCTGGCCGAAGTTCCAGCGCCCGCCGATAGCATGCCTCGGCCTCAGCCATCTTCTCCTGGGTCTGAAGCACGTTCCCGAGATTGGAGTAATAGGATGCGGCGGTCGAGTGGATGGCAATTGCCCGTCGGATCAACTCAACGGCCTGCTCTGCATCCCCTCGTTGAAACGCAACCATCCCCAGCAGATGCAGGCAGTCTGCGTGGCCAGGGTCGGAGACGAGGATCTGGCGATAGCGTTGCGCTGCCTCTTCCAGTCTGCCGGACCGGTGTTGTTCGAGCGCATCCTTGAGCAGGACGTAATGTGCGGTAGAAGGATCTTGAGGCACGGTTCTCGCTTCGTGAAGGAATGACAAAGATCAGGACGCAGCTTCTGTCTGCACAAGAGGAATGCAATTTGCCTGCCATTGCTTATTCATTTGCTGATTCCGGCAACAAGGCAACCTTCGACGCTGGAAGTACGCAGTCTTACGACTGGCTCCGCATTAACCCGGGTCAGAAAAACGTGAAGGGTCTACCCAGCTTTCGCTCTCTCACGAGGCTCTCATGCTCATGACTGCCGAATCGAATCGCGTTCGGCAGGACCGCCTCAAAATGAGACAGTCGTGAGCGCCTGTCCGGCGTGTCTAAAGGGTATGATCGAGCCATCGTTCAGCGAGGATGCACAACCGATGCAGCGATTCGAGTATCGAAACCCACGGTTCTCTGTTGATCTTCCCGCTCAGTTCTCCGTAGCCAGGGGGGCACTGGCAGGCCGGTGCACAGACATCGGCATCAAGGGGATGAAGCTCGACCTTCCGGATCACGTCGTAGCGGGCTGCCAGGGGATTGTTCTCCTGCACCATCAGAACCAGACCATTGAATTGATGGCGCGGGTTGCGCGGATCGGGCCGATGCACTGCGGCCTGGAATTTGTTGGTGACTCTCAAGCGGAGCAGAGCGCGATTGTCCAGCTTCTCGCTAAGCTGACGGCTCCTCGCTGTCGGCATCTGATGTCCCTTGTGCCCAGGGTCAATGTTTCACTCGGCGGCCCTGTCCTACGGCATTAGTTGGGCGACTTCACGGTGTTCGACAAAGTCATTCCCTGGGGTAGCGGCACAGGCGCGTTGTCCGTTACCAGGTACTGAACAATCAGCGATATCCTCCGATTGGATGGGTCGTTGGGGTGCAACGGCAGACGCGGACGCTGATCGGCAAACCCACGCACCTGCGATATCTGTTTTCCTCCCAGACCCTCCCCCTGCATGATTCGCCTGGCCTCGTTGGCTCGTCCACATGAGAGATCCCAATTGTCGTACGCCTTATCTCCCGCATAGGGCGTCGCATCAGTGTGGCCTTCGATCGATATCTTATTCGGGAGTTTCCCAAGTTCGGGCGACAGAACCTGGAGCAGCTCCTTTAGCGCCGGCGTCGGTGCCGAGTTGCCAAGTTCAAAAAACGTTCCCTTCGCCGACTCCATCAAATCAATCCGTAGTCCTTCCGGTGTGATCGTAATCTCAATCTGGTTCTTCAGCTTGTTCTTTGGATCGATCGTCTGAATTGCCTTGATGATCTCCTCTTTCAGCTTCTGCATGTTCTGCTTGACCGGAGGCGCAGGCGCCATTCCCGGGGCAGGGCCTTTGCCAATCCCGGTCATCTGGGTCTTTCCGTGCGGATCCTTGAAATACCCACCCACCGCTGTCTGGATTGGCTTGCTCGCATTCATCAGCCAAAGCACGATGAACAGCGCCATCATCCCTGTCACAAAGTCCGCGTAGGCCACCTTCCAGGCACCTCCATGATGCCCGGTATGCCCGCCCTTCTTATTGATGATGATGATCTCTGGTGTCTCTGCCACAATGTCAATCCTTTCTTAGCGGGCTAAGCCGCGGCTGCCACCGCGACAGGCTCATCCTTGCGACGACAAGCCTTTTCCACCTCCTGAAAGCTCGGGCGAACGTGCTCGGGAATCGCTCGCCTGGCCATCTCAATCGCAAGAATCGGTGACATCCCCTTGATGAAGGACAGCATGACCACACGCAGCACGTGATAGTAGGCCGACTCGTCGTCGACCAGCTTCAACATGCTCGCAGCTACCGGCCCAACCACTCCGTAACACATCAGAATGCCGAGAAACGTTCCTACCAGCGCCGCAGCAACCTTCTTTCCAATCTCCTCCGGAGGGCCTCCCAGGGAACTCATCGCGATCACAATGCCGAGCACTGCTGCCACAATTCCGATTCCTGGCAGCGCGTCCGCCATGGTGCTCAGCGCCTCCGACGGTTGCGTGGCTCCTGCATGATGTACCTCCAGATCCAGTTCCATCATTCGGTCGACATCAAACGGCGTAGCTCCTCCCGTGATTGCCATCCGCATCGTGTCGCACACAAAGCATTGAGCGTGATGGTCCTTGAGAAACGCCGGGTACTTCAAGAACAAGGGGCTCTTCTCCGGTTCTTCGACGTCCCCTTCAATTCCGACCATCCCTTCCTTACGAGCCTTATTGAAGAGATGAAACATCATTCTGAGTGAGTCGAGATAACGCTGCTTGGAAAACTTCGAGCCGCCGATGACGCCGATGAGACCGGAAATAATGTTCTTAAGCACATGCATCTGGTTCCCGGCGACCAGCGTTCCAAGGCCCGCGCCGGCGATGATAATGAACTCCGACGGTTGCATCAGGACAAGCAGCGGCCCCTTCTCCATCAGGAAGCCGGCCAAGATCGCGCCCAGGACGACGACAATTCCGATGATCGAAAACATATATCCTGCGCCCCTCACAGCCTTTAGCTTGAATTGCGAATAGTCCGTTGCCTGCACCTGCAGCAATGCAGCAGGTGGTTGAAGTCGCGTGTTGCTTCTCTATCGGCAATTCAGAATGCGCCCTCTAGGGCCGGTGCGCGCAGCAAGCATCAAACCCCCTTCCCAGATCGAATAGGCCGTTCGAACTCATTGCTGCTGTGGCCCGACTCCGCCGACCACCACCAGGTCGACGCGCCGATTCATCTTTCGGCCATCCGAAGTTGCATTGTCGGCGATCGGCCGATACTGACCATATCCGGCCAGAGAGATCCTGCCTGGAGCTAAACCTGACTGGTTAATCAGCAGCGTCAGTACCGACATGGCGCGCGCGGTCGACAGCTCCCAGTTCGATTCGAATTGCCCTGTATGAATCGGCTGGTCGTCGGAATGTCCTTCAACCCGCAGATAGAATCCATGTTGAGCCAGGACCTTGGCAATTCGTTCGATCTTGTCGGGCGCCCCTGGTCGCAGAGCCGCCTGCCCGCTATCGAAGAACCCAAGATCCTTCAGGCTGATGACAAACCCTTCCGGAGTCACGTTCATCGTCACCTGTCCATCTTTGAGTTCCGGACCGATGGCAGCCTCCAGTTGCCGGCGCAACTCTTCAATGTCGATTCCCGTCGCACCCGTCTGATCACTCTTCGCGGCGCTGGCGTCGCCCATCGCATGCTTCGAGACCGAACGCTCAACAAGAAGTTGCAGACCCGCCTTGTCAGAGTCGCCCGTCTTGCCCGAGAAGGATTCCATATCCACAAAGCCATAATGGATGGCGTTGGATACTTTCTTGATCGAGTGATTCTCCTGATAGGCCGAAGCAAACAAGACAACGAAGAACGCAAACAGAACCGTGATGAAATCCGCATAGGACACCATCCACCGGTCGTGCGGGGTGGGCTCGGCGATTTGTCTTCGCCGCCTCATGACACCGCCACCCTCTCCACCCATTTCTTGGGAGCCGTCATTGCAAAACTGTTCAAGCGTAGTTCGAGTGCTCGCGGATTGACTCCCTCGACGATCGCCAGCACTGCCTCCAGCATCATCTCTTGAATCACCTGTTTTTCACGCAGCCGAATTCTCAGCTTTCCCGCGCAGGGAAGGAAGAAGAGGTTTGCAGAGCCGACGCCGTAGATCGTCGCGACAAAGGCGACCGCTATGCCTTTGCCCACCTCGTTGATGTTCTGCAGCCGCTGCATCACCTGGATGAGCCCCAGCACCGCTCCAACAATTCCGAAGGTAGGCGCGAATCCGCCCGCCGCGTCGAACACCTTGGGAATCCGCTCGTCTTTCTCCCCCTCATAATCGAGTTGCAACTCCATCATCTTGCGCAAATCGGCGGCCTTCACGCCGTCGATCGCCAGCATGAGGCTGTCCTTGAGGAAGGGATCGTCCACTTTGTTCAGCTCCGCATCCAGCGACAGAAGCCCATCCCGCCGTGCCTTGTACGCAAAGCGCAGCAGATGTTGGACCAGGGCGTCCGGCGACGGTCCCGAGCGCAGAAACACATTTTTGAGCTGCACGAAGGCCTGGGCCACCACCGGAAAAGGGAACTGGACCATCACAGCGCCCATTGTTCCCCCAAGCACAATCAAGGCCGCCGTCGGCTGCACTAACTGCCGCAGCGCGCCTCCGTCAAGCACCGTGCCGATACCGATGCCGGCCAGCGCGACGGCTATACCCACAAAGGTGTTTTTATCCAGAGCCATATCTGCCTTGTCTATTCATCGGCGAACGCTTGCCTATCCGTGAATGCGTGCTGAGCGAGACCTTCGCCCTACTCCGTCAGAAGCCTGTATCAGCTCATCGGCAGAACGCGTGCCGGATTCCAACCCCTCCACGCCTTCAATCGCCTAGCCCAGTCCATCCTGCGTCCTGTCCGGCAGGCGGAATCTCTTTTCATTGCCCGGATCCTCTAAGACCCAAAACGGAACCTCAAAATTCCGTTCCGTATCGGGAGGACAAATCATTAGATCGGCCTAGGTATTCGTTGTCTTGTGTCGTCCAGGAGTGGAAGGTGGTAGTACGCGATGCGTGAGAGAGATGCGGAAGTCTGATGAAACTCTCAGCCATCGTCGAAGGATTAGAGGAAGAAAAGCAATGCGCATCCTAATAGTGGAAGACGATCCCTCCCTGGCAGTGTTTCTGCAGAAGGGTCTTATGCTCCAGGGGCATGAGGTAGACAGGGCAGGCGACGGGGACGCCGCTCTCGAGATGGCAGCGCAGCGGGAGCCTGACCTGGTGGTGCTGGACCTGGGTCTGCCGCGTCGCGATGGTGTCGAGGTGCTCGAGACCCTGCGCAGGGAGTTTCCGGGCTCGCTGGTGATGGTGCTCACCGGACGCAGTGATGTCCAGGAGCGTGTACGCTGCCTGGATCTGGGCGCGGACGACTTTGTGCTTAAACCCTTCAGCTTTCATGAGCTGATGGCGCGCTGCCGTGCTTTGTTACGCCGCCGCGAACGCTTTGCCGATCCCATGCTGCGCTTTGGCGGCGTGACGTTGAACCGGATCGAGCACGCCGTCTCCCACGAAGGTGTTGGCATTGAACTCACCACCAAGGAGTTCGCTCTCCTCGAGTTCCTGATGTTACGTCGCGGAGCCTCCTGCTCGAGGGCTGAGCTGCTGACCGAGGTGTGGCACTCCACGCCTGAGGCAGGGACCAACGTTGTCGACGTCTACATCACCTATCTGCGCAAGAAGCTCGGCGCCGCTCATCCTGAAGACCATGTATGGACCTCGGTCATCGAAACGGTGCGTGGATTCGGGTATCGGATGTGCGACAGGC
>Ga0302233_10000460_pt1 | contig 33262 bp, 38 predicted proteins | sample II_Palsa_N3_1_FD_193516 | JGI IMG/M metagenome (GOLD analysis project Ga0302233, IMG submission 193516) | Peat permafrost microbial communities from Stordalen Mire near Abisko, Sweden - II_Palsa_N3_1 | ecosystem: Environmental > Terrestrial > Soil > Palsa > Peat permafrost | place: Sweden... | reverse complement strand
GGTGAGCAAAGCGATGCCCAACGCTCCTGTTGTCGGGGAGTTTTGTTGGGCATCGCTTTGCTCACCCCAACCTACCGGCGAAAACGCAGAGGGCGCTTCATCGAGAAGCGCCCTCTGCACCGTTGCCGTAACCGCGCTATCCAGCCGCCCTATTTGCGCGCCGTGATGATCTGGCTCAGGTAGTCCGGCGTGCCCTCGACGCGCACCAGATGGGGATACTGCAGACCATCGTGGTAGTCCACTGGCACGGTCTTGTATTCGCCCTGGTATTTCAGCAACAGCTGGATCGGTGAGTTGCCACCCTTGGCCGCAGTAATCGCATCCTGCAGTACGTCGCTCGTGTACGCCTGGCCGTCCACGGCGACCAGCGTTGCGCCGGTGGTGACGCCGGCCCTGAATGCCGGTCCGCTCCAGCGCACGTCACTGATATCGCCCTTCTTGTCCATGGTCAGGCCGATCGATGAAGTGAAGTTGTAAAGATGGCGGGACGATTCCGTCTGGCTGTCGTACTGCTTTTCGTACTCGCTTTCCTTGTCGGTGTAGACCAGCTTCCAGCCTGTCGCTTCGAGACCACCCAGCGGCGCTTTGTGCGCGTCGACGCGCGATCGCAGGAAGGTCGCCCAGTCGTCCTTCGCCACGCCGTTCAACGCCGCCACCAAGTCGTCGAAGGTGTAGGTCTTGGTCACGAAGCTGCCGCTGTCGACACCAAAGAACGCTTGCGCAAAATCATCCAGCGATTTTCTGTCGTGCGTCAGCGTGCGGATCCGGGCGTCCACTTCAAGCCACACCATCTGCCCGGCGCTGTAGTACTCCTCGCTCATCTGCCAGCTGCGATACGGCAGCGCCGCGCGTTCGGCGACGGTTGGATCGTTGGTGGTGTCCTGGATCGTGCGCCAGTCGAAGCCGGCGCGGTTGCGATCGTAGTCGGCCGCGGTCATGGCCAGCGCATCGCGGAACTGCTGCGGCGTCCACATGCCGGCGCGCGCGGTCAGCACATAGCCCCAGTACTGCGTCTGCCCCTCGTATACCCACAGCAACGAATCGCCCATCGGCACGTTGAAGTTCGGCGTCCACAGATCGGCCGGTCGACGGAATTTTCCGTTCCAGGAATGCGTGTACTCGTGTGCCAGCAGGTCGCGATCGGGCGCGCCATCGCTCCAGCCCGTGAAATAGTCGGCGCCCAGACCGTCCTCGCTGGACTGATGGTGCTCCAGTCCGTTGCCGGTCAATTGATCCGACAGCGAAAACAGGAAGTCGTAGTGGTCGTAGTGATACGAGCCGAACAACGCCAGCGCTTGCGTCACCAGCGCGCGATGCACCTGCAGCTGCTGCGGCGTCATCTCCAGATCCTTCGGCGCGTCGGCGACGACGTCCAGATGCACCGGCGCCTTGCCGCCCGGGTTGAGATCGACGCGCCTGAAGTAGCGACCCGCGTAGATCGGCGAATCGACCAGCGTGTTGTACGGTACCGGTTTGAACGTGGTGGTGTCGCCCGACTGCGAGGCCTTCTCCAGCGCAGTGCCGAACTGCCAGCCCTTGGGCAAGGTCACGCTCGGCGCAAACGTGATGGCGCGCGAGTAGTGCCCGGCCGGATAAAGCGACATCTCACTCCACGACAGATCCAGCATGCTGCTGGTCATCTCGATCGAGCCGTCGCCATCGGTGCGACCGGACAGATACTGGAAGTCCGCGTCGATGCTGGAGACTCCCGCCGGCACGTCGAGGTGGAACGCGAATACATCGTACTTGTCACGCGACCATGTCAGCGGCTTGCCGCCGGCGCTGAACTTGACGCCCGCAAGCATGGCGATCGGGCCGCTCGGCGAATGGTTGCCGGGAATCCACTGCGGATACAGCAGCGTCAATGCGCCTGCTTCGACCGGAATCGTTTCGTGCACCTGAAAGATGCCCTGCGAGGTGTCACCAGCATCGACATGAATCGCAATCGTGCCGGGATACGGGGTGTCCTGTGGCGGCGGCGCCTGGGAGCTGCGGACCTCCTGCGCACCTACGGCACCTGCTGCGAGGGCCAGCGAGATAGCTACGGCAAGACGCGCAAGCACGCGGCGCGTGCCAGCCGGGAAGCCAGCGAGAGGGGCAAGGGACATGGGAACTCCGGCAGGTAGATCAAGCAAGTAGATCGGGGACTCCCCCTACTTTGCCAAAACCGGGATCAGAGTGCACTTTCCTGGATGAGCGGATAGCTGTGCCTGAGAGATCGCCCGGCGCACCACCGACCAGCAAGAAATAACTTTCAGTGGCAATGTCGATCCAATCACCGCCCATTCGTTGCATAGGTAGCCAGGGTATTGACGGGGGCAACGGCTCCCGCACCCAGCTGCGCCCTTTCACCCCATGGAGATGAGCGATGCAATTCCTTTCGATAATCCGGATCAACGAGAACACCGCCAAGCAGCCCGACCAGCGACTCATGAACGACATGGGCAAGCTCATGGAGGAGATGAAAAACGCCGGCATTCTCATCGACACCGCCGGACTGAGACCTACTGCCGAAGGCGTACGCGTCAAACTCGCGCGCGGAAAGATCAGCCAGACCGACGGCCCGTTCACCGAGGCCAAGGAAGTGATCGGCGGCTACGCCGTCCTTGAGGCGCCATCGATGGATGAGGCGGTCCACGTCAGCAGGCGCTTTCTGGAAGTCCATGGCGATGGCTGGGAAATCGACTGTGAGGTCCGCCAGATGGAGCGCCACCCGGATGTGAGCGCAGCCTGAGCCGGTGAGCCCACTCCAGCTAACGGGGCCAGCCCCCCCCTCTACCCCGACACCTTTTTTCACAGCTAGACTCTGTCAACCTGCTCGCGACGAGGTTGCGTCGGGGTACGGATGGTGCGGAATTTTCCGCGATCTTGCTGGGGGCTGGATGTAATGGCTATGCCGTTGTCCTGGAAAATCGGTGCCGCTGTGGCGAGTTTGATCGTCGCTGTGTTTGCCTGGAATGGGCTTTCCCAGTATTTCGCGGCGCGCCAGGCCGATGAGATCACACGCGATTCCGCTCGCGCCGCCATGCTGGATGCAGAACAGGCCAAAGCTCGTGCCCAGCAACACCAGGCACAGCTGGCGGCCGATCTGAAACAGCAGCGTGAGGACTTGTCCAACACGTACCAGCACGTGGATGAGCAAGCCCGGCAGTATCAGGCCGAGCAAGTCATACGCGCCGACAAGCAGCGGCAGGAAGACCTTCGCGTGCAGGCAAGTTATCGGCTGGACCGGAACCAGCAGTGCGAGGGCGGCATCGTCATCAACCACAGCGGTTCGAGCTTTACGCAACTTGTCGACAAAAACGGCCAGCCGATCCCATGCACAGGTGACATGGCGACAGAACCGCTGCGCTAGTACTGCCTTCGCTCACCCATCATTCGGGCATCCTCGCCCACCGTCACGAAGGCATCTCGAGTGAAGCGCGATCGCCAAACAGTTCAGCGCCGCTCCTGCAAACGTAGCAAGTTACCCGCGGGATCGCGGAAGGCACAGTCGCGAACTCCGTACGGCTGCTCAGTCGGCTCCTCGACGACCTCGGCGCCACTGTCCCGTATCCGCTCGAAGGCGACGTCGAGGTCCCTGGTGGCCAACAGCATGATGGCGTAGGTGCCCTTGGCCATCATCTCGGCGATGGTGCGGCGCTCGTCGTCGGTAACGCCGGGGCTGGCCGCCGGCGGGTACAGGACGATGGACGTGCCGGGTTGATCCGGCGGGCCAACCGTGATCCAGCGCATCCCGTTGTAGCCAACGTCTTTGCGCACCTCGAAACCGAGGATATCGCGATAGAAAGCCAGCGAGGCGTCCGGATCGGTTTGCGGAAGAAAGCTCGCGTGAATGTTGATATCCATGGCTGTCGTGCTCGGTGTGGATGGAGCCGTCATGCTAGATCTGGCTCGGGGGCCGGCGCTTCTCGATTCCTGACCGGTCGGGTCACCTGCCTCGCCACGCAGGATGGCATCCCTGCCGTCGCCTGCGCCGCATCGCGCCGATAGACGCTCGGCGGCACACCGGTCAGCTCGGTGAATCGCGTGCTGAAGGTGCCCAGCGATGCGCAGCCAACAGCAAAGCAGACCTCGGTGACGTTGAGGTCGCCACGACGCAGCATCGCCATCGCGCGCTCGATGCGCCGCGTCATCAGATAAGAATAAGGCGACTCGCCAAAGGCGAGCTTGAACTGACGACTGAGGTGCCCCGCTGACATGTAAACGCCGCAGGCAAGCGCCTCGACGTCCAGCGGCTGCGCGTACTCCCGGTCGATCCGGTCGCGAACACGGCGCAGCCGCGCGAGGTCGCGCAGGTGTTGTGCTGCGGCGGGTCGGCTGTTCATCAACGCGATCGTCCCACGTGGCACCGGAGTGCTCAAGTCCGTTGAGCCAACGGGGGCAGCTTTGCCAGAGGTGTCCCTGACACTTCTTCGGGACCGCAATCTCATCTGGAATTAGCTGCTGAAGTCGGCCGCTCCATCACGTCAATTTCTGAGTCAGAGCGCACGCCACTTGAACCCCACACCTCAGATTGACTTCACCTCTCCCCCATCCATCCTGAGTGTCGAACCCGTCATCCACCGTGCACCGGGCGAGACCAGGAATGCCATTAGCTCGGCAATTTCCTCAGGCTCGCCATAGCGTGCGATACCCGCGTCTTTCGGAAATTTAGTGGTTGCCTCGGCGACGGTCACGTTGTGAATCGACGCCCAGTGCTCCAGATAGGACCGACGTCGTCCTGTCATCACGGGGCCCGGCAATACGCTGTTCACCTGCACACCATCGGTGATGCCACGATCGGAAAACGCTTTGGCCAGCGCGACAATCGCCGCGTTGATCGTACCGACGGCAGCGTAAGGAGCTTTCGGAAACAGCGCGGAATTACCCGACATCAACACGACCGAGCCCTTGGCTTTTTTCAGCGCAGGCCACGCCGCAATGGTCAGGCGCCGTGCACCGTGTAGCTTCAACGCCAGTCCTTCATCCCATTGTTCTTCGGTCATTTCGAACAAGTCGACCTGAGCAACTGCGCCTGCGATATTTAGTACAGCGTCAATTCTGCCGAACGCTTTCAGCGCGAGGTCCACCACGATTTGTGCAGCCGTCAGCTCGGCCAGATCGAGCGCGACAATAAGCGCCTCAGCCCCGGCCGCTTTTACTGCGATGGCTGTTTCTTCAAGGTTGGCGCGGTTGCGTGCGACGAGCACGATGGACGAAAAATCCCTGGCCAAACGAACTGCTGTCGAATGACCGATGCCTTGACTGGCGCCTGTGACGATCGCGACTGACTTGGACATGACGCTTTTCCTCAATGACAAACGGCTATGGGTTGGGAACAGTCAGTGGCGCGTTCGCGTGCGGCGATCACAGAACGCGCCCCTCACAAGTGCAAGCTCAGTCAGCGAGGAACGCCCGGATCTCGTCGGCGATCTGCACAGCATGCGTCTCGAGCGCAAAATGCCCGGTGTCAAAGAAACGAACCGTCGCATCGGGGATATCGCGTTTGAATGCTTCAGCGCCCGGTGGCAAAAAAAACGGATCGTTCTTTCCCCACACCGCCAGGAATGGCGGCTTGTGTGTACGGAAATATTTCTGGAAGGTCGGATAGAGCGCCACGTTGCTCTGATAATCGCCGAACAGATCCAGTTGAACTTCATCGGCACCCGGACGAGCCAGATAGTAGTTGTCGAGCGAGTAGCCGTCTGGCGACACCGAGGTTGGCGCAGACACACCATGGGTGTATTGCCATACCGTAGTTTCCGGAGCGAGGAACGCACGCAAGGCATCGCGATTGGCCTGCGAGTTGTCCTTCCAGTAGGCCTGGATGGGATTCCAGCCCTCGCTCAAACCTTCCTCATAGGCATTGCCATTCTGCGAAATGATCGCGGTGATGCGTTCGGGATGTCGCACAGCCAGGCGGAGCCGGTCGGTGCGCCGTAGTCGAATACATAGACCGCATAACGATTGAATCCGACGATTTCGGTGAAACGCTCCACGACATCGGCGAGATGGTCGAACGTGTATTTGAAATCCTCCCGCGTCGGCATGTCCGATTTACCAAACCCCGGCAAGTCGGGCGCGATGATGTGGAAGCGATCGGCCAGTAGCGGAATGAGGTCCCGAAACATGTGACTTGAGCTCGGAAAACCATGCAGCAGCAGGAGCTTCGGTGCATCGGCTGCGCCAGCTTCACGATAGAAGATATTGAAGCCGTCGACGCCGGCGGTACGGTAGCTGATGGTGGTCATTGAATGATCCTCTTGGGTGATGTAACGGCTATGGGCGATTTCGTGAGATGACTTTCTGAGCGCATTGGCAACCCTGTAAATGGGTTTACGGCGGCGACCACGTCGATGAAGGACTTGCCGGTTTTGAGGCACCCCGTTCCCGGCGTGAATCGTTGGATGCCGTCGGCGTTAGCGGCGGATCGTTTCGCCAATAGCCTCGCTGATGATGTCCACGACGACGTTCGGCGCGGTGACACTGGGGGTGTGGTCAACCGGATATGAGCGCACCTGCGCGTTCATTCGTTGCGCCATGAATTGCTGCGTCTCACGAACGATCATACGGTCCTGTTCGGCGACTAGAAACCAGCTGGGTCGGTCCTTCCAAAGTGGTCGCTCAACAGCGACACCTATGCAAGCGGCAGCGATGGGACGCTGGACGGCTGCGAAAATGGCCTGCTCTTCTGCCGTGCCGTTTTGCGCAAAGGCTGCAGCAAAAGCAGCGTCAGGCAGCCATATAAGGCCGTGGCTATCTGGAGAAAGGTGCGGAGCCTCGGCGTGAGGATCGTTGCGATAGAAAACGTCGGCAACCGTCTCGCCTTCGTCCGGAGCCAGTGCCGCGACATACACGAGCGACTTCACTTTTTCACTGCGCGTCGCTCCGATCACCGCCCCCGCATACGCGTGCCCCACCAACACCACGTTGGCGACCGCGCGCTCAAGGGTCCTGTCCAGAGCCGCCACGTCCTCGGCTAACGAGGTCAAGGGAAGAGGAGCAGCAAGCGTATTAATACCCTTGGCTCGCAGAGCACCGATGACTTTCGTCCAACTCGATCCGTCCGCCCATGCGCCATGCACGAGCACCACCGTTAGTTCGCTGAGCGGCATTTCCCGTTCTCCACATTGAGCTTGATCAGCCCTTATTGGCTAACCTGTCTGATCGACATTTGAAGGTTACTAACGACGCGTGTAACTTGTCAATAGGCATTTTGACGGTTACAGTGGCCGCACGGATCGATGGGATCCCAAGCGAGACAGCTCTGTGGATCACTCAAAACCTGATGCCCTGTTTCTAGCCGATGCGGTCGGGCTCGACTTCCTGAATTCGGTCGCCACCCCCGGCAGCACGCCCATCGACTGGATTGACAGTGGCGACGGACTCTTGTCATGGCTGAAGCAGGCCCGTTTGGTCCCGACAGAAGCGCTGGAGGCACTAAAGGCTCGGGCGTTACCCGGCGAACTGGATAGCGTGGCCGAGCAGGCACGTGACCTGCGCGAGTGGTTTCGCCAATTCGTTCGCGAACGGAAGGGCCGCTCCCTCGAAGCCACCGACCTTAGGCAGCTGGAGAGGCTCAATCGACTATTGGAAACAGACGAAAAATTCGAGCACCTGGCGAAGATTGACGGCACGGCTCACGGCTTCGAGCTGCGGACAATGCGCCGCTGGCGTTCTCCCGATTCATTGCTCTTACCCATCGCAGAAGCGCTGGCAACATGCATCTCCGACGAAGACTTCTCGTACGTCAAGGCGTGCGAAGGGTCGACATGCACGTTGCTGTTTGCAGACCACACCCGGGGACACGCGCGGAGGTGGTGCAGCATGGCGCTCTGTGGCAATCGAGCCAAAGTCGCCGCGCATCGTCAGCGACAAAAAGAGCAACAGTAGACGCAGGGCAGCCGTTAACTGACATCTGTAGAAGGCATCGACTCGCAGCCCGAGTATCCACCACTATTTCCAGTCGCCCGTCGAGGAGGGGTGAGCCCGACATGAAATCCCTTACGTCGTTCATTGCGATTTTCTTCGCGGGGCTTGCCTTAGCCACTGGCCTGCCATCAACTTTGACGCTCGATCGTCCATCTGTCGTCGCCGTGTATACCCCCGACAACGAAGTCACTGCTGCTGAGAAGAGTAGCGATGGCTTCGCGGACTTCATCGATGATTTTTGGGTTTATCGTCAGGCCATCGAATCTGCGTTACGTGGAAACAAAGAGGTAGCTTTTGTTAATTCGAGCGCCACTAGAATTCTTTTCAAAGGCAACGAACATACCCCCATCACCCGAAGCTCTCTGTCGGGCTACGGATTTGTAATCTATGTTCCGGGCCAGGCTCCAGTCATCTTCCGAGGTGTGGCAACTGACGACGACGTGCTCTGCGAGCTAAAGCAAATTGATCCTCATGCGAAAGTATCGGCGCAGTGCGGTCAGACCGGAATACGCACTCCACTGCTCACGCCAAAGCTCTAGCTACCGCCTTTGTTGCTTTTGTTTATCGTGCTGCTGCCGTAGTGATCTCCAAGCCGCCCGTTGCGGATGAAATCGCGCATCATCACGAAATAGCCGTCCGGATTGCGCGTGGATACGCGAGTGCCATCGGCGCCGGTTTCGTATTCGTAGATACCGTGGTCGGCATGCGGGAACATGGCCAGTGTGATCGGCCGGCCTTGCCCAATCAGCTCGCGTAGGCGTTGCGCCGTCTCCGCGCTTGGGGCTTCCGTGTCGTCCTCGCCAAGGATCCACAGTTGCGGGGTATCGAGATTGCGCAACACCGGCATCGGATCGTAGTCCGCCGAAACGTTGGCCAGCAGGATGGGGCCTTTCTCGCGCACGGTGGCTTCCGGGTTGTCGAGCAAATAGAAGCTGAAGTCGCCATGCACGTGCTTGAACCAGGGCTCGCTTGCGTATTGGGCACGCAGCGCAGCCAACTGGTCATAACCTTCGCGGAAGTCGCTGCGTACGATCGCGGCATTGGCGTCGGCGACCTTCATCGCCTTGGCCATTACATCCGCGCCATAACCCTGGCGTGTCATATCCAGCGCAATAGCTTCGCGGTCTTCTTCCATCGGCGATACGGCGAGGCCAAAGCCCACGATGGCGAAATCCACCGGCTCGATCTTCGCCGCAAGCGGCACTACCCAACCAGCCTGACTACCCCCTTGATAGCCGACCCTGCCCGCTCGATCGCCAGCGAGACGTTTCGCTTCGTGCATCGCGGCGATCGCGTCATCGGCAAGCAGCAGGTAGCTCTGCGAATACCGCCCGCTGGATGCGCCCGTGCCGCGTTTGTCATAGACGAACACGCCGATGCCTTCGGTGGGGAGTTGCCGTTGTAGCGCATAGAAATCGCGCGCCGAAAAATCCTCCGACCCGTGTACCAGCACCACGATCGGTACCTTCGCGTTACCCCTGGGCATGACCAAACGGCCGGCGAGGCGCACGCCTGCACCATCGAATACCGTGTCGGTCACATCGAGCGGAATCCGCTGACCTGGCACACCATCGAAAACGATCTTTCCCGTACTGCAATCAGAGAAGGACACCTGCTTGCCATCGGAGCGGCTAGTCCAACCCAACGTGCTGGCCCAGTGGTCGTTCGACGTCTCCGTCAGCACGCCGGTCGTACCGTCCTTGCGCCGCCAGCGCAGGTGATCGCCATCAGTCAGGCCGATGTCGACATCGCTGCCGTCATGCAGCTGGTAGATGCCAATGCGGCAATCGCCATGGCGATTGCCTTTTGTCTGTGCGGCACCTGGGCCAGCGAACGCCAGCAGGAGCAGACCCCATAGGAGAACCGTTGCGGCGCGCATGCCGGTGGTCAGGAACTTCAGCGAAGTGAGCTTCATCGGCAACTCTCCGGAAACGCAGCATGACTGGGGTCACAGGGGATTTTCTACATGACCGGACGGCCTGCCGCCAATGTCGGAATAACTACATCCTCGATATTCAAAGCCCCGAACCGTCAGCACGCGCCGCCGCCGTTCGTAAAAAATGTCTCTGGCTCCGTTGATTGCAAGCGAGGCGAAGAGAACGGACATAGTCGGATTGCCGGCATCTGCGGCGGAGACCGGCGTGGGACGACCGCGACGCAACAAATGGAAGAAAGCCAAGCCCCCGGCTCAACTACCTCTGACCCTTTCGGCTCCTCCCCTTTCTCTCCCCTCCTTTTAGGCAGAAAGCGTTGCAATCCCTTACAGACGGAGTCGATTCGCAAGAACTTGCGCCAGTTCACTCATTTCGTTATGTTCGAAACGCGACCCAGTTGCGGAATCGCAGAACAACCTCTCCCCACACGGAAGACCTTTATGAAACTTTTTACGAAAACCTTGACCTTCTTCGCCTCGATTGCCGGCGTTGCTGCTGCCCTCACACCCGCTGTCGCATTGGCGGCCGCCCCCGCTAGCGATACCTGCCCGTGTATCACTTTCTTGTTTTGAGAGTAGGTCCTGTATCGGATGTAGCTGGCGCTACCAGCTACATCTCACTAAAACTCCAAGAGCATTTCTTGAATGGCACTCTTGCATGGTGCGCCTCGATTTTTTGCGATCCTTCTTATTGCTTTACTCAGGACAACGGCTGCTCTGGCACGGTCCACAGAACCACCTCCCATGACTGGCGACGCAATTGTTCTCGACACCATCGAGGTCGGTCCGACTTACGAAATTGCCAACCTCTCTGACTTGGTTAAAGTACAAGCCAAGTACGAAGCCTTGCCGCAATCCGTTCGCGACGCTATCGGCCTGGGTTTCTATCTAGTCGATCGGCGTTCTCAAAAAATTCTTGCAGGTCCGACGCTCGGAAAGGTGCACCTGCAACTCGTTACTTCCGATAGTCAAAACGAACCTCTTACTCTCGCACACGACGGACAAGTAGATATTCCACTAGGCGGGAAACGGCCTCGTGGACACATTGTTGCCAATGTGTCGAAGGACCGTGTTGACGTTGGCTTTCGACTTTTCATCAAGCTTCCGCTCAACAAACCTCTTACGCTGGGATTCATGCGGTCCGCGGCAGACACATTCTTGGAAGCCTACAAACCCTACGCTGGCGTGATCTTCCGAATGTTCATTGGCGACCACAAGCCCAATTGTTTCGGCATGAACTTCTTCGAGCCACAGAGTATTCAGGTGATTATTCCAAATACAACGACACCGGTATGGACCTCACGGCCGGAGACCCGAGTAGTCGTATTCTTCGGCGATATTCCAACGAACGATCCCAACGCCGCGATTTCGTGGACGGGGCATGCAGCGCCATATTTCACCGCCGGCTGTCTAATGAATCGTAATACGCCGCATTGACGCGGCCTTACTGGCAAAAGCAAGGACGCTTATGAAATTTGCTCGATTTCTCGTCCAATATTCACCCCATCTTTCTCGCCATATCCTGCCCTACATCGCAGCGTATAAGTTCTATAACTCGGTTGAGCAGCGGAACTACCAGTGCGAGTCCGAGGAAGCTTTGCGGGAATCCGGGCTATACTCGAAACTCGTGGCACACGAAGTTGGCATGCTTCGCATGAAGTTCGTCGCCGACCAGATGTTTCTGGAGTATGCCAAGGTGACCAATGTCGCGGCTCTGGTCCCAGCCGTAGCGGAGGGGGATGCGAATTTCCTCGCAATACGCCAACAAATCGCTATCGGCCGTCCGTTTCTATTCGGCTGCTCCTACTTCGGCTGCATGTTCTTTGTGCTCCTTGCCTTGAAGGATCTTGTTAGTGATCTGCTGATTGTCACAGCCGGCGATCCAACTCCAAGCATTCGATTGTTCAAAAAAATTGGAGAGGCTTCTGGCATCAACATCAACGTGGTTGGAGCAACCGAGAATGTAGTTGCGCTGCAGATACTCCGCCAGCTCAAGCGGGGTGGCGCCGTCGCAACGATGCTCGATTGCTTCTACGCAACTAACCCCTGCCTCTACACCGACTTCCTCGGCAAGCCCGCCGCATCGCCTGGAACGCTGTACGGCTTGGGCCAAAGAGCTAATGCGATCGTAGTGCCCACTGCTTCCATCCAACGAGGCGGAGAGCAAACGCTTGATGTCGGCGAGTTGATCGATCTGCAATCGACTTCCATCGAAGAAGCCAGCCAGCGGGTCAACGACTATTTTAGTAATTTGGTTAGGACCTACCCCGACCAGTGGATGGGATGGCAAAATCTACTTACCCGTTGGGACATGGCACCCATCTAGTCGCTGACACGAAAATGACGAAAGATTTCAATCAAAACTTAATCAAACGGATATCAATTTCGCCGTGGGCACCTGCGGCTCAGAATGACGCGAAACGTAAGCCTAGCGTTCGGCTTAGCCACCTCCGTTCCCTTCGGCGCCGAACTCCACACCTACCACTTGGTTCAACCAACTCCGTTCCTTTTCGTGCCTTTTCCGTCACTGCGGCTCGTCGCTAGTGTTGGTCATTTTTGAGACATTGACGTTAACTCTGCTGCTACAACCTGAACATGCTGATTTGGGCCGGTTTCCATCGCGGTCGTTTGGGGGTACGGTCAACCTCCCCCTGTGAGCGAAGCGGAGTGCCCTATGGCCCTGTGGAAAGAACCCGTAAAAACTCCCACCGAAACGCGCGAAACCACGGACCTGGCGCAACGTGTCGTCCCGGAAGCAAAGCCTGAAGTGCAAGCGCCGGTGCAGCCCGCATTCGGTTCCACGCCTGCACACGTCACACCCGCGCCGGGCAAGCCCAAGACCGAATCGCTGATCGCGCCCGATATCACCATCGAGGGCAAGATCGAAGGTGCTGGCCACGTGCGCATCGCCGGCAGCTTCAAGGGCGACGTCAACGTGCGCGGCGACCTCACCATCGAGCCCGGCGCCAAGGTGACTGGCAGCGTGCGCGCCGAGAAGGTCACCATCGCAGGCGAACTGATCGGTAACATCGAATCAGCCGTCCATGTGGAATTGCTGCAAACAGGCGCGCTCACCGGCGACTTGAAGGCCGGATCGCTCAGCGTGGCGGCGGGTTCGCGCATGCGCGGCCAGGCCGAGTTCGGCTGGGACGAAGCCGCCGACGGCAACAACACGCACAAGGCCTTCAGACACGACGGCACCACTTCGTGAGCAACCCAAACCCGGGCACGGCCGGGGCGACGCGTAGCTGTCCGCATTGCCGGGAGACCATCCTGGAAAGCGCGAGCGTGTGTCCCGCCTGCCGCCACAAACTGCGCTTCAGCGAGCCGACTGGCGCGACCGCGGCGCCGGCGTCCACACCACTGCGCGTGGAAGGCAGCTTCCGCAACCCCGCCGATAGCGGCGCATGGGAATACTCCATGGTGCTGACCATCCGTAACGAACGCGGCGAGGAAATCGCACGCAAGCTGGTGGGTGTCGGCGCGATGCGGCCGGACGAGCAACGCACTTTCACCTTGAGCGTCGAGATGAACCCCGCCACTGCCGGCGGCAAGCGCACATGGCATTGAGAATGGTGTCGGGGACAATTTGAGCGGCGCAAGGTCGTCCACGAGTTGCCCCTGACACTTTTCCCGGCAGAAAGCACGGCAGCATGTTGTTGCCCACGTGCACAACGTGCTGCGGAATGCCGGCAATATCCATGGCCAATATCCATGGCGTGGATGTCAGGCCGTGCGCGCCAGCATCGCTCATGAGCCAAGCGCATGACGATCAGTGAAAGCCGTGGAGTGGCTCATCCCAGCAGCCAGCCGGCCCTGATATCAGGAATTGTCCCTGACACCTTTTTCTGAACGTCTTTTTCTGCTAAAACGCCGTAAAACGAGACGATAAATCGTTCAGAAACAGCGTCAACCTGCATCGTCGAGCGTCAACGACGGAGAGCACGATCACGGTCGTCATGGATGACCGGAGCATCCCTAAGCCAGAGGGAGGAAGGTCGTTAAACCCTAGGCTCCTTGCCTGACCGCCGCTCTCTTGCCGCGGGCCTCATCGCATGTCGATTTCGCTTCATCTCGTTCGTCAATTGTAAAAGGCATTTCCAAACGGGGGCTTTGGGGTTGGGCTCCATCTGGGCTCGACCCGATCAACGTTGGGGAGAGCTATTGTGAACATACAGTGCAAGCAGATCACCTTGGCGGTACGGATGACATTGGCGCTGGGAGGTTGCGGGCTGGCGACGGCCGCAATGGCGCAAACCGAAGGCACGGCTGCACCAGCTGCGGCAACGACTCAGGTAACGCAATCCTCATCGACTTCCACAACATCGGCGAATGCAGCGCCACAGACGACGACCACCACTACCACGACGACCAACAAGGCGCAGACCCTGCAGGCGGTCACCGTCACTGGCTCAAGAATCCGCAGCGTGGATGCGGAAACCGCGCAGCCGATTACCGAGCTGACGCAGGCTGCGATCCAGCAGCAGGGTTTCGTCAGCGTCGGTGCGATCCTGCAAAACGTGTCCTCGGTGGGTTCCCCCGGCACCAGTAATCAGAGTGCCCTGGGCAATGTCGTCGGCGAGTACGCCAGCCTGCGCGGCCTGGGCGCACCGCGCACCCTGATCCTGGTCGACGGTCAGCGCTGGACCACGGATATTTTTGGCCAAACCGACTTGAGCACGATTCCTAGCTCAATCATCGATCATGTGGAAATCCTGCAGGATGGTGCGTCGGCGATCTACGGCTCTGATGCAATCGCCGGCGTGATCAACATCATCACCAAAAAGGATTTCGATGGTGTGCAAGTGGACACCTATAACAGCGTGTACTCGCCGCATTACGACGGAAACACCGGGCAGGTGAGTCTGACCGGAGGCAAGAAGTTCTCCCGCGGTTCGTTCCTGTTCAACATGACCATGCAGAACCAGGACGGACTCACGGCGAACGACCGTTCCTACAGCGAAAATGGCTTCTTCAGCTATGGCTCGAAATATCCGCAGAGCGTGAGCCAGACGGCGCAGGGCCAAGCGCCCTACGGTACGATCACCGGCGCGCTCAACCCCATCACCGGCGCCCCGGTTAACCTGTCGCAGCTGGCCAACGGCCCGATCACCGTCAACATGGGCCAGAACGGCCAGGATATAGACAACTACCACGTCAGCACCTTCGGCGTGCAATATCCGTCGCCCTACTACAGCAACGACTACGTCGACTCGGCCCCCCAATACTCATTGATGCCGGACAGCCGGCTGCGCTCGTATACGTTGAAGGGCGATTACGAGGTGACAGACAACATCACTGCCAATTTCACCGGCACCTACAACACCAACAATTCCTTCGTCAGCATCGGCGGCTATCCGCTGAGTTCGCTGACGCCGGCCAACGGCGCGAATCTGGCGGCGGCGCTGGGCCTGCCGCCCGGCACCTTTCCGGCCACCTATTTCCCGACGGTGTCCTCGAACAGCTATTACAACCCGCTGCCGGGCAACAATCTGCAGTTCACTCTGCCGCTGCAATACCCCGACCGCAACGTCGAAAACCAGATCAAGCAAGAAGGTTTCCGCGTCGGCCTGGAGGGCAACTTCTCGCTCGGACAAAACCTGTTCAACTGGAACGCAAACTACAGCGACTTCCGTTACGACCAGTCCAGCTTCGGCCCGGGCAACCTCAACCTGGTCCATCTGGAACAGGCCTTGGGGCCGTCCTTCCTGGGCGCCAACGGTGTGGTGCAATGTGGCACGCCGGGCAACGTGATCGCCGGCTGCGTACCGCTCAATCCGTTCTCCGGCGCCGGCGGGATTACCCCGGCTGAGAGCAATTACCTGAACATCGTCGCCGGCACCCGCTCCTTCAGCGAGATGCGCAACTTCGATGTCAACCTGACCGGTGACATGTTCACCTTCCCGCAGTCCATGGGCAGCGGCGACGCGACCTTTGCCGCAGGCGCGGACCACCGCGACATCTCCGGTGGCGCCACGCCCGATCTGTACACGCAGCAAGGTCTCAACACCAACCTGCAGCAGAACGTGGGTGAAGGTTCGTATGGTCTCAACGAGGCCTATGCCGAACTCAACTTTCCGCTACTGAAGGATCTGCCCGGCGCACAGCTGCTGGATCTCGACGTGGCGCACCGCTTCTCGCACTACAGCAACTTCGGCGACACCAACAACAATCAGTACAAACTGTCGTGGAAGCCGATCGACGACCTGCTAGTTCGCGGCAGCTACGGCACGGGCTTCCGTGCACCCTCGATAGCGAACCTGTACGGCGGCTCGCTGCAGAGCTTCACGACCTACACCGACCCCTGCGACATCAACTTCGGCCTGACCGGCAACCCGGTGGTGGAACAACGTTGCCTGGCCGGTATCGCCGGCATCGCGGGCGTGGGTCCCAACTTCACCCAGTTGAACACCACCGGCACGCCGGTCCCCGGCCCCGACGCGACCAGCACCACGCCCTATTACACGGGCGCCAACTCGAACCTGAAACCGGAGACGTCCAAGAGCTGGACGGCGGGCCTCGTCTATAGTCCCGAATGGTTCAACGGATTCAATGCCACGCTGGACTATTACCGGATCAAGATCGACAACGTCATCACCCTGCCGACCGCCACCAGCATCCTGGACAACTGCTATCTGCTGGACGAGACGCAGCAGTGCTCGCAGTTCCAGCGCTCGGGCAATGGACAGGTGGTCAACCTGCTGCAGGCACTGATCAACGAAGGCTATCTGGAAGAGCGCGGCGAAGACCTGGACCTGGCCTATCGGTTCCCCGAAACCCCGATCGGCCAGTTCAAGATCGACTCGACCAGCACCTACATCAATTCGGTGAAGGAGCAGCAGGCACCTGGCACTCCGCAGATCTCCAACACGCTGGGCGCGTACGACACAGTGCTGGGTCCACTGTGGCGCTTCCGCTCCACCGTCAATTTCAACTGGAGCTATGGTGATTTCGGCGCAACCTGGACTGTGCGCTACTACTCGTCACTGTCCGAACCGTGCATTCCGCCCAACTACGCGCTGAACGAGATACTCCCCTGCAACGAGCCCAATGCGGATCTGGTCAATTCCCCGAGCGGCCTGAACCGTCAAGGGGGATTGGCATTCAACGACGTGCAGCTGAACTGGAGGACCCCGTGGGACGGGCACATCGCGGTGGGCGCGACCGACGTCTTCAACCGCATGGCGCCGCTATCGTATACCGGCGTGTTCAGCGTGGCCGGTCCACTGGGCCCCACCGGAACCGACGGTTACAGCCAGTATCCATACAACCCGCAATACGATATTGGCCGCGTCATTTACCTCAAGTATGAGCAGAAGTTCTTCTGACTCGATGGTGTCAGGGATCATTTGAACGGCCCCCGTCGTCCAGCAATTGTCCCTGACACCTCTTCCGCGCGATGACCCAAATATTCAAGGTTGGTGACCATGTCAGCTGGAATTCCGAGGCCGGCTGGGTCAGCGGGACAATCATCGCTGTCCATGCCAGCGATTTTGAATTCAAGGGATACACACACCACGCGTCGGAAAAATATCCGCAGTACGAGATCAAAAGCGACAAAACCGACCACGTGGCCGCACACAAAGGTAGCGCGCTTCGCCATTCCCGCCCCGAAGGCTCAGTGTGACGCTCCCATTCTTCACCATCGGCCATTCAAACCGTAGCCTCGACGAATTTGTCGAGTTGTTGCGCGGCGCGGAAATCCAACGTGTTGTCGATGTCAGGGCCTTTCCGAGATCGCGGACCAACCCGCAGTTCAACGAATCGACATTGCCTGAGGGTCTCTTGCCCTTTCAACTTTCATACGAACACGCAGCAGCGCTCGGTGGCCGCCGTGGCAAGTCAAAGCCCACTTCGTTCGAGATCAATGGTTTCTGGGAAAACCAGAGTTTTCACAATTACGCGGACTACGCGCTTTCGGCGGATTTTCATGCGGGTCTTGAGCATCTGATTGCTCAGGGTCGCAAGCGTCGGTGCGCGATCATGTGCTCGGAAGCCGTGTGGTGGCGCTGCCATAGACGCATCATCACGGATTACTTGCTCGCTCGAGGCGAACCCGTGTTTCATATTTTGGGAAAAAACCACGTGGACGCGGCGCGACTCACGGTACGTGCCGTTGTTCAACCAGAAGGAACGGTCACTTATCCCACCTTGGGAGCATCTTCTTTGCGGTAGGTGTGAGCCCGCAAAGAAAAAAATAGGAATGGTGTCAGGGACAATTTGAACGGCCTGTGCTCGTCTGGAAATTGTCCCCGACACATTCTCTGATCATCGTTTTGGTCAAAGCGGACCACAACCGCTTCCAGTGATCTGCCGGCGCGCGCAATGGCTGACCGGCATTTCATGTATCAGCTGATGGCTCGCTGCGTCGCAACACTGCTGAAAGGTCTTCCAGAACTCGAGTGCGCCTAGGTGGCATTGGCAGCTACCCGCTATGCTGGGGCTACACGGCGCGGGGGCGCCGATCATCAGGGAATCAACACATGACGACACGATCCAATGGACCGGCGGCCGGCTTCCGCTGGCTGAAGAAGGGTTTCAGCGTGGGCTTTCGCCATCCAAAGCCGTTGCTTGGAGGGGCTGCTTTTCTGGTGGTGGCGTGCCTGTTGCCGGCGCTGATCACGGTGCCGATGCAGTTTTACGCGGCAACCGCTGGCTCACCGCCGAACGCAGCAACCTTCGTTGGAATCATGGCGGTCTCGATGCTGATCAGTCTGCTGCTCGTGCCGCTACAGGCGGGCTATCTGCAACTGGTCGATGCAGCCGAGCGTGGACTGCCAGCCCGCGCACTCGACATCTTCAACCCCTATCGACAAGGCGAAGCATTACGCCTGATCGGCTACGGACTGGCGGTAATGGCGGTCTACGTCGCCATCATTGGGTTGGTCTTCGTGGCGACAACGGGAGGCGGCACCGCCGACTGGTACATACAAGCGCTGAGCGCGCAAGCCAACCACCAACCGCCGCCGGGGTTGCCCAACGGCTTCGGGATCGCCATACCGCTGTTCATGGTGCTCTGGCTTTTGATCGTGGGCTTCTTGGCGATAGGTCTTGGCCAGGTTGCCCTGGGTCGCCGCCATGTGTTCGGCGCCATCGGTGACGGCCTGATCGGCGCGGTGAAGAACGTGCTGCCACTGCTCGTGTTTGGAGTCACCGCTATCCTCGCCGGTATTGGCCTGGTAATCGCCTTCGCAATCGTGGCCATTCTAATTACGCTGCTCGGCAAGCTCGTCGGCGCATGGCTGGTAGTCGTGTTGCTGGCTCCGCTTTATATCGCCTTGTTCATGGGGATGTTCATGGTGATGTTCGGGACGATGTATTACCTGTGGCGTGATGTATGTGGCGACGACCTCGTGCCCGACATCGCTCATGCGATCACCGCCTGATCTGCGTCACCCGTTGCAATACGAAGGCGGCCACAGCTGCCTTCGCTATTTGTGCCCGTAACAAAATGTCTGACCCCGTTATTTGTAGGTCCGTACATCAGGTGGGTAGACGGCGAAAACGGGATTAGGCTAAACCACGACATGGTGAAATCATGGATTTCGATGAGATGAATAGCTTTTTAAGCACTCATGAAATGGGAAATCAAGACGTCAAGTTCAGAATACGAAAACGCGTACTTGAATCGAGGGAAAGAAGAATTCTTGGCACACTATCCGGCGCATATGGGCTCGATATCTTCATTTTTTTCATGAGCTCTCTAGGACTATTCACAGACAATTCCACATCGCATACCGCGATCATTGCATTGACCGCTTTCAGTCTAGTTATGGTGGCAGCCTTGGCTTATGCAATATTTCGGATGTGGCGAAACCCACCGCCATCACCAATCTCGCTGTCCGTTCCCGGCCTATTTCTCGCCGTATGCGGCTTACCAACTTTAAGCATCTTCTTTTTCGTCAATGCAGTTGCACTAATTGCAATCTACTATTTGAATAAAACATGGAAGCAGCTTGCAACACTATCGGTAAAACCACCAGAGATAATCTCATGACTCCGAGTGCGGCGGCTTGACGGTTGTCGTTGACGGCGGGCTCTCATCTTGCGGCCCGCCGCCCGCAAGGTATCACCGGGCTTCGAAAACGGCGCTAACGCTTAGGCAAGCGGCGGGGTAGCGTGCTGCCGTCAAACAAAAATGGTGTCAGGAACAACTTGAACCGTCCGCGATCGCACAGGAATTCTCCCTGACACCTTGTCTCGTTCTTGAGAAAGTGCGCTTCGGCCCTAATGCTATTGACCTTGCGACTATCTCAAGCATGTGGCCATGTTCAACAAAATCAGAAACTGGCGCGTGCGGCGCACCATCGCCCGGCACCCGATCGCTGAATCGCTTTGGCGAGACGCGCTGCAGCGTTGTCCTGCGGCGCGTCGGCTGGGCGCTTCCGACCAGGCCACGCTGCGCGTACTGGCAACGCTGTTCCTTGAAAGCAAGTCGCTGGAGCCGACCAAGGGGCTGGATCTGGACGACGCCGACCGCGTCCTGCTCGCGACCCATGCTTGCCTACCCATCCTGAAACTGGGCATGGATTGGTACGACGGTTGGCACAGCGTCATCGTGTACCCGGACGCATTCATTCCACGTCGCCCACAAATCGATGCCGCGGGGGTCGTTCACCAGACCCACGCCGTGATGGCCGGTGAGGCCTGGGGGCGTGGGCCGGTGATCGTGTCGTGGGCGGATGTGCTGAATACGGGGAAGAAACCGGGGCACAACGTGATCGTCCACGAGATGGCACACAAGCTCGACATGCTCAACGGGGACGCCAACGGCTTTCCGCCATTGCACCGGCGCATGGATCGCCGCGAGTGGTCGCGGGTCTTCTCAAGCGCTTGGGATCGCCTCAAGGAGGAGCAACGCAACGGAGCTGACTTGCCGATTGACCCGTATGCCCTTGAAAGCCCGGCCGAGTTTTTTGCGGTTGCCAGTGAGCAATTTTTCGAGACGCCGGCAGCATTGCGCCAGCATTTGCCGGACGTCTATCGGCAGCTTGAGCAATTTTACCGGCAGCATCCATTCTGAGGGCGCAGCGTTCAAGCATGAACCTCAGAAGGTGCGACAGGGCGACATGGAACCGGTGCAAATTCTGCAGGAAATGCACCCTGATCCCGTTGCTCCCGCACCGAATGCGACAGTGAAATGCGTGCACGGGAGCACCGCTTTCGGCTTGCATTTTCAGTGGCCGGCGCGAGCCCGCCCCCGCTCCATCAGGCCGTGTTTCGAACCCCTGCCAATCGCTGGTAGAACATCCCGCCGACGTAGAACGTCGCGCCCAACACGACCAGGCTGATGATGCGTGCAAGCGGTTGCGCACCACTCAAGTCGTAGAGGAGGACCTTCCCCGCGGTGGCACCGAACACCAGCAGCGAGGACTGGCCGAGCATCCGGTCACTCCTCCATATGGAGATGCCGAGGCATGCCAGCGCAAGCAATCCCCAGGCGGTGGATACGACGATGGGCGCGCCCACCAAGTGCACGGCTGCTGCCATCGCACTCACATGACCGGCGTAGACCAGCAGCACTCGCGTTTCGCGCCCGCCTTCCTTGCGCGAAACCAGTGCATACCCGAGGTAGAGCATCGCCGCATAGGCGATGGCCAGGATGCTGTGCCCCGGCACTGGTTCAAGTTTGAAATTGACGACGACGCGAACGTAGTTGAGCAGGAAGATCGCGCCCACCGCCGCCCACAATGCCCACAGTGGACCTACCCTGCCCCCGCGTTTCAGCGTGAGCCAGAGCGCGACGGGCACGAGGATGAAGCTGGCCCATGGCGCCCAGTCGCGCGGCCACGCTTCCAGGTATCCGGCGTGGAACAGCACCACGGCGAGGTAGCACCACAGCAGCAATTCGCCGCCCGGTAGCGGCTCCCGCGACAGCCGGCGCGCGACCAGGTAGAGCAACCCCACCGCCGCCACGCTGGCGAACGAAATCCATGGCGCCAGGCCGGGCACGTGCTGGTCCAGCACGACGTATTGCAGCACATAGAACAGCAGCAGCGGAGGTAGGTGCAGCATCGCAACGGCCTCGTCCAGCGGTTGCTCCCGGCGCACCGAGAACGCCACTGTGGCGATGCCGAAAATCACGAACTGCACTGTCTGGAACGAAAGCGCCGCGATCCATTCCTTCGGCGCATGCGTCTGCGAGATCGCGTCGAACCCAATCAGCGCAAGATAAAGCGCGAGCAAATAAATCAGGCGCCGCCCGCACCAGATGGCATAGATGCTGAACACCACGCTCCACGCTGAGTAGTAGATCACCAGATCGGTAATCGAGCCCCCGGCGTTGGCGAGAAGGAATGGCGCCGAATAGGACCCCGCCACCGCGAACAAGGCATACAGGTCGCTTTCGAAGACACGGCACAACCATAGGGACAAGACGCATACGCCAATGACGAACAACGTCGCCGTCTCCGCCGAAATCAACCCGTAGAAGAGCTGCGCGCCATAGATCGAGAGGAACAGAATCACGATGCCGCACGCTGGCAGGTAACCTGCATAGCGGGGATTGGAGTCGCGCAATCGAATACCCGCAACGATCAGCAGCAGGCCCCCAGCCACGGCCGTGGCGATCTGCACCAGCGGCGTCAGCCATCCGCTGTCGATACCGAGGCGGATCAGGTACGCAGCCGCCAGCACGAAGGCCGCCCCGCCGCCCCAACCCAAGATGCTCGTAGCGAATGAAGAGCTGCCGGGTGCCGTCGCCTGTACGCGACCCGGCGCAGCCTGGGCAAGCGCGCTTTTACCCGTAACGGCCGACCGGGCTGCCAATGGTTGTGTGGGCGCCGGCGCCTGTTGCTGGGGTCGTTGCGGACGCATAGGCGGCGGTTGCACCTGCTGTGCCTGCGCTGGCGATGATTCCGCTTGGGGCGACATCGTGCGCGACGATTCCGGCCAGACAAAGCGCACATCGAGGCGATCCTCGATCAGAGCAAGGCGCTTTTCCAATGCCGCAAGCCGTTCTTCAACATTCTCTGTCAACTTGGCGTCCCCCTTGTTCCGCAGCGAAAGTGTCGATCAAAACCGTCGCAACCAGAGCCTGCATGCAACCGCCGTGGAGGCTTCTGCCCCGCACCGCTGCCAACGCCCCTTCGTCATGAATTCCCGCGGCGACTGCGGCGCAGCCCGCAACTTCCGGCTTGTCCCCCAATGCACGCGATCATCATCGCCACGGCCCCCAAAGGTCAACCGGCTGCGTTGCCGGGGCGAACTACAAACTGCGCAGGATCTGCATCAGAGTATCGACCTTGCGACCGGTCGCGGCCCGACTCGCTTTGAGGTTCTGCTCCACACTCAGGCCCGCAAAGAAAGTCATGACCACACCCGCCAAGTCGTTTACGTCGGCCTTCGGCTTTTCCGCTTCAATATTCCCGGCGATGAGCCGCTTCAATTGCATTCGGCTGTGCCCCAGCATCTCCATCGCCTCGGGTGGCAGGATCGCAAGCTCCCGCATCGAACTGATGGCGAAACACCCCTTCTGCCCCTCGGTAGTGCGCGGGCCGAGCTTCAAAAACTTCTCGATGTTGTCCCAGCCGAGCGGCTCAACCAGAAGAAGCTCGACCGACGGCAGTTGATCGAGGTAGAAACGCAGGCTCTCCAGAAAGAGCTCCTCCTTGCCCGAAAACTCCGAGTAAAGGCCGGATTTGTTCACCCCGGTAGCCTTTTCCAGTGCCTGCAGGCTCGCGTCGGCAAAGCCGTGCTTCCAAAACACAGGAAGGGCTTTTTCAAGCACTCCTTCGCGGCTGAAATTTCTGGGGCGGGCCATATGTTTAGTCTACCTTAACGAACTGATCGGTTCAACACCGCTTGACATGCGCATACCACACGTTCATTATGAACCGATCGGTTCATAACTGTGGTTGACGCGTCATTCGGCCTTTGACGGGCTCGCCACTTAGCCCCTCCGTCCGGCACAAGACGGTCTACGAGGATACGGTCTCGAGTATCCGGATGTGGCTCGACTCCCACAGGCACACGAGGCAGGTGAAATATGAGCGCATACATCGTTGTTGAAGGCACCCCGCGTGACAAAGAGGCTCTTGGTCGCTACGGCTCTCAGGCTACGGCATTGATCAAGGAATTCGGAGGCGAAGTCCTCGCGTTTGGACCGTGGGAATTGATTTTTGGAGAGGTCGCGTATCAGAACGGCATGATCGTCCGTTTTGCAGACAAGGACGCAGCACTGGCTTGGTACGACTCGCCAGACTATCAAGCTCTACTTGATATCCGCGAAACCGCGCTTGACTGCCGCTTCCGACTCGTCGGCTAGCTAAACCACCGCCTGCAGGCGGCTCCCCCCGCGCAAAGAACGCGCCGAATCCGCCTGCTCGTCGGCATCAAGGAACCACAGGAGAATTTTATGTCACTTATCAAAGCTGTCGTCGTGGGTGTCGGGGCCGAAGATGGTCTCGGAGCTGCATTGAGTCGTTGCTATGCCGCCAACGACCGTCACGTCCTGGTCGCCGGACGCACACTCGCAAAAGTGGAAAGGGTTGCAGCCTCGATCCGACGCGACGGCGGCAGCGCGACTGCCTATGCGGTCGACGCGACGCGAGAAGAAGACGTCATCAGCCTATTCGATGCTGCCATGATCCACGACGAGTTGGGCAGTCCTGCCGACCTCGTTACCTACAATGCCGGGATCAACAAGAAGATCGATTTTCGGCAACTGGAAGCCTCGACATTCGAGGAATTCTGGCGCTTGAACACACTCGGCGGATTCCTGGTAGGCCGCGAGGCGGCACGACGTTTTGTGCCACTCGGTCGTGGCTCTGTTTTCTTTACGGGCGCCTCCGGTTCGCTTCGCGGCATGCCCGGTTTTGCCCATTTCGCAGCGGGCAAGGCAGGCCTGCGCATGATCTCGCAGAGCATGGCGCGCGAGTTCGGACCGCAAGGGATTCATGTCGCGCACGTTCTCGTCGACGGTGCGATCGACGGCGAGCGGGTGAAGTCGCTGTTCCCTGGCGTCGTCGAGCAACTTGGCGAGAGCGGCATGCTCAACACCAAAGCGATCGCTGAGACTTATTGGCAGCTCCATCTTCAGCATCCATCCGCCTGGACGCAGGAGCTGGATGTTCGACCGTTCAAGGAAAAGTTCTGAGATTTCCGAGATCAACTATGACGCAAACGTGGAGAAGACGATGAAACTTGTTGGCCCCTGGCTTTCTGGATTTACGCGCCGAACTGGAATAACGATGAAGCTGCTCGGCATTCCATTCGAGCATCTCAACCTCAACGCCTATGTCGACAAAGAAGAGGTTCGCCGCTACAGCCCGATGGGCAAGGTGCCGGCACTCGTTCTGGACAATGGTGAAGTCTTGATCGACAGCGCCGGCATCATCGAAGTGCTGTACGAGTTGGCTGGACCGGACAAGGCGCTCATTCCGCCCTCAGGCGCAGCACGTCGCAGAGCGTTGCAGCTCATCGGAATCGGCATCAACATCTATCCAAAGCTCACTGCCTTGTACGACGAAAGCATACGCCCGGAAAATTATCGCCTGCAATCGGCGATCGAAGGCTTCGCGGAGCAGGCGCTTATCGGATTGAAGCTGCTCGAGGCGGAAGCCGGGGACGGCTGGTTCGTGAACGACAAGCTCAGCCAGGCCGACATCATGGCCGTCGTCTGCTATCAAGGGGCGTCTATGCTTGTCCTTCCTGATTACGTCAGTGCAAAGACCTTCCCCCGCCTGGCTGCGCTGACTGAGCGCGCGATGAAGATTGACGCCTTCGCGTCCACCGTTCCGAGTCTCTGAACATCTCCAACCGATGCCCCATCAGAGAGCGGAATCAATGACAACAATAAAGGCGATGCGACTGGCTTCGCTGGTCACGGCGATCAATGTCCTGGTCGCGAGTGGATTTTCCATCGCGGCGATTATCCGTCCGCAATGCCTGCTCCCTGCCGACTCCTTTCCAACAGAGGCGTCGTTGCTATTGGCGATGTATGCGGCGGCCCGCACCATTCCGCTGGCTTTGTTCGCGTTGGCTGCGATCTACAAACGTGCTGTGCCGGCGTTGCTGATCCTGGGTACGCTCGCGGGTGCCATGCAATTACTGGATGCCGGAATCGGTCTGTTTGAGCATGACCTGGGGAAAAGCGCTGGGCCGCTCTTTATTGCCGTCCTCCAATTCTCCGTCGTCTATCTGCTTTACAGATCCGTGCGGATCACGCCACAAACCGAGCCAGGATGAGCGCCGTGGGTACTTTCGGAGCCGGCGTGCGGACAGGTTCGACGCACGCTCTCAGGAGGCCACTGGTGCCAAAACCGGGGTCCAGGACTGGGGGCAGAGTGCACTTTCCCGGGTTTAATTCCCTCCGCCCCTTACGTCTCGGACGCAGGAAGTTACGCGACCCTCATTCAACTTCCTCCGTATCCGTTTCCGATCAAGGGAACCTTGACGGAAAGAACCTGTCTACCGGGGTTGGCCGCAATACGCGCTGAGCGTATGCCCAGGTTTCGTGTGGGTAATTGGCTTGAACTTGAATAAGGCAGTGTCATCGAACGTTCCGAGCAGGTCCGACATCGACAGGAGGGAGATCGTGCGCGCGGCCTGGCGTTACTTGACAAGGAAACGCGAGAGTCCTTGGGTCGCGGGCGCTGGCGACAGCCACCGCTGACGCGCCCGGCGCTGGCGTTCACGCTGGCTTTGGTCTTCGTACTGCACGCGCTGTTCGCGCTGGCGCTGTGGTACGAGATGCAGTCCAATCCGCTGCAAGTGGCGGTGGCACATGCCGATATCGATCGGGTACTGACCGTGCGTCTGATCGATCAACCCAGCAAGCCGCGCGCCGCGCAGCCGCCTGAGCCACCCACGCTGCCCAAGTTGGCGCCGCCGCAACAGGTGGCGCCCCTGCGCGCTCGCCCCGTGACGCATGAGAAGCCACCTCATGACGCGATGGTCGTGCAGGATCATGAAGCGGCACCTGCGCCGGCGGCCTCCGTGGCCACACCATCCAGCAGTTTGTTTGCGAAAGATGGCTCGGTGCGTCTGGCGCCCACGACAGCGTCAACCCCGGCAACAGCAAGCACCACGCCACCCAAGCCGGCGGACGATCGTCGGATCATGCAGCACGACCTCGACCGGATGCACACCAAGACCACCCGCTTCGAAAAATATTTCCCGCCGCCGAACGAGACTGCCGGTGGCGCGGTGGGGCGCCATATAGGCGACGCGCTCAAGGAGATAACCAAAAGCATGTGTGATCCCACCAAAGCCAGTACGGCTACCAACTTGCTGTGCGGTGCGCCACCCATACCGCCTTCGCCCAAGGATGGCGACGAGCGCCTCAACCTGCCGCCGCCGCCACGGGCCGATGATCCGAATCAGCCCACACCGCCGCAACTATCGACCTGCATCGCCGAGTACAACGCAGAAAAGCCGCTGTCGTACGGCTGCCCGCTGGACACGCCTGATCTGGCCTTCAAAGCCGAGATGCGTGAATGCATCGATCTGTTCCTTGCGGGCAAGCGCCTCAAGACTTGGTGCCCGGCCGATACGCCCAAGCGCGCTGCGGCTGAGTCGTCGACGCCAGCGACTTCCTCGAGCGCGGGTTCGCACTGAGCACTGTCGGCCACACGTAGCGGCGGGTCTCAAAAAAACGGAAGCCATCAAAGCGGATCAGGGTCTGGGGTTTCCCCAGAACCTGATCCCTGTTTCGTGATTTTGGCTGGTTTTGCGCCTACTTTCCAGCCGCCTCGATCTCCGCCGCCTTCTGCGCGAGTTCCTTGATCTTGAGCACACGCAATTGCTCAGACTTTTTGAGCCCTTCGCGAGCCTCTTTGATCACTTCGTGGGCCAGATTTTGGCTCGTGTGATGCCGCTTCGCGTCGATGGCGGCATCCAGCCGTTGCTGAGCAGCCTTGATCGCCTTATCGACCCGGTAGAGGGGAGCATGCGGGTTCGTGGTCAGGGGTGGGTCATAGCTTTTCGTCATGGCATTTCTTCGTGATCAGGGCGACACGATAGCCCGGTTGACCCCGCTCCGCTCGTATATCGTCGTTACCCGCCTGGACAAAAATCCAAAAATCGGGGGTCAGCGTTGACGTTCCCGCATGCCCAGCCGACATTTGCTGACAGACGCTCTAGCGGGATGGCTGCACGCTAAAAAGTGCACTCTGAAGCAATAAAAGCGGGCCAACTCAGAGCCCTTTCCGTGTTGAGGGCTAACCACACGTTCTAGGCGGATGTCTGCGCAGCCGCCCAACTCCCGCGCTGGATGTCGGCTTCTGGCGGTAGGCGGACGTTGTGTCTGCACGGCCGGGCTGGCACGCTACCAAGGTCTGCCTCCGACCCAAAACAAACATAACTTGGCTGACCCTTGCGAGGCTGTATCCATGGCAGATAGCTTCAGTTTTCGCCTTCGTACCGCCCAGGACGGGACGCCGGCAGATATCAAGATCTTGGGTGATCATCGTTCAGACGGGTTTCCGGACGTTGGGGTGCTGCTCCGCGAAGCCCTCGTTGCTACCCAGAGTCCACCACCACCCGGCCTGATAGAAGTTGTTCGGACGTCCATGCTGATAGATAGATTCATCAGCTTTTGGACGTATCCAGGAGGTGAATATGAGATTGACGACGATGTTTTTGGCATGTTCGTCACACCGTTGCGCGGAGCCGAAGTTGGCGCTGACATCATGGTTGCTCTCACACGAAGTGGGAAATTTACAGGTTCGTAGTCGCCACGAAGTGGCGCGGGAAGATCCGCTTCCGCCGCGAGCGGTCCCTGTGAAGTTGACGGCCAACTGAGAAGCCCGGGGGGTCAGCTTCCGACCGAGGCTGTGTGAAAACACAATTGTGCGTCTGAGGCTGATCAAGATTTGCTCAAATCGGGGCGCGTAAATGCAATTCTGAAGCTCTGACATTCGGTAAGTTGTCCAGAATTCACGTAGGAGGCACATGCTCGAGGGCAGCTCCGCGTTTTCACACAGCCTGGACCCGAAGCAGACCTCTGGTGGCAGCGATCGATATGCACCTTTGCGCTGGATTGCTGGCAGGACGTGCGTCGGACAGGTTCGGGGAAGGGGTGGCATGGGGGCGTGCTCAGCAAATGCACGAAGATGTATGAGCGGACGTGCGCGTCGGCTAGTTAGGTAGTTAGCCTCAATCCGGAGCGGTTCATGACAGCAACGTTTAGCATTGCCGGTTTGGTAGTTTCACTTGTTGGCCCACTGATCTTGATGCTCGCCCCTCCACGTCAGGCTAGTTGTCGCTCCGTTTGATTTCTTAAATCACAATGGAAGGCGGCAGCGAGCGAGAGTATGAAATGGATCAGGTACACAGCCGAACAGCGGCAATGGGCGATCGCGCAGATGGGTCCCCCATCGAACCGACGGATCCGGGCGTTGGCCTTGTCCTCGGGGATTACCGAAGTGACCTTGCGGACATGGCGGAACGCGGCGCTGATCGAGGGTTCACTGGTGCGTAAGGACAGCGGACAAAGCGAGCGCTGGTCGGGGCCGGAGAAATTCCGGATCGTGCTGGAGAGCGCGCCGATGAACGAGGCGGAGCTCTCGGAGTACTGCCGTCGCAAAGGTTTGCTGCCCGCCCAGATCCAGCAATGGCGCCTGGCGTGCGAGCAGGCCAATGCGCCGACGACCACGGCCCAAGGCGTCGTGAAGCCCGACAGCGGCATGGCACGCCAGCGCATCAAGATGCTGGAGCGCGAGCTGCGACGCAAGGATGCCGCGTTGGCCGAAACCGCTGCCTTACTGGTCTTAAGAAAAAAAGCCGAGGCGATCTGGGGCAAGGACGAGGACGAATGACCTCTCCCTCGGATCGCCGCGAAGCCTTGGGTCTGCTCGATGAGGCGGTCGCCACGGGCGCCCGGCGCGCCCCGGCATGCGCGATGCTGGAGCTGAGCGTACGTACGGTGCAGCGATGGCGGCAAAAGCCCGAAGATGCGCGACCGCAGGCACATCGCCCCGTGCCAAGCCATCAGCTCAGCGAAGCCGAACGTCAGCACCTGCTGGCCGTCGCCAACGAACCGGCCCATGCCCAAATGACACCCCACCAGATCGTGCCGAAACTGGCCGACGAGGGCATCTTCCTGGCCAGTGAGTCGACGTTTTACCGAGTACTCAAAGCGGCCCGACAGACCACGCACCGAGGACGCAGCAAGGCACCGCAACGGCGTGCGCCGACCACGCATCGGGCGACCGGGCCCAACCAGGTCTGGTGCTGGGATATCACCTGGATGCCTAGTACCGTCAAGGGTCGCTACTTTTACTGGTACATGGTCAAGGACATCCACAGCCGCCTGTTGGTGGCCAACGAGGTCCACGAAGCCGAATCCGCCGATCATGCTGGCGACTTGCTCCGGAAAGCCTGTTGGCGCGAGCGCACCGCGGGCCGGCCGCTGGTGCTGCACTCGGACAACGGCTCGGCGATGAAGGGCGCCGTCATGCTTGCCACGCTCTACGAGCTGGGCGTCGCCTCGTCGTTCAGCCGTCCGCGAGTGAGCAACGACAATGCCTATGCCGAAGCGCTGTTCCGCACCGCGAAGTACTGCCCGCTATGGCCGGAGCGGCCCTTCGACACGCTCGATGAAGCGCGTGTCTGGGTCAACCGCTTCGTCGCCTGGTACAACCATGAGCACCGTCACAGCGCACTCAACTACGTCACGCCGAGCCAGCGCCATGGCGGACACGCAGAGCACCTACTCGCCGCGCGTGCCGCGCTCTACGCGAAAGCGCGCCAACGACACCCCGCGCGCTGGGCGCGGCAAACGCGCGACTGGACCCTCGCCCACGACGTCTATCTCAACCCGGAACGCCCACCCCTGAAGAAAGCGGCATAACAGACGACGCGACAACTACCTTGACGCACGCCGTCGCGGCGAAAAAGTCCCGTTTCGATTCGCTCTCGATCCGCGGACGCCTTTCGTTCTGGCTTCTTGCACTCATCGCGCTAGTCCTCGCCATGTATGGCGCTGGGCCGTCATGGCTCAAAGGCCTTGGCGTACAGCCGTTTGGGTGGCTTGACCTTCTCGGGGCTGTGGTCGTGGTGATCGCTTCGCTGGTCGGCGCAATCTGTTTTCAGCTGTTGCAACGCAAACTTGGTATCAGAAACACTGAGGGAGCGAAGCTGCAACAGAAGCTCTACGGCCTTTCCGCACCACACAGGTTCTTGGTGGTTGTCACTGCGGCAGTCGTGGAAGAGGTGCTCTATCGCGGCTACGCCATAGGCATTGGTCAACATGTATGGGGCAGCTTAGTAGTCGCCTCCGCTGTTTCCCTCTTCGTGTTTGTTGTCGTACATTTTTCACACGGCGTATTCCAGCTAATTACCGTGTGCTGGATTGCGTTGCTAATATCGTTACTGTTTGTAATTACGAACAATTTACTCGCTTGCATACTTGCTCATTTCGTTGTCGACGCGCTTGGCGTTCTTGTAATGCCATGGGCCGCGTCCCGCCAACGGGCGCGGAGGGTGTCGCTTGCAGAAGATGGGTGAGGTCTGCTTCCACCCGTAGCAGACATGCCAAGGTGCCCGTGGAAGTGATTGCGGGGCCGACCACACTTAAATACGAAATTCGGAAGGAACAGTAAGCCGTGGACGAAAAGTTACTTGCCTATTACATGGGAAACGCGTTCAGTCATGCTGTTCACGTTCAAACGCTTTTAGCAACGAACGAGCTGATGGTTCCTTACGTAGTCTATTGGCAAGGCGGGCAATCTCGCCCTGTCCCCTATCCCGCCGAGACCCAGCACGAGGCCGTCGAACTGGCGCACGAAGCACGTGAGCGCCCGGCGCCTGGTGTGACGGGATGGGCGTCCGGTCGAGAGGGCTCCTTATTGCAAACGGACGGATCAAAACTGGATGTGCTTCTTGTCGAAGGATGGATACCCGGTCTCATGCCCCCGCTTCAGATGCTCGTTTACTGCCGCAAAGAGCCATTTTGCTTGCTGAAAGGTTTTATGTGGCAACCACATCCGCAAGTACGCAAGGACGTCCAAGCGTTCATGGCAGACTTCAAACTTGGTCTTCAGAGTCACTCGTTCGGTCAGCAGTGCATTGCACTCATCGATCGGGCCGAACCTATCACGCTGGCTTAAGGTCAACTTGCGACCCGAAACGGGCATTTGTAGCGCTTCGCCAGCGGTGGAATCGAGACCTTATTAGGGGATATGTCATGGACGTCAGTCCAACAGAACGCGCGTTTCGCAACGTAGAGGATGAATTGGATGCATTGCTGGCTGCCGGCACGCCCGAGATCGCGGCGATGGGCGTCATGCGCACCGACAGTTCCACGCGAACTTATCACTACAAAGAAAACTATCTACGGTGGGAAATCCAGTTCGAACGACGGTGGCAGAGGGACCTGTTCACTCGTCAGGCCAAGATCATCTTGTCGTACGGGGAACCGATTGATCCTGATGCCGCGCCACGGGTCAGAATATTTCGTCGGGCCGAGAGCTTTAGGCAGGGCCAAGTATCAAGCATCGACGACAAATTCGAGGAATCATGTCCCATTGAGGCTGTTCGCGCTGTGGGCATCGCGGGGATCATCAAGTCGCATCTTTCGGCGGCCGCCGCCTTTCTTGATGTCACCGTATGAAGCATCTAAGTTAGCTCCGCTTCCGACCCACGGCTGACGTTAGGGATAGCGACACGATTAGCACGGACACATAGGCTATTAGGCAAATTATGAATAGCGCGCCAGCAGGGGGCTGGAATTCATGAGCATGACCACTTTCCAGGTTGCGCGACTAGTGCTGATCGGAACAACGCTCCTATCGGCCGTGATTGGAGGCGTTTTTAGTTCCAAAGCAATGAAAGGGACCGGAATCACTCCGGGCCCTAATCCAGATACTTTCGATGGCGAAACGCTGTCTGGGAGTTGTGCGAATATTCGCGGCCAAGATTTCGCGGGAATCTTGAAATTTCAGGTCAGCGACACTGAGCTCATGGTGAGCTCATCATTTCCTCCTCGCTTTGTGACGCTGCTGTCGCTCTCGAAGCTGCACGGGGTATGCAAGCGAAGCCTATTTTTCAAATATGTCTATATGACGTATGACGACGACACATCCTTCAAGATGAGGATATCAAAATCCCTGGCGGACCAGATTCAGACCTATTCGTACGGGCGCTGGCAGTACACCTCAAACGAACAACGCACACCCATAAGTTAGATGCAACCAGGCCTGCGAAAGGTCCGCTTTTGGCCGGAAGCTGCCGATCGTTAGAGGTGCGACAAACCGCGACATTCACTTCCTAACCCTGGCGTCATCGTTACCTATACCGTGGCAACTTGCATCGCCCTTCCCTTCCCAAAAAAAACCCCGCTAATGTGAACTGCACCCCAGAAGTTGGACACCCGTCCAATCTCTGGGGTGTTTTTCATGGCGAAGTACGACGAGCAATTTAAGTTCAAGGTGGCCCGGGAAGGTGCGCAAGGCACCGCCGGATTGAGGGAGA
>Ga0302233_10000444_pt1 | contig 33736 bp, 51 predicted proteins | sample II_Palsa_N3_1_FD_193516 | JGI IMG/M metagenome (GOLD analysis project Ga0302233, IMG submission 193516) | Peat permafrost microbial communities from Stordalen Mire near Abisko, Sweden - II_Palsa_N3_1 | ecosystem: Environmental > Terrestrial > Soil > Palsa > Peat permafrost | place: Sweden... | reverse complement strand
GGTGTTAAACTCTTTTTTTTTTTTTTTTTTTGAACGAAAAATTTTTTTTCGAACGCCCTGACCAAGCCAGTCCAATGAACGAAAGAAGAAAACTCCGAGTAAAATAAGGGGCTACAAGGGGCGCGATTTTCTTTTTTAGTTTTATCAGTAGTCGCCGAGAAGGCCGATTGCCTCTGCGGTTCTGAGGCGGACCTTTTCGTCGTCGTCCTTTATGAGTTGGGCGAGTGCTGTGCAGACATGGTCGACGTTGAGGGATCGCTGCATCTCCTTGGGGATCTGTCCAAGCAGGAAGCCTATGATGACATACAGTCAGTAATGTCCTATAATGTGCGCTGTTTTTTTTTGTCCTTACCAAGGAACATGGCCGCATTGGCGCGGTTCTCGGGCCAGGTCGACTTGAAAAAGTTGACAGCCTCCATCAAGTACGAGTTGACTTGCTTGCCATAGTACTGGATCATGCGCTTGCACAGGGCGTGCAGGAACTCGCCATAGAGAAGGTTCTTGTCCTCCGAGAGCGACTGCAAGAGGTCGTTGATGTCGCTTGCTTGCAGCAGGGGCCCCAGCTTTTTGAGCGTAGTCTTGGTGGCCTGCATACACACACACACAAAAAAAATTCATTTCTTCCATTCTGAAATTTTTTTTTTTTTGGGGGGGGGGAATAAAAAGTTTGTACCTTGCGGACTTCAGGATTGCTCTCGTTTAGGTGCAAAATAAAGGTGACCATGTTGGTCTGGATCTGCTCGTAAAACATGACCTTGTTGGGTCCCTCGCCAAAGCGGCTGAGTGCGCCAAAAAGGACGATGGCGCTTGCGCGGATCTCGTTGTTTTGCTGTAAAAGAAGAAAACGTCAACTGATCCGTTCCCCTTGCATATACTCCAATGTACCGTCTCAAAGTACCCCCGAAGTTTGAGGCAGATGTTGACGAGCATGCCCACGACACTGTTGGGGTCGACGACAGCCATGATCTTGGACAGACCGTCCAGTGCTGCGCGGGTCATCTCGGGGGCCGCGGTGGCGTCCTCCATGCCGTTCATGAGGGCAGTGAGGATTGTGGTGCAGTACTTGTTGACCTCGGCCTCGCTCGTCTCGGACACGTTGGCCAGGCCCTCGAGCACAACCAGCTTCATCGTGTGCACGGGGTCGCCAATGCGGAAGATGAGCGGGTTGATCATGAGTGCCAAAAGATCCGACTGATCTTTGCAGTGACGGATAAACTCGGCAAAGAGGGCCGCCACGGTGATGCGCTGGGACTCAAAGTTGGTGTTGATGTACGTCGAGAGGAACACGACCAGGTCCTTCATCTGCTCGACATAGTTTTCAAAGAGGACGGCAGCAAGGCTCATGAGCGCGGTGTGGTAGCCGGCCTTGTTGAAGAGCTCCTCGTTCTTGTCCTTGTTGAAAAACGCGAGGACCTCCTCGTCCTTGATGCACGTGAGCAGGCTCTTGAACGTCTGGATGGCATCCCTGATCGCGAATTGCTTTTGTTTAGAACCAAAAAAGAAAGAAAAAAAAAAAGAGAGATCGACGTACTTGTTGGTCTCACGGCCCTCGGCGTTGCCCTTTTCGATGGCGTTGGTGACACCGATGCGAAGGAGCAAGACACCAAACATGGTCGGGAGGACGTTGCGAACGACCTCCTCCATCTCGGGCACCTGGAACATTTCACCGAGTGAGCAAGTGAGCGCCATGGTGATCTTGGTCGCCTCCTTGGTGTACTCCTTCTTGGACTTGGGCTTCTCGATGTAGGGCTGCGAGGTTGCGAGCAGATCCATGTAGTGCTTGGTGATGAGCGGGCCGATCTTGGCATCGGCAGCAAGGGTCTTGAGGGCCTTGACGGCTTGCTCGTCGTGGGGCAGCGGGAAGCGCAAAAACTCGTCCGCAACGAGGATGAGGTGGTGACCGGTGAGCGTGCGCAGCGAGTGGAGGGCGCCGTTCTGGGTCTGCTCGTTGGTGATGCCCTTGAGCGCCGAGTGGATTCCGAGGACAATCTCCGAAACCTGGAAGAGAGAAAGAAAGAAAAATAAATAGTTTTTCAGTGACAGACAGCCTTTGATAAAACAACGCACCTCCTTGGTAAGCTCAGCACCGCGCTGGCGAAGGATGCCGTTGAGGACGATGCACGTGCCACTGGCGCCAGAGACCTCCTTGTCGGCGAGGCCCTGAAGGAGGACCTGGACGAACGGGAAGAGCTCGTTTCCGGTAATCTAACGAGAGGTTAATAAAAAGCAATACAAAAGAGAAAAAAAAAAAAATACCTCTGGCGCAAGCGAACGGCTGAGGTCGTGGACAACACCAAACTGAGCGTTCGAGTCGGTGACGATGATGCGCTCGCCGATCACGGCCATCTTTTGCGCGAGGGACTCGGACACGGTCGCAAGCATGCCCTTGACGACAAAGAGCTGGCTGACGCACGACACAGCGAGGGCGCGGATGTTCTCCTGCGAGTCAGTGCAGCGTGGGATGATGGTGGCAACCCACTTCATCAGGTCAATGTTGTCAATGTTTTTCTATTGAGGCGATCGGCAGATGTTAACGTTTTTTTGTTTTTTTTTCCATAAACGGTGCAACTTGCCTCCTTTTCGGCTTCTTCGGAACCGGCAATGTCAATGTAGCACTGGAGGATGATGCTGATGAGGTTGAGCGCACGGAGACGCTTGACGGGATCGGTGTCGCCAAGGTACGGCGTGTAGTACTTGAGGAATCGGTCGAGGACGGCGCTAGTGCACTTCTTCTCGAAGAGCGCTTGGGCAATCTGCTCAACACCGCCAATCATCGTGTCGGCAGTACTGGCCTCGGCCACGGGCAGGCGCATGATGACACCGATGACTTTGGTGAACAGGTCAGACTCTTCGTCGACGGGGAGAACAGGGTTGAGTTGTCTGCATTGACATTTAGCTCCAAAAAAAAAAAAAGAGAGGTTATTATGAATTATACGTAAGAGTGGCGGCAGCATTGACCGATCCAGTGAGAACCTCGTTCGAGTACTCGCCCTTGGCGTTGGTCGTCACAAACTTGATCATGGCCTGCAGCAGGTCCTTGCGCTTTGAGCTTTGGTAGTCGGTCTGAAGATGGGACGGGTGCATGGTCTTGCCGAGCAGATCGACACTCTTGATGATGCACTCCTGAGAAAAAGCAAAACAACATGAGAAAAAAAATAAAATTACAATAGCTACTTGATACCTTGACAAGGGCAGACTTGGCACTCGCGAAAAAGGGAAGGATGTTGTTCAGGATGGTGACCTCGATACGCGACTTGACGAGGGCGACGTCAGCCTTGCTGGCAGCCTGACCGTAGCAGAGCATGACTGTGCACTTGATCTTGTCGACGTCGGCATCAGACTTGTCCGAGAAGCCAAAGAAACCAGACGACTTTTTCTTCATGTCGTTGTTGATGACCGTGCCAAGTTTGTCCAGGACAATGTCCAGGTTGGTCAGGGCACACGCGCCGTAGCCAGCAGCACAGCCATCACGGTCGTCGGCGACATTGTGGTCGACAGTGTTGAACATGAGGTCCAGCTTGTCACGGACAAACGCCTTCTTCTGCGATTTTTGCAGCACGACACCGAGACACTTGAACAGCATCGACTATTTTTTTTATTTTTTGAATAAGAGATATAATAATCCGTGAACAAGAGTAAACCTTTTGCTGGGGGTACGCGACGTAGAGCTGGAACTGCTTGCACATCTCCTCGCCCAGCTGGGTGTTCCACTCGTCGTCGTTGATCTCGTCAATCGTCTTGGCTAGGAGCTTGATGATCAAGTCCTCCCACTTGTGCTGGACCCAGAGTGCGGGATCAGCAGACTTGTCTGAAAAACATTTTCTTTCCATTAACAAATAATACGTCTATCAGTTGTATATATACCCTTGAGGTAGGTGGCAAGCTTGGGGACGACATCGTCCCACAGATCCGAGATGGAAGGGTGGAGGACGGGGCCCATGGCCTTGAAAAAGTTGAGGATGTTCTCGCCGAGCTGGGGGCGCTCGTTGGGACGGCTCAGGACGACCTAGTACCGAAAACAAAAAACAAAAAACAAGAAAAGATGACTTTTTATTTCATTTTAAAGGCAGCCTCCTACCAAGAGACGGCTGATAATGGCTTGCGGCTTGGGCAGGTTGACGAGACGGTCAAAGTCAATCATGTACTCGGTGTCCTCGCTGGCACGCTTCTTTGCGGCAATGTACGCCAGGCTCTTTGCGACGACCGAGAGGGCGTCCGTGTAGAGGATGGGCACGATCATCTCCAGGAGATAGGGCCACAAAACCTTTTCGACGTTGGGCAGGGTCGTGGTGAGCAAGTTGAGGACATTGTCGCACATGGTCTTGAGGGCGGTGGGCGAGACTGCGTCAATGTCCTTCTTGGGGAGCTGTAACGCATTGACGATTAGCAACAAATAAGACAGCAAACAAAACCTTGTTGAAGGCCTCCTCCTCGCCTTTGGTAGGCGAGCATTGGCGAATGATAAACTCGACGAGGAGGTCGCCGCCCTCGAGACCGAGGTAGTCGCGCGAGGCGAGCGTAATAACGACCTGGGCAAATGCCTTGCGAACCTTGAGATTGGTCTCGGGCAGGAGCGGGCGAAGACCCGAGATGATCATCTCCTTCTTGTCGTCGAGGTTGCTCTGGGACGAGTTGACAATGTGCTTGATGATGTTGAGCGTGCCAATGCGCACCTTCTCCTCCTTGCTCTCAAAGCGCGCGAGCAGGAACGACACAACGTTGTCCGAAAAAGTCTTGCCTGCAAAGCAGGGAGGCGTGGTTAGTTTTCTTTGACCGAGAGCTGGAGAGGAGTGTTTTACAGAGGATCTCAAAGCATCGCAAAAGCTCGGTGTAGTTTTTAAAGTTGGCGGGGTCCTGGTCAGGTCCGACGCATACGAGCTGGTAGAGTGTCTGGAGGACGATCAAGAGGAGGGGCTCGAGCACGCGGTTCTTGTCTTGGACAGCAACGTCGAGGACGAGCCCAAGGCCCTGGGTGATGGCCAGCAGCTTCTTCTCCTTCTTGTACATGCCGAGGATGTTGGTGATGATCTTGGGCAGCTGGGCCTCAAACTGGTCACGGGCCATCGTCTCGGCCATGAAGCCGATCGCAGTCATGATCACGAGGCGAAGCTACGTCAAAGGCACATCATCAGAGGCGATCTCTTTGCAACCGTCTGTACCGAAGATTCGCCACGCTGGAGCCAGTTGTCAACCATGATCTGGTAGGCGGTGAAGACCTCGCCGGCAAACGTGTACTGGTTGATGCCAGCGGCGGCGATCTGCTCTGGCTTGGCGTTGGCCAGGAAGAAGATGACTCCCTCGCAGAAGCGCCCGATGACTGCCAGTGTACAGTTTTATTTTCTTTGTTGCAAAGGTATTCCTTTACCAAAAGAGAAGACCCAGCGAATGTTGTCGTGCTTGATCAGGTTGAGCAAGGCAACAAGACGGCCAAAGACCTCCTTGAGATGGGGCACGACAGCGACAGCTAAATTTAAGAATGGATGAGAGGCTAGTTTGTCAACGAGGGGTCGCTTGTAGAGTACGGTCAGCAACGGCGAGATCACCGAGGGTCTTGATGACAAAGTAGTGTGGGATCTCTCCGGGCGTCATGCGCTTGAGCACCCAGTCCATCACGGCCGCACCGTGCGCAATGCCGAGGGACACGAGCAGGTCGGCAGCGGCCGTCTGCCATTCTGCCTTGATCTCCTTGGACTCGGTCATCTCTGCAAACGCGACGTTGATGGCGACGTGGGCCAGGTTCTTGGAGATCTTTGGTCGGTTGTCGTCGACAATGGTCTTGACGATCTTGAGCACGAGGATGCGGTGCGAGTTGGACGCCTAGTCACCCCCCCCATAAAAAAACAAACAAGTGGGTTTTGGCAGTGTGCCATTCATTGGGCAGTCAGTACCTTGGTGTCGGTCTGGAGAAAGTTGATGGCCGAGCTCACGACCAGCTCGGTGTGCTGGTCGCCAATGTCCTTGAGCGACTTGGTCACCGCATCGATCACGCTCTCCTTGCTGTCCTTGAGCGTCTGCAGGAGCGTGCCGACGAGCCCTGGTTCATGTTATCAGCCACTGCAGCCACAAGAAATAGAAATAAAAGTCACCGTCGACTTGGCCGCCGACCTTGGCAATGGTCACGGCCGGCTCCTTGGGTTCTTCCTTCTTACCGCCGAAGAATGACATGCTCCTCCTACTATCGGTCGTGTTGGGGTGGGTGGAAAGAGGAGGGATGAGGTCAGGTGCCGGCACACAAAAGACGCGTTTCCAAGCAAAAAAAAAAAAAAAAGAAAGGGTGCTGGCCAGCACAAACCGGGGCAAAAACCAAAAAAAACAAAATAAAGGGGAGCAGGGTAAAGGGGGAGGTGCTGCGAGCCAAGCCCTCGCGGCGACAGATCTCGCCGAGCTTGGCAAGTGGAACAGAGAGGAAACCTCGGCCCGATGAGAACGACATTTTAAACAAGTGCGCAGCCCAGCCTTAAAGGTTTTTCCCCGCACGATGAAGCAGTCGACGACCACACGCCTGCTTTACGCGCTGGGCTTTGTCATCCTGACGATCCTGGCGAGCTTCTGCATGGCGTACGATGTTTCTTCCCTGATTATGGCATTGGGCTAAGCGGATTTGCTTGAAAAGGGACTTTGCGCAAGAGACACTGCAAACACTGATCATTGGCGACAATGTGTGTGGCTCCAGGCCCCCGAGCGAGTGCGACTCGATGTACGGCTATCTCGGTGTTATGCGGCTGACGTTTGCGCTGGCGGTGTACCATCTTGCCTTGGTGCGCACGCTTGAACGCTGCAGTTTATTTAAGGTCTATAAACAGATGCTATTGACGTTTGGCGTGACATCGTCGCGGCACTCGCGCGCAAAGCTGCACACGTCCCAGTGGGGGCTCAAGTTTATCCTGCTTGTGATCATCGTGTTCTCGGTCTGGTGGCTGCCCAACGACTTTTACCTGGGCTACAGCTACTTTGCGCTGTCGTTTGCGTTTGTCTTTGCGATCGCGCAGTTCTTCATGCTCGTGAGCTTTGCAGACTCGATCAACGCTCACTTGGTCGGCTTGTTTGAAGGTGAGCTGCACAATAAATGTGCGTTTTTTAAATAAAATAAAAAAAATTGAGCATAGATACCGAGGACGTAAAGCACATGCTGCGTTTGATCTCACTCACAGTCATCTTTGGAGCCCTCACCCTCACCCTCATTGTCCTGCTGTACCTGTTCTACAGCGGCGCGGGCTGTGGCGTCAACATCTTCATGACGACGTTCACCCTCGTCTTTATCCTCATCCCGTCGGCCCTCTCGGTCACTAGTTTTGTGCAAGAGCGAAAGACCAACGTGAGTTTTCTTATAATTTTTATTTTAAATTAAACTAGCGAATGTGCTGGCGGCGGGGGGGTCAGATCGGCCTTTTTCAATCGCTCGTGGTCGGGTGTTACGCCAGCTATTTGACGTGGATCGCCATCTCGGGCTACTCGGTCGACACCTGCAACGAGTTCCAGAATGAGCATGCCGCAAACCTCATCGCGCTCATCCCCGGCTCGATATTTTTGGGTATCGCCCTGTGCTACTGGACCTTTGCCTCTGTGACCGGCAACGACGAGTACTCTGCCCTGCTGGAGCCATCCGCTGGGGGTGCTGCTCCGTCCGCAAACACAACCGTCAACAGCGAGGCTGCGGCCGTCGTCGTGGACGACGACAACGATGACGAGATCGCGGGCGCCCTCTACATCTACTCGCGCTTCCACTTTGTCATGGCTGCAGCGGCCGTCTACCTTTCCATGATCATCACAAACTGGGAGATCCTCGAGAGGTACCCGACCCCAAGCGACGGCGCGCCCACGCTGGTCGCTCCGCCCATCTACCAGCTCTCGGCAGGTCTCCCGGCACTGTGGCTCAAGTGGTCTGCCGGCGCCATCTCCCTCCTGCTCTACACGTTCAGTCTGGTTGCACCCATCTTCTTCCCCGATCGTGACTTCAACTAATGTATTCCTGCTTTTTTGTACACTGGCTACAATTTTTCGTACGAAAGCACTAGACCACACGATGTGCACGTCTTTGACCATGTTCCGCTTGCGCGCTCGGTCTCCTCCTCGGGCCCGTACGTGTGCTCGTGCGCGACGAGCTTCTGGTTGATGCGCTCGGTCGCCTTTGCGCGCTTCCTGAGGTCGGTCATGTGAGTCTTGAAAAGGTTTGTCTGCTTGGCCGACTTGCGCGTGGCCGACTTGTCCTGCTTGGCCATAAAGGCCTCGTTCAGTTTGTCCTCGCTGCCCCACTTTGCGATCGCATAGTCGTACACTTGCTTGTATAGGAACAGGTTCATGTCGTTCCAGTTGGAGTTGTGCGGGTTGGGCTTGGAGATCGACGGCAGTTTGCTCACCTCGCTGTCGGTCACGAGAAAATCCTCCTTGGCCACGGTCTTGGTCACGAGCGAGTACATCTCCTCGGCCGTGCGGCACGTCCCACACACGCGCACCTTGAACCAGCGATAGTAATCGCCATCCGTCTCAAACGACCCGCAGTTTTCGCACGGCGGGTTGGCCTCTAGTGGCAGCTCCATCGCTTTGGAACAGGACGGTTCGTTCGTTAGCCAACGACGGACGCAGACACGTTCAATCGTGAACCGAGAAACGTACACTGCTCTTCGATGACTGTTCGCTCGGGTAGCGCGCTCTTCTTGTGACGCCGCCGCCGCCGCTGCTCACCGCTCAGCAACCCATCGGCCAGCGTCCCCGTCATCGCCCGATTGCTGCCATACTGACTGCTATTGCTGGAAACATCGCCACTGAAGAACCCGCCGCGCGTGTCTTTCAGCTCGCTCAATCGAAAGTCGACGTAGCGCGCCTCGGCCGATGTCGTTGCTGGTGCTGCGGCTACCGGTGCTGCGGGCGGCGCTGTGGAGGACGCCGCGGCGGCTGCCGAGCGTTGTGCACGTCGTTCGCGAGCAGCCTGCCGTTGCAGCTCGAGTTGGCGCAACTGCTCAGCCGACATTCGTTGTTCTGCACAGGAAAAATAAAAAAAACAAATAAACCAAGCCACGGAGAGGGAACGCAACGTCAGACGGCGGCGGCATAGCTGCTCAACAAACTGGCTGACTGATTGGCCGTCTGGCCACTTAGCCAGTTTACAGATCAAGTTCGTTCAGTCCGGGAGAAACATTTTTAGGACCTGTTCACTGCTGTACTGCCTAAATCTCCAGGTCGTCCAGCTGTTTGCTGATCGAACTGGTGTCGTCGTCGTCGTCGTGGTGGATCACAGCCTTTGTGCTGGAAAGATCGTTGGGTGTGTTGGAAAACTTGGCACGGAGGCGGGGCGACGTTGCGGCGGACTGAGGCCGGGGAATCTTGTTGATGATGTCGACCTGGAGCGGCGCAAACTGGTCGCCGAAAGCTCTTCGCAAAGAAAGTGCTCGGGCCTTTATTATAAACATGTATTAAATTTATTTGTTTTTTTAAAAAAAAAGTTGTAACAAAACGTACCCTAACATATTCGAGACCCATTGTCTTCCAATCGAGCAGATCGCTGAGACGTTCGGTGCGGTTGCGCAGGTTGATGCGCTGGCGACGGCTCTTGTTGGTAAAGGCAAACATGTAGTCTGTGAGCTGTTCGATCGACTCGTGGGGTGCCTTCATCCTGCGGTCGACCACGTACAGCCCATAGTCGTTGGGATTCTCGACCTTCTCCTCGATGAAGCAGCCAAAGCCGGCAAGGTTGGTTGTGATCGAGGGCACGCCCATGACCGTGCACTCGGCCGGGGTGTAGCCCCACGGCTCGTAGTACGATGGGAAGACACCCAAATGGCAGCCGCGCACAAAGTCCTCATAGTCAATGCCAAAGAGGGGGTTGGTGTTGCTCAAAAACTCTGGGTGGAAGATGATCTTGACCTACGGCACCACACACACACACACACACACACACAAAAAAGAATTAAAGACAAAATTATTTTGGCTAGTTTTTTTTTTTGCGTACCCGATCCTCCTTGCGGTTGCAAAGATTGATGCGGCGCAAGTGGGTGATGATGGGGTCGTTCTCGTCATCCACCATGTTGTGTGTGACCACAGGAGGCAGGTTGTCTCGCTTCATCGCGAAAATGCGGCGCTTGAGCAGGACGAGCTCTGCCTCGCCCAGCAACTTTGACGAATCGGGCATCCTGCCTCTGTAAACCACACAACAACAACGACGAAAAATAAGACGAGTGCAGGGGTAAATAGGTTGTATACCGAGAGGCGTCCTCAAAAATGCGCTTGCCAATCGCGTTCTGGATGTCCTCGACTGTCTCGCGCAGCTGCTTGGTCACAGCCTGGCCCTTGAGAGCATCCACGTTAAAGTTGCGGGCGGGGGCGGGCGTGATAAAGAACGCGATCACGGTCGTGCTCGAGTTGATCGCCTTGAGGCGGTCGTTGAGTCCTACAATTTTCCACTTGCTTTTACAGATCAAGGGAAAAAAAAAAACATACGGGACAAACTCTCCAAAAACATGTCGATGCCCTTGTTGCGGTACTCGTAGCGGCCGGCTGTGAAAAAGTATAATGTGTTGTCGAGGTCGAAATCGAGGTGTCCGTAAAAGTGGCCGCGCACAAAGTCGTGGATCTTTTCCTTGTTGAGTGCGTGCAGATTTTGAAACTCGTGCAAGGCCCTGTTTTTTCCAAACAGAAGTTACTATCCTTTTTTCGGGGGTCCCTGTGTAACGTACGCAAACTTGATCACGTTGAGGCCGTTGGGGAGGACGCCGTCCGGTCGCCGTTTGAGGAGGTGCTCGGCCTCAAAGGCGGTGATGTGGGAGACGGTAGTAAACACATCGGCGCTGTGGGCGCTGGCACGCTCGAGGCAGTAGCGATGGTAGATCTGCCGCTTGCCGGCCTCAAAGTCGCAGTCAAACATGTCGAGATTGTTGTAAAAGTCGACGTTGCCGGCGCAGAGGTAGCGTCCGAGGAGTGTCGCGTGGGTGGTAAAGATCGTGGCCAAGCGGAATGCGCGCAGCTTGACCAGGACGAGGCCGACGCCCACGAGCCATTCGTGAAAGTGGGCGATGACGGTGGCGCTCTGTGTGGCGTGGAGGTACTCGCCAAAGAACCAGGCCACGAGGTAGCCAAAGACGATGGCATCGTTCATCTCCTTGTCCTCGGCGGGCGATGGGATCTTGGCCACGTTCCACAGATCGCTCTTCCATTCGTTGAGCCGATGCCACGCCGAGCCCAGGTCAAACAGCAGCACCTTGGGGTAGCCCTCGATGAGCCAGCGACCGTAGACGACCTACGGTCAGCACCAGTGTCAGCAACAAACAAAACACGCAACGAGTACCTTGATGCCCTGGGAGGTCATTGCGTCGATCGCCTGGCGCATCGACTCGGTCGACGGCTCCTGCACTTCCACCTCGAGCTGCGCAGAGCTCGACAGTGGGCCGAGCACGCAGTAGCGGTCGCCGTACTCCTCCACCGTCACGCTCGCCTTAGTTTTGAGCACAGTGTAAATGCCACCGACCTTGTTGGCCGCCTCCCACGCCACTAAAGGGCAAGCACATATACATGAGAGGGCAGTGTGGGGTGCTATGCGACCTCCTCACCCTCAAAAAGCTGCGGCTTCTTGCTGCTGCTGCCGTTGGCGGACTTGAGCATGGACGGACCTGTGTTGTGTGGGAAAAAAGGGGCGATCAGCACGATCAGTCATTTTTTGCGCGAGCGCTCGTATTTAACGCCGAGTGTGCCTCTGTGTGTCCTGTGCTGGGACGGGGGAAGAGAGAGCGAAAGTGGGCAAGCAGGAGAAAACAGAGAAACCAGCGCAAAACAAAGAACAACAGAGGAAAACGCGCACTCCATTTTCAGTGTTCGGGTCCCTGATGAACGGACGTTGATTCAAACAGGCACGCCGTCCGTGGCTCTGCTCTTCTCCTTCTCTCTCGCTGTCGCTCGCTCGTTTGTCCGTGCCGTGTGAAAACCGAGCACCTACGAGCTTCTGAGCAATGTGGACAAGAGAGGTGAGGTGGTTCTGACTGCTCCACGTTTTTTTTTTTTCCCCCTGCAGCGTTGCGTCTCGTGTCGTCTGTCCTCTTTGTAAACACAACAATGGTACGGACGTGCTCTGACGTCGTAGTTTGGTGCTAACGTAATGCGTATCAGCCGTCGTCTCCTCAAATCAAGGCCAAGAACGACCAGTTCCAGAAGAACATCACCAAGCCCAAAGGCTCTGCAGTATGTGTCAACAATGTGCCGCTCGTGTTGCTGTGCTTATCCCCCTTCCCCCCCTCGTTCCGACCGAAAACAATAGTCAAAGAAGGAGGACACCAAGTCGTTCAACGGAATGCCCCAATGGCTCGTTATCGGCATGATCATCGTCGTCACCGGCTCAGGTACGTGTGGCTTCTTCGTCTATCTCTCGACTAAACGCACAAACACCCACCCACGTGCAGCCATCGCCCAGTTCTACCAATCGCTCTACGCTTACTGAACACCGTGACTTGACAGAGGAGGCCCGCCAAAACAAAAAAAAAATAGTCCCATTATGTACGCCAGCCATATTTCACAAACACACAACACAGTCAAATCACGGGGAGGGGAGGGAAGGGAAGAGAGAGGGAGGGAGACAGAGGTTGTGAGATTACTCCTTGGCATCACCGATGCCATCGTTGTAGATGCCAAAGACGGCCTCAGCCTCGGGCAGACAGGGTGAGTCAAAGATCTTGCAGATGCGCGTCTCGCCGCGACCCTTGCGGAAGTAGAGGCGGGTGGTGGAGGCGTGGGCCATGATGTGGCCACCGATGGGTTTCTTGGGGTCGGCGTTGAACATGGACTGGGCGCCATCAACCTGCGCTACGACCTGGTTTGTCACGACGACGGCGACACCAAACTGCAAAATAATTTTTTCAATTGCATGTTGAAAAAAGAGTTCCTTTTTTGGTTTGTCCTACCTCGTCGGCAAGGCGCAAGAGGTTGCGGAGGAAGCGGGCGAGATGCATCTGACGAGCCGCGAGTTCGCCACGGCCGTTGTAGTCGGTACGGTAGAGGGACGTGGCGCTGTCGACAACGAGCAGCGAGTACCGCGACTCGGCCATCATCGCCGACGCCTGGATGAGCAGAGCCGTCTGGTGGTCGGTGTTGTAGGCACGCGCGTAGGCGACGTTGTCGAGGACCTCGGGCCCGTTGAGGCCGTATCTATCAAAGCGCAAATTAATCCAAATATTACTAAAAAAAATAAATAGTATCCTACCGCTGGGCGACAGCAAGCAGACGCTCGGGACGGAACGTGCCCTCGGTGTCGATGTAGAGGCACTTGCCTTCGCCTCCGCCCTGTTCGGCGGGGAGCTGGCATGTGACGGCGAGTGTGTGGCAGAGCTGTGTCTTGCCCGTGCGGAACTCGCCAAAGATCTCGGTGATGGCACCAGTCTCGAAGCCGCCTACAGTTTTTTTTTTTTTTGGATTAATTAATTGAACAGAGAGCGGGGCGGATAGAATCCTACCGCCAAGCAGCTTGTCCAGCTCCTTCGAACCGGTGGTGACGTAGATGATCTCGGATCGGCGCTGGTGGAACTCGGTGGCCGTTGTGAATCCCATGGGGACGAGTTTGGACGCTGTTAATTAGAGGGAGACGCTCAACAACCAAGCCAAACAAAGGCAGCGGTGTGTGTGTGTGTGTGTGTGTGTGTTGTTCTTACCTTCGGCGAGAATCTTGTCGCACTTGGCCTCGCTGATGCCCTTGATCGCCAGCAGGGCCTTTTTGGGGGTGTAGGCGACAGACTCGACGGTGTGGAAGCCGGCCTCGGCGAGCTTCTTGACGTCGGTGGCAGCAATGCCGTTAGCCTGCGTTGTCGTTCGAAGTGAAATTAGTGGGACGCGGAGGAGGATTAGAGTTGCGCACCTCGAGGCGTGTAACGGGAAGCGGGCCAAACTCGCCTTCCTCGGCTGCGACGTGCTCTTCTTGCTCCATTTGGGTGGGGTGGGGGAGTTTCCGGTTTCCTGCGGCGGTGAGGAGGGCGGGGGGTAAGCGCTGGAAGAGGAGGGAGAGGAGGACAAATAAAAATACAAAAAAAAGCGCAACTGCGTTTCGTTTTATAAAATCAAAAAAATTGGCGCGAACGCAAATGTTGCGCTACTGCTCCAATTTGTTTGAACCGTTTCCTCCTCTCTGGACTAGGCAAATCAGCCACAGGCAACACGATGGCGCCACGTGCGGTGGGTTTCAGCTTGGGGAAAGTCAAAGAAAGTGGATGCAAATTCGTCTGGCCAATCAGTGGAGAGAACACGTTGCACCAATGAGAAAAATTCAGTTTTTTATAATTTATTCACGCCAAAAAACCAAAAAAAACCAAAAACCAAAAAACCGTTGCTCTGCACATTCGTCCCAGCCAAATGCTCGACGCGGTCGTATTCGAGGAGATGCTGGAAGCAGTCCGCGGCTCGCATATTGACGAGGTCGCGTCGCCTTACGGTAACGCAATGTGCAAGAAACGTGTGGCTCGTTTCCTAAACAAACGTGCCACGTCAGACACGACGCGCGTTGCGGTCGAGCCGAGCATCCTCGTGTTTTCGGGTGGAACAGCCATGAACCAGATGTGCCGCTCGCTGCAGACGATAACGGACGACATCGCTTATGTCATGCCAATCACAGGTACCCAATGGATGGCGCACGTTGTTTTTTTCTGATGGACGGAGGCGTCGAACAGACAACGGAGGAAGCACGTCCGAGATCGTGCGCGTGCTAGGAGGGCCGGCGATCGGCGACATCCGGTCTCGTTTGGTAAGCACACACACACACACACACACAAAAAGAGGAAGGATTACAATACGTGACAAAAGGTCCGCTTGGCCGACGACAGCACGCGCGAATCAAGGGCGGTCGCAGAGCTGCTGCAGTACCGTCTGCCGTCCTCGGGCGACGAGCTGGCCATCAAGGCAGAGTGGATGCAGCTGGTGGAAGGGTCGCATCGACTGTGGAACGGCATCTCCGAGCAATACAAGGACACAATTCGCGGTAACCAAAAAAAAAGGAAGGAAGAGGGGGATCATTGCATTCATTTCCTTTCCCGCTTCCGACCACGTAGCTTTTCTGGTCAACTTCAACACACAAATCCTCATCCGCGCAAGCAGAGAATTCAACTTTTATAACGGCAGCGTCGGGAATTTCTTCTTTACGGGCGCCCGACTATTCTTTGGCTCGCTTGAGGCGGCCATTTTCCTGTTTTCGGGCATTGCGCGTATCCCGCCCAAGACCGAGGTTATCCCCATAGTCAAGCTCACGTTTGAGGGCAACACCATTGGCGCCGTCCTGAAGAATGGTACACCTGGATTATGGAGCTGGAGCTGCTAACGGCCCTCGTGGAAACAGGGGACGTGATCATCGGCCAGCACGAGATTTCTCACCCTGCCGCTCCACTTGCCCCGCCATCGTCATCGATAGAGCATCAGCTGTCGAAATACAAGCGCTTCTCGTCCGTCAACAACAACATCATTGTCAACAAACAGGCGGGGGATATGCTGCCCTCGCCAATTTCAAAGATTTTTTACGTCAACCGCGACGGACACGAAGTCCAGCCAGTGCTCAACAAGCGCGTTCTCGAAACCCTGCAGCGCAAGCGCACAATCATCTACTCGTGCGGCTCGCTCTACACGAGCATCATTCCAACGCTCATCGTCGACTTCATTGGCACCGCCATTGCCATGCGTGAGCGTGCAGTGAAGATCCTCCTCTTGAACGGGTATCCCGATCGCGAGACCGCAGGCATGACCGCCGCCGATTTTGTCACAGCTATCACCAAGGCACTTCTAAGAATTTTTTGTACAAGTGAAACTAAAAAAAAATTTTTTTTTGGTTTGTCACAGGCGCTCAATAGCTCTCACATTGATCCACAAAGAGATCCCAAGCAGCTGCCCGCCAAGACCTTTATTGACCATGTCGTCTACGTGAGGTGAACATCAATAGAACAAAAGCCAATCGCAAACTAAAGTTGGTTTCTGTGCAGGGGAGGCCAGATCCCGATCGAGCAGAGCAAGTTTGAAGAGTGGGGGATCATGCTGCACGAGTGCCAGGTGGACGCGTCCAGCCAAGATTCAAAGACGCCTCTGTTTGACGAGAAGGACCTGATCCGGATATTGCGGACGCTAGTCATATGAGTTCCTCCCGTCTCGTATTATGCTTACAATTTTTTTTTTATTGATCGTGTGTACAAGACCACATTCAAAACTCAAGATCACTCGCTCAGGTAGTGGATGAAGGGACTCACGGGCAGGATAATGACGTATAACAGGCTGCAGACGAGGTAAAAGTACCACGGCACCGTCACAACGGCAAAGATCACTGCGCCCACAAAGGCAACCTTGAACAGGAGCGAGAAGATTGACCGTGACTTGAGGTGGGACTCCTTGCGGGGGTTTCGCATGAGCATCTTGGACGAGAGCGTGGGCAGGGTGCTGACCATGAGGCCGCCGACGGTGAGCATGGTCGCGACGACGGTCAGGTGCGGGTCCGGCAGGTACGCACCGTACTGGAACGAGAAGACCATGGGCGTGAGTGCGAGCGCGCCGGCCATGGGTGCGGGAACGCCCTGGAAAAACTTCTTCTTGGTGATGTAGTCATTGATGAGCTTCATGCCCCTGCGCGACGCGCTCGACTTGGACACGCGATTGACGACCGAGCGGCCAATGCGTTTGTGCAGCGAGTCCTTCTTGGCAACGGGCACGGGCACGGGTTCCTCCTCCTTTGCCGCGGCAGCATCCGCGTCGTCGTCGTCAACAGCGTCCTCGCCAATCTCTCCCGACTTGACGGCCTCGACAATGGCCTTGGGCGCGTTGGCGTCGGTCAGGTTGAATCGCGCCAAGCGGAACGCGCAGCAGCACACAAACACGAGGCACGACAGCCACACGACCTCGTCGGGGACAGACGTCTTTGCTCCCTCTGGTGTCGTATATCTTAGCCTGGGACAAAACGGGTGTGAGAAAACAACGACAGCCAGCCAGCCAGCGAGGGCGTACCAAGTGTACACAACCAAACAGGGGGCAACACCAAAGTCGACCAGATCGCACAGCGAGTCGAGCTCTGCGCCCATCTCGGTCACGGCTGCGAGGACCAAAGCAGCAGCATTAGGAAGAGAGACAGACCCTTACAACGCGCCATACCATTCAGCAGACGCGCCACATGCCCGTCCAGCCCGTCAAACAGTGCGGCCAGGCACAGGAACAGTACAGCCAAGTCGAACGATCCCAGCGTTGCTGACCATTTCGTCATCCCACCAAAGCTCAGTTAGTATTCCCGGGGAGAAGGAGGAAACACGGAGGCATACCAGCACGCACGGCCGACACGCCGCACGACAGCGCCGACAGCGTCACGGCCGACGGAAGCAGGTAGCGGACACTGGACGTGTGCAGCCACGTCGTCATATTAGGGCACACACAGGCAGTAAAATGGTCGTCACATTCCCATTCCCATTATATCGTACCATGTTTTCTCTTCCTGGTCCTGGCCGCCCAGCTGCCCATATGGCTCAACAGCAGCACGCACGACCCGCTGCGGCAGCCCAGGTACCGCAGAGCGGCCAACAGGGACGCCCCGTGGTCGCGCAAGCGGGAGGACATCCAAGGCCCGCGGCGGCAGCAGCAGGCCAAGCGCAAGTGCGTCCTGTGGTGGCGGGGAGTGCGATGGGCCGGCCCGCTCCCGCCGTGCCGATGACGGCGGTGGCGACGGCGAGCGTACGGCCTGTCGTGGTGCAGTCCAATTCCGCGGCGGTGCCGCTGACCAATGCGCAGCGGCAGCAGATCCTCCTGGCCCAGCAGCAACAGCAGCAGCAACAGCAGCAGCAACAGCTGGCACAGCAGCAGGCGCGGCAAAAGCTGCTGTTTATGCAGCAGATGCAGAAGCAACAGCAGCAGCAGCAGGCGGCGGCACAGGCGGCGGCCCTCAAGGAGCAGCAGCAGCAGCAGGCCCTGCTCGATTTCGCGGACGAGGAGCTTGAGATGGAGGCCGCTGGCGACGAGGAAGATCAAGTGTCCTCGGGGAGGAAACGGGGCGCAAGTGAGGATGACAGCACCAGCGGAGGCGCGAGGGGAGCAGGGGGATCATCAGGTGCCAAGAGGGCCAAGACGGGTGACGATGACGACGACGACGACGACTTTGACGACGACGAGGCACGCACGGCCGCCCTCGACAAGGCGCAAGACGTGACCGACGCCGAAGACGAACGCCTAAGGTACCAACCAAGCAAACACAGCTACCTCGACATGGCTAATTAGTTCTCTCTCTTTTTTTTTTTTGAACAAATAAAACAAGAAATGCTCTAATTACGCAATTTGACGACGAACAACGAAACAGGTACGAAAACTTTCGTCGCTCCAAGCTCAAGGCCTCTGCTGTGCGGCGGGTATGTTTCACGTGGAAAGAAACCAAATTGTTTTCCTTTAAACAAGAAAGTAATAGATTATGCAAAACACGACCAGCAAGGAAGTCTCCAAACGAGTTGCCACGGTCATGTCTGGCATTGCCAAGACGTTTGTAGGCGAGCTGATCGAGCGCGCCCTCGACATTCAGAACGCGTGGGGCGAAACTGGGCCTCTGCGACCCCGCCACCTCCGTGACGCCTACCGCCAGCTCGACAAGTATGGCCCAGAGTCGTCTGCAGCGCGCGCCAAGCCAAAGTTTCCTCTCTGAAATAACTACCGTAATACGTAGTTGGAATATTTGTTCAAATCTTTGAGTTTTTAGCTGTTTTGAATAGACGCAACTGTGCTTTTTTTTTTTTTTTTTGATGCATCCTACGTCTGTCGCGGCCTCACCATCCCATGCTCTCGCACACCGTGACTGTACGCCCCGTCTGACACACATACACGTAGTAGTACAAAAACAAAAAATACAAACAAATCGTAGCGAAATTCAAAGAGGGGGTGGACTAAATTTATTCAACGTCCTCGTCGTCGACCTCGAGGTCAAGAGGACGGAAGCGGTACAGCTCGTTCATGCAAATGGTCTGTGCTTGTCGGAGGGCGGTCTCGAAATCCTGGCATGAAAAGACAATTTTTTTTTTAAAGTCAATATAAAAGTATTTTTTTTTATTTTTATTTTTACTTTGAGGGCCTGCTTGTTTGCAGACGAGATGCGGATGTCTGTGGCGTTCCTGACGTTGGCCGTGAGCAGGAGGACGAGGGTGTTGCCGCCCTGGACCTGGACAAACCCGCGGATGTTCTTGAGGCGAAGGGACCACTCTGCCGCGGGCGGTGAGATGAGCTCAGACACGGCGATGATGTGTTGCGACGTGATAATGATGAACCCACTGTTCTTGGAGAATGGCGGGGGCGAGTGGTCTATTGCTGCTGCTGCTGCTGTTGCTGTCGCAGAGGCGGAGGAAGAAGAGGACGATCCCGCTGGTAATGGCGTTCCAAGCAGATTGCTCGAGGAGGTCCGCAGATTCTTGAGATCGACGGCAATGTCGTTCAGCCCGCCCTTTTTGGGTGTCGGCGGGGAAGGCGGCGGACCCAGCTTTTCCGTGTTGGGCAGGGGGACGAGTTCGTGGTGCGACAGGTACATGTCCTTGGCAAACTTAAACTTGTCGACGTGACGCATCGTATAGGCGCCCTGGGCATCGCTGAGGTTGAACGGTCGCAGAAGGTGGTCCGCACCAAGGTGGCGGGGCAGCCGCTTGGGGACGATCGCGTTCTTGTCGTCAAAGATCGTGGCCGTATTCTTGATTCCTTGTGCGACTGAGGCAAGAACCAAAAAGAATAAAAAAATATTAGTATTTTCCTTCCTTTTCTTTCTACGTACGCTGAGTGGCGCCATCAAAGACACCGACCACGGGCTTGGTGACGGCGCCGATGAGACCAGACCCAAGGCCCTTGACGAAACCGAGCGTGCCCGCTTGTCGCGCGCCCTCTGCTGGTTTGCTAAAGATGCCCGTGAGGCCGCTTGAGAAGCCCTTGTAGACGGTTGTCGCCCCCGTGGCTACGCCGGCTAGAGCGTTGGAGGGCGCCTCGCGATCGCGCCGCTCCTGCTGGAACTTGGGATCGAATGTCGCCTCCGCGAGGCCCTTGCCGACCGAGTCTGTGATGCGCGAAACACCGTCAAACAGTCCCACAACGCTGTTCTTGAGCAGGGACGCAGTGCCACGGCCCAGGCCCTTTGCAAACTCCTCGGGCGAGCGGACCAGGCCCTGATACGGCTCGTAGAAAAAGTCCTCGACACCCGTGGCCAGGTTGGTCCACAGGCCCATCGGGTTGCCGATGATGTCCACCGACCCAACGACCCTGTGCAGTTGTGCGAGGCCCTGCTGCAAGTAATGGCGGGCAAAGAGCTGCAGGAGCAAGTCGCTCGTGACCGTTGGGTGGCGCAGTTCGAGCGCATTCAGCTTGATCGGTGCACCCTTTTCAATAATAATAAAAAAAAATTTTTTTTTAAAAACAAATTCCTTTTTATTTTTATTTATAGCTTACGTGGATGCTGCCAATGGAGAAACTGAGGACATCGAGAACGACTCCTAGGGCGCGGAGAGACTGGACACTGATGTCCTTGGCACTGTAAGGATCCGTTGCAGTCGTCGACGTGGCCGTCGTTGCAACCGCCTTGGATCGCTCAAAGCTAACGGTCATGCGCAGAGGCTGGACCTGCAGCAGCTCAAAGTACAGCTCGTGGTGGACGACGTTCTTCTTCTTCTTGGACAATGAGGCACCACCGCCTCCACTGCTGAGGTTGACGTTGCTGCTGCTGGACGTGAGGCCACCGTGACCAGCACCGATCGCGTACGCATTGCTCAGGTCTTCTTGCGAGAGCAGCTTGCCAGCCGACTGCAGGAACGTGTGCGGCTCGACGGCCAGGGCCAGCTGCTTGCTCACCCGGACGATCTGGATGATAAAGGTCTCCTCGATGTTGACCGCGAGCTCTTGCATGAGGAACGACATGTACGGGATCATTGTTAAAGCCGACGTGCCCGACTTGGACACGATCACCGTGCACTGGATCAGAGGCTGCGGCGATGCGGCATGGCGGGCACGAGCGCTCTCTGTTCGTGGCGGCATGCGGTGCAGCACGACGGGGAAGTTGGGCTGGTGCAGCTGGTTATCCAGTTGCAGTTCGACCTAACCGGGGATGACATACTCAATATTTTTGAATTTCTAAATAAATAAATAAAAAAAAGGGACGTACCAGGCGGAATTGAACCGAGTGCTCGATCGTCGACTCGGCGTACGTGCCCTCGATGCCCTTGAGCGACAGCAGGATGATCTCTCGTGGCTCACTGTTCATGAACGAGACAGCGATGCCGTCGAGGGCAAACGTGGCTGAAAAAAGCTTGCGGACGGGGCCCTGTTGTTGCTGCTGGCTTGCCCCGATGAGGTGCAACGACTCGTTTGACGTGGATGGGGAGACAGCGATCGAGCCGGGTGGCGACGGGTCCGTCGAGGCAGGAATCGAACGGGCAGCAGCCTCGTCCTCGTGGCGCTGTGCGAGACTGAGCGATATCACACTGGGTCGCTGCTGCAATCGGAGGCTGCGTTCGTCCAGTAGCGAGTCGAGCCTCAGGACACGCGTGGCACGATCGGCAATGACGGTGATCCCAACAACGCCCCCTTTGAACGCAAAGGGCTTGCTGGAGCCGAGGACGGCCATGTTGACCGTGCGCTTGGACTTGTTGATGACGAGGACGAGGTCACGGTCGGTCGTGGACGGGTAGTCAAACACGTACGGGACCCCAGTGTACGGCTCGGCAACGTAGCGCGTTTCGCCCTTGGTGCACGATTGCCAAAAGGTGACGGGGAACTGCGAGCGGTTGTCGATGCGAAGCGGCGGCGACTTGCGGCACTGGGTCAGTGTCACGACCACAATCGATCCGTGCAGGGAAATCTATTTAAAAAATAATCGAATAAGCATGCCTGTTTAGTCGCCATTAGGTACCTTGACGAGAACAACTGCCGCATGGTCGCCCTTGCGCTCTCGCAGCTTGATGTAGTAGTCGCCAATGTTTTCAAACAGGAGCGGCGCAGACCACTCGCCCTCGTGGCCGACATCAAGCTGATCGCTGCTGAGGCCGTGGGTGAACGTGCGGCTGTCGCTCAGCCGGATGTGAACAAAGTGCTTCTTCTCAAAGCCTTTTTCCTCATTCTGGAAGTGGAACTTGGTGTGGTCGCCGTTGCCGATGTTGACACCCACAAACACGTTTGTTTTCTTGCCACTATGCTTGGCCAAGGCTTCCGACAGCGAGTTGCCTATAAACAAAATAAAAATAAAAATAAAAATAAAAATAAATCATTGTACCTGATCCATCGCACTGCTCCAGCTGGACGGCCCAGCCAGTCTGGTTGATACAGATGAACCGTGGCGTGAACGTGACCACCTTTGTCCGGTAAAAGCGGCCCTGGCCCATGGAAATCTCGACACCGAGCTGTGCAGACAAACCGGCTGCAGTTTTGAGGTGGATCTCGCCCTCGCTACCAACGGCGTCGATGGAAAAGGGTGTGGACCAGTGCACGTCGGTGGATCGCACGGCGAGACGGTTGTTGATCGGGTCAAATTTGCTGTAGGAGAACATCTGGATCGTCACGGGATCGTCGCTGCCAAGCGTGAGGCTGGGCTTGCGCGAGGACGCCGCAGAGGACGTCGTCGTTAAATCTGCAAACGACGACGAATGCGACTTGTGAAGGCTCGTGGACGCGTCAAAGACAACGTCGCCATGGTCTGACGACGCCGCGCTGTTGATGCTCGTGGACGACGCACCGCCGACCATGTCGCCATCCCCAGCGAGGCGACGCACCTGCTTGTACCACAGCGGCATGCTCGTCCGGTTGACAAGGACAAAGGGCGAGTACAGGACGACACATCGCGAGCCACCACCGCAGCGGATGAACGTGTTGCTGACGCCCATGAGGAACTTGGAGCCATCCGCGCCTTCCTCGGTCATCTGGCAGGATCTGCTGAGCTTGCCAGCTGAGAATAGAATTTTTTTTTTTTTCAAAATTTTGCAAAAATTTTTATGCAATTACCGGGGTTGTTGAGAACGCAAGGCTGGACGGTCTGGTAGCGCGTCCCCAGTACGCTGACGCGCAGGTTGATCACGTTGAGCAGGTCCATCTCAAAGATAGGGACGCTCTCGCCCTGTGCGAGCACCGCCTCGGCCACGTAGCCGGATCCCTCGTCGGTGAGGCTGTAGCGAATGTCGTACGGCAACAGGTTCTCGAGGATGATGGGGGACGTGACGTGGAGGGCTACAAAGGGATAGCTGTCGTCATCGGCCACTTGCTGAGAAGTAGGAGCAGAGCCCTTTCGAGGGGTAGTGCCTGGAGGGGCAGACGATGGCGGCCTTGCGTGGATTGATCGCTGGACGCCGTAGCCTTCGTTGATCGCCTCGAGGCGCACGCAAAAGGGCAGCCCGGCCGCAGTGACCGTCTTGCGCTCGAGCATGGAGTGTTCACTCAGCTTGCGCCAGGCGATCGGCCGCTTGGTCCACGTGTGGCGGGCCGAGTCGCCGCGCTGTTGTGGTCGGAAGTGCAGGACGCTGTGGTACGCCTCCAGGAGCGGGACCGCCCCCATCGATCGTGGCTCGACAATGACGTGGCGGAAGGGCGTCGTCGAGGCAGCGGCGCTCTCGCTCAGCTTGGGCACGGCCATGTCCTTGACGGCGTCGAGGATGAGGGCTCGCTCGTCCACGGTCGCTCGGTCGCTAAAGATCATGACTTCGATCGGGTGCGTCGTGCCATTGTGCAGCGTGTAGGGCGATCGGAACGTGAGCACCTTGACGCCGTGCTTCCACTCGACGTCACACACAAGCCGGACTGTCAGGCCGTCCACTTGCGGCACCAACTGTCATCATTAAATAACAATTATTTATTTTATCTTTTATTGATGCTTCTTACCGAGAGGAGATGGTGACCTTCAGAGCCCGCAGGGATGCCATCAGATGCGAGCAGGGTCACTCGGGCGCTGTTGACGGCAACGCCGATCCGTTCAGACGAGGGCTTCTCGCCCTTTTCCGCGAGGTTGTTCCAGTTTTCCGTTGTCCAGGGCTTTGACTCGCCGACGCCGATCGACGTGGCGTCTGGTGGTGCCCGCCGTGCCTCCTCGGGCGTGTGGACCGAGATCGGGGCGACGTCTGTGTGCACGTGCTGCTCGTCCTTCACGAGCCAGACCGAGATCGGCTCGCCCGTGAGGTTGCGCACGAGGTACGGGTAGTACTCTGTCCTTCGTCTGGGCGCCTCCACCTTGCCGTGTCGCTCGCGGACAGTCTTGAGGTCTGCAGTCCACTTGTTGGCCGTCTGCAGGATGGTGCGCAGCATGCCATAGGACACGTTGAGCTGCATCTCCTCCTTGGCACGCAGGGCCAGCGAGAGCTTGGGGTTGGGCGAGTCGTCGCCCTCGCCGCGGACCTCGAGGCCGACGTTCCACGCCTCCATCAGCGGCTCCCAGTGCGAGCGCTGGTTGTTGAAAAAGTCGAGCGAGGCACGAATGTTGGCATCAAAGATAATCTCGCCAGAGGTCCAATTGGACAGGGCCACGCGCGTGTTGCCGATCGACAGCGCCACGAGCGGGGTGATCGCATCGCCACAGTCGTCGATCAGGCGCACACTCACGCCAGAGAAAACAATGTCGATCGACTCCTCGTTGAACCGGGCAAGCCTCCTCGCCTGCGCGATCTTGGACTTGACTGCTTCACCGACGGTGCCCAGGAGCTCCTCGGACTGGCTCTGCGGGTCCCGCAGCGGGACCATGACCTCGAGCGGCGGGGGCTGTGAGGTCGCGATGCTCTGGCGGGGCAGTTCGATCAGCTGCATCACATCGAGGGGGACCATTCCATCGTCATCTGCAGAAATAAAAAAGAATGATTATGTTAAATTTGTTGTACTATTAATGAATGGTATTGTACCAAAGTTTTTGTCTAGCCCGCTAAATCGCTTGTAAACTGACAGCTCCTCGAGTGCCGTTGTTGCCATGGCCACGAGCAGCCGCACGTCCAAGTACGACACGCGGACCGAGAGCGGATTGACCTTGGCCTGCGCCACGACCTGGAGGGCGTTGACGGTCTCGTGCTGGCCGGTGCCGGACTCGTTGGGCGACAGGTGGCGAACCATGTTTTGCAGGGTGAACGAGCCGTCAAAGTCGACAGGGTTGATGATGTTGATTGAACTTTCGGTGGACGACCCGTTGAGCTGGTAGCAGCAATACACACGCACACAAATATAAGTAATTATTTATTATTTATTATTTATATTTTTACCTGAGCAGGGGCAGCAAACAAACCCAGGCCGTTGAGCTGGATCGCCGTAAACACAGGCTTCTGAATGACCGTGACCGACGTCGAACTGAGGCACACGCGCAGGCAGTTGCTGTTTACTGACGTGGGGTCGTGCACGAGCCACAGGTCGAGGCTGGAGAGTGCCAAGTGCACGTTGATCGGGTCTGCGGGCTTGGGGACGGACGCAGGCGCCCTGTGTGGCCGCTCGGGTGCCTTGGTAGCCTTGGGCTTTGGAGGGGCAGTCATGCGATACTCGAGCTCCTTGCGCAGCGCCGTGACAAAGACGTGCTGCAACGACAGGAGAAAGTCTGCGACGACGATCGCACGCAGAGGGGGGATGTTGACGATTATCTGCATGTCGCTGTCGACCTCGAGGGAGACGTGAACAGACATGCCCTCCTCCTCGCCGACTTTCGGTGCAGCGGTGTCGCCAGGAGCAGCAGAAGGAGCTGGGTCGGGTACGACGATCGATCCGAGGTGGATGAGTGGGCGGAACGCGCGGGCCATCGGTGTCTCGACCTTGTGCTCGTCCCAGTCGCAGAAGAGACGCTTGTCCAGCACGGTGACGTGGGTCAGGTTGGCACGAAGGTCCAGGGTCCTCTTGGCGTCGATCGTCAGCTTCAGTGAGCCGGCACCGACCGCTAGCTCGGCCAGGTTGTCCCAGATGCCGTTGATGTTGCTGAACGAAGGGGAGGGAGACGGCGAGGGCAATGGAGACGGGAGCGGATCGAGGAACGTGCTGAGCGAACGGGTCCCTCGGGGCGAGAGGATCGCGGGCGTTCCCAAGGCGTGGCTGCCCTCCTTCGAGTTCCTGGACCCTGTTGATGTGGCAAAGCGGTCGTTGGAGAGCGGGCGGCGCTGCAGCTTGAGACGGATGCCCTGAAAGGTCGTCGAAACGGCCAGTTGAGGGCGGGCCACGGGTTGAAGGGGTTTGGACGACTTGCCGCCGCCGCCGCCGCCGCCACCGCCGCTGCTGACTGATGCCGTTCTCCTCGGGGTGCTGTCCTTGCGGGACGTGATCGTTGCTGCCGTGTTCCTGCCGCTGCTGTTCTTTCGGCTTGCACTGGTGGACCCGATGAGCTGCTCGATGGTGGCAACGGCGTCGTTGACGTAAAAGCCGAGAATGATGAAAAGTGCGTACTGCTCCTCGTTGACGGTGATGCGCAGCTGCGGGATGTCGACATTGATGCTCAGGAGCGGGACGGCCGGAGGGGCAGCGTCTAGGTCCAGCAGACGATTGAGGAACAGCGTCACACCGTACTTTGATAGGATGGACGAGACAGACGCGGGGGACGGCACGAGTGGGCTCACTGGGTGGAACGTGTTGATGTCGAGGCCGTGCAGGGCCACCGTGAGCTTTTCGACCGTGCAGGTTGCTGCCGACCCGCGATCGCCGCAGCGCTCGCTCAAAAATTCGTTGTTGGCCGTGAGGACTCCGAGAGATACCGACAGCGTGTCCTGTGAGCGAGGAATCGGGAGGAGGAGCACGGGGGCAGACAGTTCGACGTCCACCTTGAACAGGTGCGTCTTTTTTATGATCACCTGCACGGCCTCGAGGGTCTTGCGCGACTCTTGCACGATAACGTCCACCAACGACTGCGCCTCGGATGCGAGCTGAACACCAAACTCGACCTGACAGAAAAGAATAAATTGTTCTTCGTTCCTATATGGTTTCTAAAATCTTTTACCAGGCCAAAGATCAGGTCTTCGTTGTACTTGATCTGGATCGTGTTGAGGCGGAGGGTGAGGCTTTCGTTGTAGTTGGGCTTTGAAGGGTGCTGACGCTTCCATTTCTGGTGGGCAAACGTTCCAACGGGCTGCTTGGACGTGTGGATGAGAGGGTCCCTGGTGATGGCCGTGGTTTGACGCGCGTCCTTGAGTTCGAGTGGGCCAACCGAGCCCTCCAGGCCCATCGTGTAGTGGGTCTCTTGGACAATGACCGAGGACATGCCCACCGTCGCTTGCGCATAGGGCGATCCGTCGGCCGCATTGAGGACAATGTTGATACCTATTTTACACCACGTTTTGTGACGGTTCAGTTGCAACAATAATGAGTACTTTTTTTTTCTTCTTCTTCTTTTGCTCTCTTACCTTGCAGGTCGGTTTGGACGTACATCTTGACGCAATCCGACGTATTGGCCGACGGCGAGCGGCCGCCTTCGCTCTGCGGGTCGATGAGCAGGAGGAGGTTGATGGGGACTCCGTCACGCGTGGAGGGCATCACGTTCAAGCTGGGGATGATGATTGTCCGGGTGAGGTACTCTGCAAACGGCAAAAAGGTATCCCGGTCGATGGTCACGTCGATGATGCCCAGCTGGATAAGGACGCTCTGGAGACGGCTCTTGAGCGCCGTGCGCAGCTCTGGTGCTTTGGAACTGGCCTGGACGACGACGAGGTCCATCGCGTGCTGCTGCTTGGCGGCCGTGTCCTTGACAAGCCTGAGAAAGTGCGACGTGGGCACCTCGAGACCGGCGTTCGTGATGTCATCCATGATCTTCACGTCGTCCATCGTGAGCTTGACGGTCGTGTCATAGGTGCGATCGACCACGAGCAGCGACAGGTCTTCGACAAAGCCCGTGGTCAGGTTGCCGACCGTCACAACGAGCTTCTTGGCACGCAGTTCCACGCGCACGCGTTGGATCTGCCACGAGCTGTCAAACTGCTCGACCGAGGAGGACGTCGACAGCGAAGGCGAGTGGTGGTCTTTGTCCTTTTTGGACGACGCGACGGATGAGCGGCTGGAGCTGCGCTTGATCGATCTCAGCTTGCCGCTACCGTGGTGCATTCGACGCGAGAAGAACCCGCCGCCTGCGTGCTGCTCCTTTTGGTGGTGTTGGCCTGCGCTGCTACTGCCTGCAGACACAGTGGACACAGCGTCGTCGTCTTCGCTTCCGCCGTCAAAGTCACTCTCGTCGTCGTCGTCGTCGTCGTCGTCGTCGTCATAATCGCGATCGCCCATACGGGGGAGCAGGAGAGACACGTCGTACTCGACGACCTTGGCGGCCCGACCAAAGCGCTCGATGTGGGAGATGGCGGACGGATGAAGGTCCGTGCTCAGGGGAACGTTGGCGTCACTCTCGTCATCATCGGTGCGTCGGGGCTTGGGGACCATGAACGACGACATGAACGTATCGATGAGGGTCATCGCGTTGTCATACGTCTTTGGCCCCAGATGGATACTCAGCAGAGGCAGTTCGCCCGAGATGAGCAGGCGGGGCATGTCCTGTGAGTCGACAAAGCACTGGTTCATAAAGATCTGGGCGTCGACCCGGTCCACGATGTGCAGCGCCGATGTCTTCGCCCCGGCCGATTTGCTGCTGGTGACGAGGGCAGAGCGCAGTTCGGGAAGGGACTCGCCCATGAGCAGCTGCAGCGACGACAACTTCATCTCAAACTTGTCAACCATGCTCTGCTGCAGTTGGGACCGCTCTTCCGAGTTCAAGTCTCGTGTACGCATCGTCAGCAGTTGTTTCTACGTGTAAATTTTTTTTTTTTTTTGACAACCCCAATAAAAATTATTTTCTTCTTTTTTTACCTTGACATCCAACGGCAGCACGTTCGAGTGAATGTTAAAGTGGCCTAGATCGACGACGATATAGAACGTGGGCGCGTTACTGTCATTCGGCAAGATAATGATGGGGGCTCGCAGGTCGACATTGAGGTCAATTGTCTATTTTTTTTTTTATACATATAAAGAAGGAATAATAAATTAAATCACTTACTTTGTGGGCTTCGAGACGGCTTTGGAGCGCCCGTGTCGTTAACTTTTTAATCTCGTGGAGGCGTTCGCCGGCCAACTGCTTGATCAAATCAAGCGACGAGTCGTCTGCCGGCGGCTTGAGAAAGGTCAAGATCTTCAAACAAAAAACAGAAATAAAGTAAGAAAGAGTTGAACGTAGTTCTTCCATTACCTGATCAATCGTCGTCTTGTTGTAGTTGATCTCGAGGGGTTGGAGTTCGAGTTGAAGACAGTCGTCGGCCCGCTCGTCTGCCGGTGCATGTTCGTAAATAAGGTTGAAGATGCGCGTCTTGTCCTTCTCGTCAACGACCTCCCTGAGCAGAGCGGCGGCAGCATTGAGACCGCGCTCCTTCTTGGGGCTCTTGTTGACGGCGGGTGATGATGCGAGGCCCTCGATCTTGGGCCCCACGAAGATCCCGCTTGCGTCCATGAGGCGAATCGCACGCAGACCCAGCGATAGCTTGTAGGCCGCCGATCTCAGGGCCAAATCCAGCGAGAAGCGGTCGATCGCGAGCACGAGCAAGGGCGGTCGAGAGATGGGGCCTTCAGACTTGCGCGGCGAGGATTGCGCAACGGCGACCTGGTCACTGCGGATCGTGACCGACGCAGCGACGACGTGGAGGCTCAGTGTCATCCACACGTACTCTGAGGGAAACGGTCCTTCGTCCTCAGGGCCGCCACTGTTGTCGTCAAACTCGATAGCGGCGTACATGCTCTTGAGCTGTGACTGCGAAAAAAAAATAAAAATAAAAAATAAAAATTTTTTTAAATTACAGAAAGAAAAAAAAGATGTAAATCGTACGTCGTTGGATGCAAGCGACTCGGCCGAGGGCATTGCGCTGTCAAGGGCAGCAAAGGCATCGGGTAGGTTGAGATTGGCAGAGGCGGTCTTGAGGGACTTTTGGCTCTTGCTGGCGATGCTCTTGAGCCATTTGGGCATGCCCTTTTTCGGTGTGGCCTCTTCGGGGGCGTTGAGAACGGGAGATGGACCCGCGGAGTCGGCGGCAGCAGGCGGTGGCTTTAATGCGACGGCCGACGGCTTTTTGTGCAGCTTGAGCCGCTCTTTTTTGATCTCGAGGCTGGTGATGAAGCGGTACAGGCGGATGTCCTCAAACGAGAGCTTTTTCTCGAGCAGCACAAACTCTTGGCGGTTGGCCTTGCTTTCCTTTTGCTTTTTGACGAGCTTGTAGAGGCGAACATACATGAGCCTGTCTTCTCTCCTCTCTGTTGGAGCCCCCCCCACCCAAAAAAAAAAAAAAAAATTATTTTTTGTTTTAATTATGGAATTACCCTTGAAGTATCTCCACGTCCACCGCTCGCGATTCTGGCGCAGGACCATGACGATCGCGTTGTACGCAAACTTCCACCAGACATGCGGCTTTTGCTTGGGCGTGACATCAGGCGGTGGCCTGAGGGCTCGGTACGGCTCGCTCTTGATGAGGTTTGCAAACGTTCCCATGATCAGGAGGAGGTGGTGGTACTGGAGGCGGTAGAGGTCGATCTCAAAGGGATCAAACGCAACCTTGGCGTCGATCTTGGGAATGCCCAGGGTGACCTTGAAACTACTGTGGATGCGCAGCTGGCACAGGCCCGAGATGGGCTTGACAATGTACTGGTTGTAGTAGCGCTGCCTCTGCCCTGGTGATGCCGCGACAGCTGGCGCCGCAGATCGAGTCGGCGACGAAGGTGCCTGTGGAGGCGGTGGTTGCTGTGGCGTGAAGCCCGGTGCGCTGTCGGTCTTGGAGGCGATGAAGCCCTGGAAAGCGGCGACGAGCTCGCTGGCCTGGAGGTCTGTGAACAAAACCGTCTGGTTGTTGAAGTAGACGGCGAGCGAATCGAGGTCGACCGACTTGTGGATAAAGTCGCCCGGTTTCTTCACGTACTGCGGCACCCACTGGTCATTTGTGGACACGACGCTGACCTTTGCGATCGTGACACCAAACGCGAGAGGCACGCCGGTGCAGCTGTAGTTGTCCTCGTAGCGGATGTGCACGTTGGTCAGGACAAACTGCAGGTTTGCAAGGATGCGCTGCGTCAGCTTGGACTCGAACGTCGCCAGCTTCTGCTTCTCGTCGTCGTCCTGCTTGGCCGCGGCACGATCTGCCTCGTACTTTTCTAACCTGTCCATCTTTTCACGCTGCTTTCGCTCCTCCTCATAGACGGGATCAAACTAACCACACGTTAGTTGGCCATACCATCTCTCACACACACACAAAACATCGCGTACAGCTTCGGCGGTCCGCGGAAGTGCCAGGGCAAAGACCTGGTCCAGCACCACGTGCACGGGCTCTGTCTTGAGGTTCTTCCACGGCACCTTGAGCGTGAGCGTGCCAACGATGCCCTTGGAGATGTCGATCGGCAGGTCGAGGAACCGTAGCGCATCGCGACGTAGCTTGACGTTCCTGAGCTGCACATCGCCTGTTGTTCACACGTCATATGTCGCATGTGAAGGAAAAAAAAACCCGTACCTTTCCACAGCTGCAGGTTGAGCTGGTCGCTCTCCAGGCCCTCGATAAAGTCACCCAGGAACCTACGCAGATGGCAAGGTGGGTGAGATGCGCCCTCTTACCACGTCCTCGCTTACCGGTTGAGCAGGCTCGACACAAACGCCTCAAGCATTCGTGTAACCGTCGACTGGAGCGCGGACTTGGCGACGTGCGACCTGGCTCAGGGCTGCTCAGTTGGCTGTGGGGTGGGGTGGGGGGGGAGGGGCTGTGGGGTGGGGTGGAGGGGCAGAGGAGCTGGCACACACTCGCCTGCAGTTCCCGCACGAAACCACACACCCTAAGGGACAAGGTCAGTGAGTTTCAGGCGGTCGGCCATCATTTTTAATAATGTTTGCCCTAGCACAACAGAAATTTGTGGACGAGGCGTTTGACGAGAGCGCCGCGCTGTTCGCGCAGGTGCTGGAGGCGGACCCTGGAAACGTGGAGGCGCGGATCAATCGGTCTGCAGCGCTGGCAAAGCTGGGCGACTATCAGGGTACGGAGTGTGGTGCTGGCCAAAAAAAAAAAAAAAGATATAAAAAACTACGGCCATAGATGCGTTGGATGAGGCGCTGACGGTGCTGGCGCGCGAGCCCGAGAACGCAAAGGCATTGCAACGTCAAGGGTAGATGTTTTCTGTCGAATGGTGCATTGCACTAATCGTACTACAAAAGGATTGCGCTCTTTGGATTGGGCGAGCCAGAGAAGGCGACCGTCCCGTTGAAGAAGGCACTGGAAGTGATCCCAGAGGACCGCATTGTCAAGATGTGGGTGCGCAAGTGTGCCGCCGAGATCGAGGCCAGTGCACCAAAGCCTTTGTCTGCTGCAACGGCTGCCCCCGTTGCTGCAGTGCCTGTCGCGGCTGCACAGAAACAGTCTGAGCAGAGCGTCACAGTGCCAGCTTCCGCTGCCCCTGCGGCTTCCAGCGCGGGGGCCAAACCGACCGTGCGACGCGAGTGGTACCAAACCGACCATGCCGTCATCCTCTCGCTCTTTGTCAAGAACGTGCCAAAGGACAACGTCGCCATCCACTTTTCCGAAAGCGCTGTATGTTCATGTATTTCCTGCTTGGTTCCACCTGCTTACATTCTTCTTTCGGGGAGCACAGCTTAGCGTGACGATCAAGCAGCCGACGGGCACCGACTACAGCCTCGAGCTCGACCTGGCCTTCCCGACCGTGCCGTCGCAGTCCAACTACACGGTGTTTGGCACAAAGATCGAGATCAAGCTGCACAAGGCTGAGGTTGGCTTGCGGTGGCCCGACCTCGAGAGCAGCGGCGCACCCATCACCACTGTGCTGGCGCCCATGGCAAGCGCACCGGCGCCTGTTGCCTCCGCTGCAGCCTCCAAGCCCGTGTACCCGTCGTCGTCTAAGAAGCACAAAAACTGGGACCAACTCGAGAGCGAGGCCAAGAAGGAGGAGGCCGAAGAGAAGCCCGAGGGCGATGCCGCGCTCAACGCCCTCTTCAAGCAGATCTACTCCAATGGCAGTGACGAGCAGCGCCGTGCGATGATCAAGTCATACGTATGTCCCTCGCAGTCCTTTTTTGTTCCGCTCAAAACCGCCCCTCTTAGACCGAGTCCGGCGGCACCACCCTTAGCACCAACTGGAGCGAAGTCGGTGTCAAGCCTGTGGAAATCAAGCCTCCGACGGGCATGGTGGCCAAGAAATACGGCGAATAGTGTATATTTTAGGAGAGAACGTAGCATACAAAGCAAAACACACAAAAAAAAAACAACCCTAGAGCTCGTTGCCGATCGAAACCCAGTAGTCGCGGAGGTTGTTGCGGCGTGCAAAAATCTCCAAGTAACGACCTGGAACCGGAAGAAAAAAAAAATAATTTATAGTCGAGGAAAAAATATTCTCATTACCATTCGGCACAAGCTCTTCGATGAGTTCGTAGATCTCCTCGGGCTTCTGGCTTTGGCCACGACGCTCGGAAAAGATGACATCGGAGCCGACCGAGCGGCGACAGCCTGGCGGGTCCTCGCCTTTTTTCCCCACGAGGCACGTCTCCTTGGCGTGCTGCAGATAGTACCCGTGTCCCTTTGCGAGTCGTCGATTGACCGTCTTTTTGACCCAGTCGATGCTATCGACGTATCTATTTTTTTTTCCCCCTTCTGCTTTGGCACACACACGCATACAGGAGAGACGGTGCAACGTACGTGTAGCCCCACTTCTTCATCAGCTCGAATGCTTTCGAGTACTTTGCGTTGATGACCCAGATGAAGATGAAGCCGTTGGTCGAGAGCGTGTCCACGGGCATGTCCTCGATGAGCACATCAGGCAGCTGGTCGTAGCCGAGAGCGACGCCGCGCGTGGGTGCGTGCGTTGCCAGCTG